>Ga0210406_10001855_pt1 | contig 24860 bp, 13 predicted proteins | sample IncBWC30MmetaG_FD_155454 | JGI IMG/M metagenome (GOLD analysis project Ga0210406, IMG submission 155454) | Forest soil microbial communities from Barre Woods Harvard Forest LTER site, Petersham, Massachusetts, United States - Inc-BW-C-30-M | ecosystem: Environmental > Terrestrial > Soil >...
GAGGCTGGCGAAGAGCCCGATGCGTTTTGGCAGAGCGAGTCTCACGTCGCCGCTGAATCCCTGAAAGAGGTATTGATCCAACAAACCGGTTCCCAGCAAGCGGGGATCGAACGTCGGCAGGGAGCGGAAGTAGTTGTGGTTCACGCCGAACCCGACGAGCTTGATGGGCTGGAAGTGAAGCGACGAATAGCTCTGCGAAATCTGATTGGGGTTGTGGCCGCCATTGACCAGCGGAGAGGTCCGCGCCGCGTCTGCCTGAAGCGAATTGTAAAAAGACACGTATTGCTTCCAGGACCAGGTGTTTTCAAAAAATGCGAATTGCCGAGCCACCTTCCATTGGATGCTGGTAATCGCCACTCCCATGGTGCTGAAAATCCGAAAATGATCGAAGCTGCCATGCTCCAGGTTCACAAAAGTGCCGGCGATGTGCTGGTTTGGGTTGTAACTCCAAGAGGAGGGATCCGGTGTTGAGCCGCCGAAGAAACCAAAAGTGGCTTCTCGAGCGAACTTCCTCCCGTAGTAGGCGCCGTCGATGGTGCTCAAGCCCGGTGCCCAGGGCAGAAATAGCCGGCCAATTCCCAGCGTCACCGGGGAATAAGGGCTCTGGTAGGTAAATCCAATGCGATAGGTGCGGTTGACCAAGTCCGTCAGCGTCTGGGTTCCCGCACCAGGAAGCGAGGTGCTGCTAGAGCCAAAATTTCCGCGCCAAGAGCCTATAAAATTCCAGAACGTGCCGCCGATATTCCGCATATCGGCATCAACGACCAATCCCATCTGGCGGGAATTGAAGCCCCCGGATTCGCTCGTGCCACCGTAATTGAAGCCGATGCGTCCCCGCATGCGCTGCATCGGAGTCAAGCGGGTCTCCCGGGCCTCCTGAGTTACTCGGAGCTCTTCGTCGAGCGGATCGCCGTAAGTAAATGTCATGAGGATGGGATATTTGTCCTCATCGGCCGCCAGTTCCGACTGCTGCCGGCCGCGAACACTCTCCGGCGTGAGAAACGCCGCTTGCCCAACCTTCACTTCGCCATCGGCTTTTACCACCTCGCAGACGGCTGATGAATCGGAGATCGAGGAAACCACAATTTCGGCCACGTGCTGGTAGCCCCGGTATTGAATCCCTTCGGCAATCACACCATCCGGCGGAGCTTCGACGACGGAAAGCTTCATACCGTCCTGCAAATCCGCATTGCGGCCCGCTTCGAGGTACACCGTATTGTCGCCGATGTATTTGACCTTGAAGACCGTGGGCTTGTTACTGCCCTGTCCGGACGGATTGGCGGGAGCGGGGGAAGGACCTTCGGGAGCCTGGGCTAGAAGAATCGGGGAAGAGAAGGCAGAAAGGGCAGCGGCTAGAAAAACTACCGCGGCCGGGCGAGCGAAAAGGCCCTCTAGAGACAGCCCTGACTTTCTGATCCAATCTGACACGTAAATCAATCCCCCAGTGCTCGTGTTTCCCGGCTTCGCCGGCAATTCCTGCGCTTCCCCGACTGACTATTCTGCAGAAGCCTGCGGAGCTTCTGTCTGTTTGCATCAACTCTTGTGGCAATTCACGCAAATCGTAGCGTTATAGGTGTAACCATTCACGCCACTATGTTTTCCATCCGTCTGTGACTTATTCGTGTGCGGCGAATTTCCGTTGTGGCAGGCATTGATACAGGAGAAGATCGCATAGTTGGTGGAATTAATGTGGCAGTCGGCGCACACCGAGCCGTTGTGAGGAATCCGGAAGTAAGTATGGTTGAATACCGCTCCCAGCCATGCAGTGGTTACGTAGGTGGTGTGGCAGCTTATACATGCTGTCGGGTATGACGCTGCCACGTGATTCGGCACGCTGGCGCCATAATTTTGAGCGTTCACGAAGTACGTCTGATGGCAGCCGTAGCAATCCGTGGTCGGGTAACCTGTGGTGTAGTTGCCACCCAGGTGGCAGTCGGTACACGCATTGACCATCGGCCCAATCGCGCCCGTGACAGTGGTCCGCGGAGGCAACATGTGCGGACCCTGCAGCGGGAAGCCCGTCGTGGAGTGATCAAATTTTCCATCCGTCCAGAGCAGTGTGTCATGGCAGGTCGAGCAGAGCGAAGTCGGGAAACCCGCCGTAATGTGGTTCGGCACATTCCCGCCAAATGACGGGGTGCTGTTCCAGGCTGTCTGGTGGCAGCCGTAGCAATCCGTGTTCGCCGCGGTGAAGGTATAGTTGTTGCCCACGTGGCAATCGGTGCAGGCCACGACTTTGCCCGCGGGCGCCAGTTGGTGCGAGCCCGTCAGCGCCCAGCCTGTCGTGGAGTGATCGAAGACTGCCGTGGTCCAACTAATAGTGTTGTGGCAGGTGGAACAATTAGCCGCCGCAAATGGGGCTCCAGCACTTGAATGCACCGGATTGTTGGTCTGCTGCCAGGTCGTGAGGTGGCATCCGGCATTCCCGCAGTCCGTCGGCTGAATGGCTAACGACGAGTAGTTGCCCTTGTGGCACTGGTCGCAACCTGTCACCTTCCCGGCCGGCGCGATCTGGTGCGAGTTCGTCAGCGGAAAACCTGTATTGGCGTGATTGAACGTCGAGTCCGTCCACAAGAGCGTGTCATGGCACTGCGAACAGAGCGACGTCGGGAAGCCTGCCGTGATGTGGTTCGGCACAGCGCCGCCAAATGTCGGCGTGCTGTTCCAGGCCGTCTGGTGGCACCCGTAGCAGTCCGTGTTCGCAGCAGTGAAGGTATAGTTGTTGCCGACGTGGCAATCGGTGCAGGCAGTCACTTTGCCGGCGGGGGCCAGTTGGTGCGAGCCCGCCAGCGCCCAACCTGTCGTTGAGTGATCGAAGACTGCCGTGGTCCAAGTAATAGTGTTGTGGCAGGTGGAGCAATTGCCGGTCGCAAATGGGGCTCCAGCACTTGAATGCACCGGATTGTTGGTCTGCTGCCAGGTCGTGAGGTGGCATCCGGCATTCCCGCAATCCGTCGGCTGTATGGCTAACGACGAGTAGTTGCCCTTGTGGCACTGGTCGCAGCCCGTGACCTTCCCGGCCGGCGCGATCTGGTGTGAGTTCGTCAATGGAAATCCCGTCGACGCGTGATTGAAGCTTGAATTGGTCCACAGAATCGTGTCATGGCATTGCGAACAGAGCGACGTCGGGAAGCCTGCCGTGATGTGGTTCGGCACAGCGCCGCCAAATGATGGTGTGCTGTTCCAGGCCGTCTGGTGGCACCCGTAGCAGTCCGTGTTCGCCGCGGTGAAGGTATAGTTGTTGCTCACGTGGCAATCGGTGCAGGCTGCCACTTTGCCCGCTGGCGCCATTTGGTGCGAGCCCGCCAGCGCCCAACCTGTCGTGGAGTGATCGAAAATTGCAGTGGTCCAAGTAGTCGTGTTGTGGCAAGTGGAGCAATTAGCCGCCGCAAAGGACGCTCCACCACTTGAATGCACCGGATTGTTGGTCTGCTGCCAGGTCGTCAGGTGGCATCCGGCATTCCCGCAGTCCGTCGGCTGAATGGCTAACGACGAGTAGTTGCCCTTGTGGCACTGGTCGCAACCTGTCACCTTCCCGGCCGGCGCGATCTGGTGCGAGTTCGCCAGCGGAAAACCTGTATTGGCATGATTGAACGTCGAGTCCGTCCACAAGAGCGTGTCATGGCATTGCGAACAGAGCGACGTCGGGAAGCCTGCCGTGATGTGGTTCGGCACAGCACCGCCAAATGTCGGCGTGCTGTTCCAGGCCGTCTGGTGGCACCCGTAGCAGTCCGTATTCGCGGTGGTGAAGTTATAGTTGTTGCTGACATGGCAATCGGTGCAGGCTGCCACTTTGCCGGCCGGGGCCATTTGGTGCGAGCCCGCCAGCGCCCAACCGGTTGCTGCGTGATTAAACACAACGTTCGTCCACAGCGTCGCGCTGTGGCAGGTGGAGCAATTGGCCGCGGCAAAAGAAGTTCCCGCCGCCGAGTGCGACGGATTATTGGTCTGCTGCCAGGTCGTCAGATGGCACCCGGAATTCCCGCAATCCGTCGTGCTGATCTGCAAATTGTAATTGTTGTTGACGTGGCAGTCCGTACAGGCATTCACCTTGCCCGCCGGCGCCATTTGATGCGAGTTAGCCAGCGGGAAACCAGTGGTGGAGTGGTCAAAATTCGCGGTCTGCCAGGAAATGGTGTTATGGCAAGTGGAGCAGGCCGCAACCGGAAAGACCGTGGCCGCGGCCGAATGCTTGGGGTTGGTCGCCTGCTGCCACGTTGTAAGATGGCAACCGGCATTGCCGCAGTCCGTCGGTGCGATTTTCAGGCTGTAGTTGCCGCCCACATGGCAATTTGAACAAGGAACATTCGCGTGCCCGTTCGTGAGCGGGAAATTGATGGGAGGTGCGGAGTGGTTTACAGTGGCACCCAGCCAACTGTCAAACGTGTGGCACGAGTCGCAGGCTAGCGGGAACTGAGCAGCAACGTGGTCTGGATTCTTGGCCTGCTGAAATTCACGCAAGTGGCAGGAGCTGCACGCCGTTGACAGTCCCTGAAATTGTCCTACCGCCGCGCTTTTGTGGCAATCTTCGCACTGCACAGCGGCGTGAGCTCCCAACAGCGGAAAACGATTTTGGTGATCTTTCACCGCCTGGACGGCAATATTCCAGCCTTGAACGGTGTGGCACTGCGCGCAGTTCGTGCCCATTTGCCGCCGGTGAATGTCGTCGTGGCAGTCCTGGCAATTCTTGCCGGCGTTGGCAAAGATCGGCTTGGTGTGGCACTGAAGGCACGGCACTTTTTCGTGCATGCCGCGAAGCGGATACTTGGTGTTGTTGTGATCGAACTCCGGCACGGCCTTGATGGGACGCCAACTCGCAGGGAGGTGACAATTCTCGCACGGAATGGCAAGTGGCCCGTGCGGACTACGGGTTGTCTGCCGCTGAGGGGGAAGCGGAGCGCCTGCGGCAGGCCACGACAGAAGCGCCAGCCAACATAGAATTTGAATGTATCTAGCCGTAAAGCCCCCTAAAAGCACTGCTAGGATCGATTCAACTCCGCCGGGGCGATTTTTGCAGGCGGAATTCCTGCCATCGTGAAAACATTGTACAGAGCGTGTAAATTCTCTGTAAGGCCTTAGTGTGAAGCCTACAGGTTACCCTCCTCGTAGATGTTCGTCCTTGTGTTGGGTCAAAACAACTGTACTAGCGGACAGTTTAAGGACAAAGCGTAATGGTGCAATTAAATGAAGGACCAGTACTAATAATACTGGCCGCATGCGCTGAGCTAATGCCCTATTCCGCGAGTTCCGGCTGGATGGAAGTGTTTCGGGGTCCGGTAGATCCTGGGCAAAATGTTGACCGTCGCGAAATGGAGACATTCCCCCTGGGCTTAGGGCTCAAGCAAGCTCGGCGGGGATTCGAAAAAAAGGAGCCTGAGAGCCCCTCGCCCGACGGTGTTCCGAGCCTGGGCAACCGCGGGCAAATGGGCCACAGATTTGCTCGGAATCTGGTCGGGTTTACAACCAGCTTACGTTTCTTTACCAGCTTTGCTGGACTTGAGCGTACTGTGACGTGGAGGCGAGTAAGCGAAAGTGAATCTTCGAGGAAGGCTGCTAACATCGAGTATGGAAACAGATCAATCCAGATGGGGTGACTCCGATTTCGCCAGGCGTTCCAATCAAGGCAACGTAAGAAGAGGCCGGCAGCACGAAGGTGCAATGTCCGAAAAGGAACGCCATAGCGCGAGAGTTGCAAAAGCGCTGGGGGAACTGTATTCCATTTTGGAGAGCCATGCTCCTCGGTGGTACACCTTAGAGCACCACAAGAGAGCCGAATCTGCCCTCCGACTAGGTGGAAAGGCTTCGGTGGATGCCTTTATTGAGCTGTGCGGGTTGCTGGAAGACTATGCGCCAAGGTGGTACACGAAGGAGCATCACGAGAGAGCCAAGTCCATTTTGGAATTCCTGAACCAGTAATAATAATGTCGGCCGCCGGCGGAAGAATTTGCATAAAACAGGGGGCAAGGACTCATCCCTGGAACTTATAGCCAATGCCCGGGACCGTACGAATCAAGAGTGGGTTTCTAGGAGAATCCTCCAGTTTCTGGCGCAGGCTGGCAATGTGCACGTCAACGGTTCGGGTAAAAGTGCCAACCTCATACCCCCACACCTCGCGCAGAAGTTCAGCACGGGAGAGGGTAGTTCCCGAATGCTCCGCCAGGTAACGGAAGAGATGAAACTCCCGAGCAGACAGGTAGACGGGTTTGCCGTCGCGAGTGACGGTAGTTCCCCGAAGATCCAGACGAATTGAACCAAACTGAAGAATACCCACGCCGGCACGGGTGGTGGAGCGCCGCAGCAAGGCTTCAATCCGGGCGAGCAGTTCCATAGTATCGAATGGTTTTGTGACGTAGTCATCGGCACCCATCTTCAGACCAACGACCTTATCAACGGTTTGACCTCGAGCGGTGAGCAGGAGGATAGGAGTGGCCAAGCCTGCCAACCGGATCCCGCGACAGATGTCGAGACCGCTACAGCGCGGCAACATAATATCGAGGACGACCAAATCAAAGGGCAGACGAGTTGCCTTCTCAAAACCCTGTTCGCCATCTCCAGCGACTTCGACAACGTAACCCTCGCTGCGCAGGCGATCGCGCAGCGTCATCTGCAACGCTTCTTCATCTTCTATCAGTAGAATGCTCTCGTTCATTTTTTAACAGTGGCATCTGGTCCGGAAGCAACATCAGCGATTGGCAACTTGTGCTCTTCCGCGATTTGCAGGTGCAGAATAAAAACACTTCCAACTTCGGGTTCACTAGCGACCGAAAGGTCTCCCCCCATGGCTTGGGCAAGGCTCCTGGATAGAGATAATCCCAAACCCGTGCCATGAATCTGTTCAGCCGTAACGGCGGCGCTGCGATAGAAAGGCTCGAAAACGCGGGATAACTCCGAACTGTGAATACCGATACCGCGATCTTGAACAGCGATGCAAACCCGTTTGCCTTTATGCACTTCGGAATCACTGAGGAAGGCCCTGACGCCGATCCAGCGGCTCCGACCACTATATTTTACGGCATTTACGAGCAGATTCTGCAAGCATTGAGAGACTGCGGACATATCACCAACGATACAGGGCAAGTCGGGATCAATTTGAACCTCGACGGTGAAGCCCGCTCGCTTTACCAATTCCGAGGTCCGGTCCAGCACGGAGTCCACGAGGTCGGATACTCTCAGCGGGCGCAAGTTATAGGGATTCTTGGCGTCTTTTGTGGCGGCGAAAAGCAATATTTCATTTACCAGGTCGATCATCTGAAGACTCTGATATCGGATTGCCGATCCGTAATTCTTGATCTCTTCCTTCCCTTCCACCAAGCCGTCGGCAATGTTGTCCGCGGCCGAGGAGATGACCGTGAGCGGCGTGCGCAGTTCGTGAGAGACCGAAGCGACGAATTCCGTTTGCAGCCTGGCCAGTTGAATCGCAGACTGCATCTTGCTTCTCTGAATGGCCCAGACGGAAACGATGGCAAAAACCATGGTAATGCCGAGGACGCCGACCACCCGGATCATGGTGCGCCTGGAGCTAGCCGCAACGTGCGCAAGCCGCTGAGAGGCCTGGTCGTCGTATAGACGGTCGATGTCCTCAAGGTCTTCGCGAACTCGATCGAATAATCGCACGCCGTCTTTGAGATCCAGGTCCACCGCTTCTTTGGTGCTGCCTTCGAGTATGGAGGCCAAGACTTCATCACGAACACTGAGGTAGGCCGACCAGTCATGGTGGAGCCGCTTGCCAACCTCAAGTTCGCCCGGCGTTTTTGCTTCACGAAGGTATTCGCTCACACCTGCGATTACGAGATGGTCGGCCTCGCGCGATTGGTCAGCATACTTTACCTGGAGATTGCTGTCGTTGGTACTCAAGGCATAAAAGGTACTTCGGCGGGTTTCCTGGGCCGCGTACTGCAAATCTCCAATTCTGTGAAGTCCCAGCACGGAACCCGCATACATTTCCTGTGCCTCGACAACCGTGCTGCGGACATCGTGGATCACGACTATACCCACCACGATTACCACGCAAAAAACCAGGAAAAGCAAAAGAGCTGAGCTGTAACGGGAGAAGCCACCCGATCCTGCAACTGAGCCCGGTCTGTGACCCGCCGCTCCTGCCGTCGGAATTTTGCTTTGCCTGTTCATGCTATTTAGCCAAGGGAGGCAGTAAGTGAAGAGGGTACGCTTTTTCGTTGGGAAAATGCTCGTCAATCCTAATGACTTTTACGGACGAGTCCACGTCGGAAGGGCGCAGATAGCCGATAGCACCCGGCACGTTAAATATGAACTTGCGAACGCCTACTGGAGTCGCCAAAGTCTTGGGTGAGACAAAGACTTCGCCCGTGAATAGGCCGTGTAAAAAGTGATAACTAAAATCTTTTTCATTCATCTGGTAAATCGAGTTGAGGACCGCGGCGCGTTCGGGGTGGCCGGGCTCGATCATCACCAGAGTGATTCTGCGTCCGTTGGGCCAGTGACTGCGTTCACCGAGAAAAATCTTGCGCAATTCACCCATGGAGAGATTTTCAGTCGGATTGGAAACGTTGACGACAATGGCCAAGTTCTGATCCGAAGCCGCTGACGACTCCGGCGGTGCGGGGCGAGGCAAGCCGGCCGCGAGCGAGATCGCCGCGGCCAAAATACCGGCGCCGCCGAAGACGATCAGCAGTGCTACCCAGCGCGGCATGCCCGAGTTCTTCAAAACGTAAATCCGACTTGCAGGGCCAGGGCGTTGATCGCCGGCTGTCCTCGCAAGGCAGTGTAGTCATACTGCAGCTTCAGAGCGACGGACTCGCTCGCATCGTACCGGAGACCCACAGAGGGGCCCTGCCGCAAGCGAATGTCTGGAAAAATTGGCTCGTTGTTCGCAGCGTTCACGTACTGGTATCGGAAATAGGGGCGGTAGGCGCCGAACTGTTTTGAGATCTGAGTATAGAAACCCGGCGTATTAAAAACTTGGGACGATCCAAAGACTGAGTGACGAACAAGCAGAGCTTCGTTCAGCCACTCAAATTTCGGCAGTATAAATATGGCGTGAGCCGCAAGGATGGTCTCGTCGATTCTCGGAGAGTTAAGCGGGGCAAGCAAATCCCGATACGCAGAGAAGCCCACCTGCAAGCCGCGAATCGCCTCAGGTCGAGCGAAAAGTGCGAGGTTATATGCCTTATGGTTCTGGTCATCAATCACGTTCTGCACTGGTTCCTGGGTCAGGGGAGAACGCGACGCGCGCCCATTCCCTACTTCGGCGACGTAGTGCAATCCCAGGCTTCCGGAAGGTATCGCTCCGGAAGCCGACACGCCCACCGTGTGGACGGGCAAAATTCCTCCGCGATCTTCGAATTCAAAGAGGAAAGGCCGTCCTGTGGTCGTCTGAAACCAAGTACTGTGATGATAGGCTGTGTTGTAATAACCAATCGCAGTATGAAACCGGCCAGCCTCGATATTCAGATAGTCGTTGTGGGAATACTGGACAATGAAACGTTCGACATCGACACCGAAAACGTTGTCCTCCCCCCTCTTTATTCCGTAGATATGATCCGGTCCTCCCTCGAAGACAATCTCACTGAGGAATTTGAACTTTTCCGAGATGTCCGAGGTGACGAACAGGTCGAGCTGTCCGAGAGTGAAGGTGGTGTTGTCTCCTTTTTGGGTGTCGCCGTGGAGAGTCGTATCGCCGAAGCCACGTATACGCAGGAGCGTCTTGCTGACGTCCATTCTGTCCGACATGGCGCGCTCCCCCGCTGATTCGCTCTCGCTTTCGGAAGCCACCGCCGGCTGCGCAGGGATAGCTGGTTTCTCTGCAGGGGCAATCGGTAACTTGGCGGCCTCCAATTCTTTGACTCTGGCCTCTAGTTCATCCACCTTTTTTGCCTTCTCTTCCAGCAAAGAAATTCTTTTTAGCAGGAGCTGCAGCGTTTCCTTGTCTGAACCCGGCACGTCCCCGGGTTCCTGGGCACGAACAATTGGGGCAACCACGAGCAGTCCCAGCAGGAAGAGCAATCCCTCCATCAGCAGCCTGGGACGATTGGCGTTCATTAAAAGAACCGCGTTGTTATGACGGGGAACGGAAAAATTCATTACTGCCTCCTAGAGCCGCGGAAGGGGAAAGTATTAATCATGTTGTACTATATGCAGATAAGCTGGTGCGCGCGCAGATGGGTAGATGTCGCGAAGATGTAATGCCCTCGGTAATGCACCGTAAGGGAACGACTCGAGAGAGCGTTCCGCAAAGGCAAGCCAGAGGCAGAAAACAGAGTACCTGCGGGGAGATTTCGCCGTGCCGGATCTTTCCGGTGAGTCAAAATCGGTTGGCGCCAAGATGCGCAGATAGCCGAGTGCCCGGTTGAGAAGCGTGTCTCTCAGCACAGCGAAAATGGGACCTGCCACGAATCCGTAGGTTGAATCACACGAATTGGCCGCCGGTGAGAAATTCCCCTCGTCAAGCATTACGCGAAGCCAGAGTGACAAAGAAATTCCCGCGCGAACTCCGGTGGACCTAAACGCCGCTTATCGGGCCGGGATTCGTTACCGGCTCTCCGGCGATTCTTGAGGGGAGCTCGATGGTTTCCACGTCCACCGTGAGCCTGTTAGATCTGCTTCGGGCTGCAACTCCAAGGATTCCAGGCCCTGGGTGGCTCTTACAGCTTTCGGGAAGGAGCGCCACCTCCAAACCTCGTAGAGAGCAGGGTAAACCAGCAATTCGAGAACAAAGGAGGTGAAGATGCCGCCGACCATGGGCGCTGCAATACGTTTCATAACATCGGAACCAGCACCCGTTCCCCACATGATGGGAAACAGGCCAACGCAGGTGGTCGCGAAGGTCATGAACTTTGGCCTCAGCCGCTTGGCAGCGCCATGAACAATAGCTTCGCGCAGTTCGCCAAGACTGTTCAGACGTCCTTCGCGCTTGGCCCCCTCGTAAGCCAGATCGAGGTAGAGAAGCATGAATACGCCTGTCTCGGCATCAATCCCCAGCAGGGCGATTAATCCCACCCACACCGCGACGCTCATGTTGTAGCCGACCAGGTACAGGAACCAGATAGAACCCACCGCAGAGAAAGGGACTGCCAGTAAAACAATAATTGTCTTGGGCGCCGATCCAGTGTTGATGTAGAGAAGCAGGCAGATCAAAAAAAGGGTGATCGGGACAACCAGCTTCAAGCGGTCTTTCACCCGCTGCATGGATTCGTACTGCCCGCTCCAGGAGATCGCGCAACCGGCCGGCAGTTTCAGTTGCCCGCGCAGCAGCTGATTCGCTTCGTTGACATAGCTTCCCAGGTCGCGGTCCGCGACGTCTATATAAACGTATCCCGTGAGCAGGCCGTTTTCGTTCCGGATCATTGCCGGCCCAGAAGTGACAGTGATTTTCGCCAGATCACTCAACGGCAGTTGCCGCTGAGGTCCAGCCGGGACCGGGATACGGCCGAGGTCCCCCAGGTCACTGCGGAAGTCGCGCGCGTACCGGACGTTTACCCGATAGCGCTCCTGCCCTAACACGACAGTGCTGATGTTGTCGCCGCCGATCGCGTTCTCGACTACTCGCTGGGCATCTTCAACGCTGACACCATAGCGCGCCAAGCGTTCGCGGTCCCATTGCAAATCCAGAAAGTGGCCTTCGGCGGTGCGTTCCGCAAGCACCGTGCGTGTCCCTTTCACCGATTTCAGCACCGATTCGATCTCGGCGCCGATTTCCTGAATTTTCTGCAAATCCGTGCCAGCGATCTTCAGCCCCAGGGGTGTCCGAATCCCGGTGGTCAGCATATCAATGCGTCCCCTGATGGGCATCGTCCACGAGTTGTTGACACCGGGGATCCTCAGGGCTGCATTCATCTGGCTGACTAACTCCGCGGTCGAGATCGTATCGGAAGTGAAATGGCGGAAAACGCGCTTCGCCGGTTCCGGCGCCCAGGAGGAATACCAGGTATCAACGTGTCGCCAGTCAGCGCGCGGCTTCAGGACGATTATTGTTTCCAGCATCGAGAGGGGAGCCGGATCGGTAGCTGTATCAGCGCGCCCGGCTTTGCCGAGCACGCGATCCACTTCCGGGAATTGACGAATAATGCGGTCACTGACTTGGAGCAACTGCTCCGCCTGGGTGATGGAGATGCCGGGAAGTGTTGTAGGCATGTACAAAATCACGCCTTCGTCCAGCGGCGGCATGGACTCCGAACCTAATTGGTAGAACACCGGTATCGTCACGATCATCAATGCCACTGCTGCGCCAATGACGAGCCACTTCCATCGCAGGGTCCATCGGACTACGGGCTCGTAAACACTAATTAACCGCCGACTGACGGGGTGGCGGTCTTCGGACCGCACTTCGCCAATCAGTACAGTGTTCGCCACCCTGCATAGCCATTCCGGCCGGAAGTCGAAGCGCTTAATACGTGTCAGCAGCAACCGCAACGCAGGATCCAGCGTGATCGCCAAACCAGCAGCGACGACCATGGTCAGCGTCTTGGTATACGCCAACGGCCTGAACATTCGCCCTTCCTGTGCCTGGAGTGTCAGCACCGGAAGGAAGGAAACGGCGATCACCAGCAGCGCAAAGAAAGTTGGTCCAGCCACCTCCTTGATGGCAGCCAGCACGACTTCCCTGCTGTCCCCCTGGCGACCCGACTTTTCCCAAAGCTCGAGCTTCTTGTGCGTTTGTTCGACGACCACGATCGATGCGTCAACCAGTTCGCTGAACGCAATAGCCACCCCGGCCAGCGACATGATATTGGCGCTGATGCCCATCATCCTGAAAGGTATAAACGCCAACAGCACCGCCACCGGCATGGTCACGATTGGGATTGCCGCACTGGGGAAGTGCCAGAGGAAAATCATGATGATCAGCACGACGGTGATGATCACCTGAATGATCGTCTCTTTCACAGTGCCAATCGTGTTGTGGATGAGCTCCGATCGGTCATAGACCGGAATCAGCTTCACCCCTTCCGGAAACCCGGGCTCTATCTCTTTGATCTTTGCTTTCACCCGGTCGATTACGTCAAGCGTATTCTCACCGTTACGCATGACCACAATTCCGGATACGACTTCGCCCGTTCCGTTCAGATCGGCAAGGCCTCGCCGTATGTCGGGGCCCATCACCACCTGGCCGACATCTTTGATTCGGATCTGCGAGCCGCTTTCGCTGACGTCCAGCGGGATGTTTTCAAAATCCTGGAGCGAGCGCGCGTAACCGCGGCCTCGAACCATGTACTCCGTGCCGCCAAATTCAAGCAATCGTCCGTTGGATTCGTTGTTGCCGCCGCGTACGGCCTCCACCACACGGCTAACCGGGATGCCGTAAGCCCGCAGCCGATTCGGGTCAAGATTCACCTGGTATTGCCGCGTATACCCGCCGAGTGGCGCGACCTCGGCCACGCCCGGCACGGACCGAAGGTAATAACTCAGATACCAGTCTTGATACGATCGCAGATCGGCCTGGCTGTGCTTCCCCGAGGTATCCACCAGAGCGTACTGAAATATCCACCCCAGAGCGGTGGCGTCTGGGCCGAGCTCGGTCTTCACCCCCTCCGGCAAACGTGCAGTGACCCCGGAGAGGTACTCCATGGTTCGCGAACGCGCCCAATAGAGATCCGTTCCGTCCTCAAAGATGACGTACACGTAGGAGTAGCCAAAATCCGAGATACCGCGGACTGTCTTGACCTTTGGAGCCCCCAGCATGGCCGTGACGATCGGATAGGTGACCTGGTCCTCGACGATATCCGGACTCCGGTCCCAGTGTGAATAGATAATGACTTGTGTGTCGGTCAGATCTGGCGTGGCGTCTAGTGGCATGGTGACCATCGCCCACCATCCGGCGATGCACGCTGCACCAATCAAAGTTAACACCGCAAGCTTGTGCCCCACGGAAAACTCGATGACCCTGTCGATCATCGTCATTTCCCGGACGCCTGCTTGGAGGATGTATCCGCGGACTTGTTCTGAAATTTCTCTTTGCACTTCTGCGAACAGAAGTAGTAGGTGGTGCGGTGATAAGCAAGAGCGTTGCCGGATTCCGCCGCCTTGACTGGATCCACTCGCATCCCGCAACTCGGATCTATCACCGTTTTTGCCGCCGCCATATGGTCGGACAGACCAGCCGCTGTGTGCGCGGAACGAACAGGCGAGCCGGACGCGAGTGTTTTCAGCCTGCTTTCCGAATCCACAAGAAAGGTCGCAGCAACAACGACTCGCTCACCTGGCTGAACCCCTCGAAGAATCTCGACCTGGTCGCCAAAGCGCCATCCTGTTTCGACCTGGCGAGGTTCGAAGACGCCCTCGCCGTGCTCGACATAGATTCGAACGTGCTCTCCGGAATCAACCAATGCGTCCACAGGGACCGTGACCGCAGGCGGCAGGCGGATAGGCAACTCGACGTCAACCAACATTTCGGGCCGCAAGGTGAACCTGGGATTGTCAACCTCCAGACGAAGCTTGACTGTCCCGCCACCGGCCTCGGACTGCGGAAGGCTGTCGGTAATGCGCGCGGAAAACCGGGGGCCCTGGTCCCTCAAGGTGATTTCTGCGAAGCCGCCAGGGCGCAGAAAGGAGGTCTCCTGTTGATAGACCTCTGCTACCACCCAGACCCGGCGCAGATCCGCGATGCGGTAAAACTCCATGCCATGATCGAAATGCTGCCCGGGCGAAATGCTCCGAGAGATAATAAAACCGTCGGCTGGAGCAACAACATCAACACTTTCGGGCAGCTGGCGGCTATCGGCCATTCTCCTGATCTGCACATCGCTCATGCCGAGATTGCGCAGGCGATCTGTATAGCCTTGAAGACTGCTTACCCCCTGCTTGGACACAGCGCCGGGAAATGGCATGGTCCGTGACCCGTCGGTGCCCACGGCGCCGGGCACGCGTTCACTGGCGGCCAGGAACCCGGAAGCTACCGACAAAAACTCAGGCGAATAGTAGGTCGCCAGCTTCTGGTCCTTCTTGATTTGCGTTCCTACGGAATCCTGTAAAGTCTCCCGAATAAAGCCGTCGATACCGGAGTTAATCCTGTAGACCCGGGTGTCTTCCGGAACCACACGGCCCACTGTACGAACGATGTGTGTGGTTCTGCTTCTCTCGACCGTAGCGAGGCGGATGCCCAGTAATCGCTGAGTGGGACCATCAATGCTGACGGCTCCGGCGGGTAATCCAGCGAGTGACGAAGGCGTCGGTTCGTTCTGAATGTCTTGGGCAAAGACAGGTTTAAGCTGCATGCCGCAGTCAGGAGCAATGCCGGGCTTGTCGGACTTGTAGGAGGGATGCATGGGGTCCACGTAATAAAGCACGCGATGCCCCGTCTTGCTGGGTATTTCGGAATACGAGTGGTGCCGGCCAAGTCCGTACGCCGCAGCGACCGCTAGAACTACAGCTGCAGCGAGACTTAACCGTCGCATTTGGCTGGCCGCCAACTTCATCTGTTTGGCTCCAAATCAACGCAACGCGCTTGTTCAAGCTGCACTTGATGCGGAGTAGCCTGGGCAAACGCCTCGTCATTAGAAAAGATTTGACTCACGAGAGCGGCCAACGATTCTGGGAACTGGACGTTCGTTGGGCTCGCCGAAATCATTTCACGCCCTCAGACCCGAGTGGTTACTGCGACAATCGTCAAAATCCGGCGAGAAGGCCCTGCTGCCGCAACTCGTGGGACAGACAATTATCGATGATGACCGAAGGAGGGTCTTAAATCGTTGCGCTAGCACAAGTCCGGGAAGCAGTTCGCAATCTCGGCTGATTCCGATTCCTGCAAGCTAAGTCATTTAACAATAATGACTTAGAGGGGTGGCCTGGGTCGACCCGCTTCGAGAGAGGGGCACGTCTCCCAGCCTGCGCCTGGCACCGGCCACGGTGTGACAGGAAAGCATACTAGGAGCAGAGCAGGATATCTCCGTACAAGGAATCCGTCTGCGGATCGCTGCCGCAGTTCTCTCTTTGTATTGCCGCTGATGCTCAGCGGCACAAACCAGCGTTGCAGTCTATCTACTTCACTTTCGGTGTGGATCCGGGTTCTGGTCTCGAGAAGAGCGAGTCATCGAGTTTGGGATTCACCATCACCGTTTCAATGTAGATCTTCTCAGCCTGAATGGCAGGCGCTTTAATCGCTTTCGCGGCCTTGGCCTGGGCCACGGGGAGAACTTCTGTCTCGATAAGATACGGAACCTGAAGGCCATTTACCGGTCGATAATCACGATAGTGAATTTCCACTGGATGGTAAACACCGTCGAGCCGCCTGGGCTGTCCTTGAATTTTCGCTTCCAGGAAAGTTTGAGCGTCAATCCATACATGGATCGGTTCTCCGCTTTTCATGGTTAGCTTTAGCTTATAGGTGTCACGGTCGTCGACCTTTTCCCTGCCCACCAGCTCGATCTGGGTGCCCTTGGCCGCGTAATCGACCAGAAAACCATCAAGGTCTGCCTGCGAGGAAGACGCCTTCAATTCCTCCGTCGTAAAAGGCTCAACCTCGCGGCGGTTCAAGAAAGGCCGCAGTTTCCAGCCGTTGGCACCATCAAAGACCTGGATTGCCGTCTGCCCGTTGAACTGCAGCTCCATCCGCATTTTGCGTGTTCGCTTCAGGTCCATCACAAATGGCAGTTGAACTTCTTCGGAAGGTCGCGAAGGAAAAGACATTTTGCCGGACCTTTGGCTCGCCCTTCGGTCCGTCATCGGAACAGGAAGAGAAGCGCGCTGATTACCCCCAGCGGTTAGTTTTCCTGAGAATGACATCGTCTGGACCGCCCGCCACGCAGGCAACCCGCCACGGGCCGCGACGTTCCTGTCCACGATAGCAGCAGCGGAAAGGTTAGCAGGCGAAGAATCGGTGTCCCCTGCTACGGCAGCCGAAATGACCAAACCCAGCGAAATAAAAATGCCCAGTGTCTTTAGGAACATAGATGAGTCCTCATTCCAAGATCTGAAGCTACGTCGGCAATAGGATAACGCCAGATCAATTCACTTTACTTTGCGCGGCGTCAAGTTCCCGGGGGGGCAACGCCGGTCAAGTTCTGCCGGCGACAAACGCTAATCCACAACAAGTCCGTCAGCTCGAAATTTCCCGATTACCACACTTACGCGGTCTCCACGCTTCACCAATCTGCCTTTGTTCGAGAATGCCATCCAGTAGGACTTGCCAGCTTCCGGGGTGCTGCTCTGACGTAACTGGCCGACCTTTTCCAGTGACGGAACCACCAGTTTGACCCCGGCCCGTGGGTCGATCAAGAATGGCTCGGCCTTCTTATCGTTGAGCGTCTTGGCCTTTTCTGCGTCTAGCACGCGGTAGTTAAACCGAATGACCTCGCCCGACTCGGCCCACTTTAAGCTGAGAGACTCAACTCCCCAGACCAGCCTGTAATACTCACCTGCTCGTCCTGCGAAACGGTCTGGCTTATAGCGGCTTGCGGTCTTAGCTGCCGTGGCCTGCCCGGCCGGGGCAACAGATTGGGGTGCGGCTGACTTGGTCTTGTCGTCAGCCGATGCTGGTGAGGTGCCCTGTGCCCAAAGGGCGCCACAGAGCAGGACGTTAGCGAGAGTGAATGGTCGAATCATTCGGTATCCCTTTAAGTGAACGGGCCGGACAGCCAGGTTCGAACGTCCGGCCCGCGCGGAGCTGATCTAGTTCACTGGAAAGTTGGGGCTGCTGCGTGACACCTGCGAATCCCCACTATCCGTTATGGTGACGTTGTACATCGCGGTTGCAGTATTGGTTGGCACATATTGCACATTGATCGTGCAATTAGAGCCTGGGTTAACGACTGCCCCGTTCACGCAAGTACCGCCGGTGATCGAGAAGGTTCCCGTACCAGTGCCACTCACTCTTGTGAACGTCGGTGCCGTGGTTAGCGTGAGCGGACCAGCGTTCGCGCCGGCAGCAGTGTTGCTGACTGTGATGGTCCCGGACTTTGTGGTTAGGCCGCCGGTATTCATCGGAGCCGGCCCGGCGAACGCCACCGTTGCCCCCAGCACCGTGAACGGCACGTTATTGGTGTTGCCGCCCGCAGTAGTCACCATGACGTTATGGTTCCCCAGTGCAGCGGCAGGGTTGATTACGATGATCGCGTTGATCGTAGTTGGATTCACTATGGTAAAGGTGGCGTTGACGTTGACGCCAGTCACGTTCACGGCCGTCGCGGTGTTCAGGCCCGTGCCAGTAAGGGTTACCGGAACGCTAGTGCCGCGCGTCCCCGAGGAGGGACTGACCGAAGTCAGCGTCTGCATCACCACCGTGAACGTCACGGCGTTGCTGCTGCCGGCCGGCGTGTTGACGGTGACGTTCCTCGCCGTGAGCGCAGCGGTAGCCGCGATTGCGCACGTCGCATTGACGGTCGTGGCAGTTGGCGTCCCGATTATGGTGCAGACGACGCTGCCGGCTGTACCAGACACGTTCACTGCCGTGGTGCCTAGCAGGTTCGTGCCGCTTAGGACGACATTAACACTGGTGCCCCGGAAGCCCGAGTTAGGAACTATCGTTGCCAGCGTCGGCCCTATCACAGTGAACGTTACGGTGTTGCTCGTCAGACCTAACGCTGTGACGCTAACGTTCCTCGGAGTGGTTGCTGCGGTGGCCGAGATTACGAGCGTCGCGGTGACCGTGGTGGTATTCACGGAAGTAAGGGTGACCGTGACCCCGGTACCAGACAACCCATTAATTGCAGTTGTCCCGGTCAGGTTGGTGCCGCGTAAGACCACGTTAACGGTAGTCCCCCGGAAGGCCGTGGACGGAGTAATCGAGTCCAGGTGCGGGGCCGTTGTCCCGGTCCGATCAGCTTGAATTTCGACCGCACCGACGTCAAATCTTCCATCGCCATCGGGATTCGGCCGCGGATTGCCAAAGAAGTCCGTCGTTGGCGCATGGCCTACTTCGTTTGTCGCCTGGCAACCGCCAAGAGTGACCGTACAGGGAATAAAGTCAATGGCCGGCGAACTTGATGCCAGCGCATAATTGCCGAGCTGGGCGCCGGTCACTGGGTTCGTCATCGCCAGCGGGCCCCAACTGATGTTGATCCAGTTGTTGCCCTCGTCCACCGTCGCGGCCGGTGTCAGGTTGAAGATGGGGTTGGGCACGGTCGCATCCGAGATGCCCGGAGGCACCTGGTAGCCCATTGATCCCAATTCGGGTGGGACTCGCGAGCCGTTGCAGTATTGGCTGACCACGAGTGGATTTGACGCCGTGTTAAACAAGGCAGCGCCGTTATAGCCGCCAGCAACACTCGTCAGCACTGACCACCGCACTGTCAGCGGGGTCCCGGAAGAGCCAGTGTGATCCGTCGGGCCCGTGTCGCCGCGCACGCCGATGTCCCAATAGCTCCTGCCTGTAAGGCACGCGCCGGTGAGGGGCTCGCTCCCCGCTGGCGTTGTGGTGAAGGCGTTATACAGCGCCACTACGTGCTGCTGGTTCAGGGTCCCCGTTCCGAGGCTGCCCACACCAATGTAATATGCTCGGTTCTGCCAGAATATATCGTTCTCCAGAATCGGGACTGAGTACTGCCTGCAGTGCCCGTTTGTAAGACCGCCGGTTCCGGTTCCCCCGTTCCCATGGCCTGCAGGGCAGGTGATGGTTGCGGGCAAACTTGCGGCAAAAACCGCGCTATTTTGGATGCTCACCAAGCCGGCGGGCTGAGGACACGAACTCGTCGTGGTGCCTCCCTGTATGCAATTGGATCCTGAGCTGCTGGCCAAGGGAGCCCCAAGCGTGTTGAACAGCACGCCCGACGACGCAGTGGTATCGTTGGATATTACGGTGTTATTGATGAAGTTCACCACCAGCGCATCCTGCAAGGACACTCCAGCGCCGTCCCAGCCGGCAACGTTATTGGCGATGATATTGTTGGTTACGTTGACGGAATTCCACCGCGCCGGATTTGTGGGGAAGAAGGTCACCTCCGTGCCGTTGACGGACTGGAAGCGTAGGCCACCGCCGCTGCCGCTTTCCGCGGCGTTGCCCATAATCAGGTTGGCATTGATCACCAGGCCAGGACCGGTACCATCACCCAGCCCAGGCGCGCAATCCACGTCGGTCACGCTGCCGCATTCGGGAGCGCCCGGCGACGGGACCCCATCTGGGCCCGCGCCCATGATGATGAGTCCGCCCCCGTTGGTCGCAATGGTCGGGTTGGTACTCTGATTGAACAGGAACGTGTTGTGCTCGATGTCGCCGTTGTAGCTGAATCCTAGGTGAGCGAAGCCGCCGCCGTCGCCCGTGCTGAGATTCCCGCACACCCAGTTGTAGTTGAACTTGTAGTAATCGGCGCCGATGCAGAAGGTGGCACCGCCTGCCCCCGCCGGTGTCGCCGAGAACAATTCGTCGCCGATGGAAGAGTTACTGGTCACCGAGTTGTGATGTACGTTCACGTTCAGGTTATAGCAGTACGGCAGCTGGGTATTCGTGAGGAATCCTGGGGGACTCACGTTCTGGACGCCATTGACGACAGCGCCTGGAACGCAGGTCCACGGCTGCTGGTCGAAGCCGACCGGGTCTCCGTTGTTTCCTACCAGGAGCGCGTCGGGTGATTCGCCCTGCCCGATGTTGATGCCGCCCGACATCGTTCCGGAATTGTTGTAGATCCGGTTGTTGGCAACCTGCAAGTTATGCGCCCAGGCGTGTGCAAAGATGCCCCCGCCTCCCTGGGAACTGTTGGTGATGGACAAGCCATCAATACTGGAAGGGTTGCATTGGAAGTTGCTGGGGAACTGATTCGTTGGATCCGATGGATTCGAGGGCGAACCCGTGCAATCAGCGCTCGTGAGCTCAACCGTACCCAGAGGCATCTGGCTTTCGGTCGCTACAGTACCGGTATCCGCTCCGTTTCCGAAAACAAGACCGTCAGCGGGAAAGCGCACACCTTTCGCCAGGACCGTAATCCCAGCTCCTTCGTACGCTCCCATCAGCGATGGCTCCTGCAAGAGCTCTGCCAGGTTGCCATTGACCGTGGTATCCCACCCGACAATGCCCTCCAGTGGCAAACGATCCACCTGTGGGTTGTTGGGGCCGCCGCTCCATCCATTCCAGCCCGTCCCCGGGCAACTTTGCGCCCCGGTTGAATCATAGGGATTAATCGTAGTGCTCGGGGGCACGGGAGTGGTGTTGTTGGAGAAGGGTTGGCCATTGAGCGCCAGTCCAAACAGGCAATTGACCTGCGCTCTCCACACATCCAACTTGCCCGCGGGATGGGTATTCGCGTTGATGACGCTCGAGGCAGCTCCTACGCCTTGCAACCGGACTGGCTTCCACATGATCAACAGCTCATTGTGGGCGGAGCCGCTATGGGTAGCACCTGGCGTAGTACACGCAACCGGCATAGTAGTGGTACAAGTTGGGTCGACGATGAGCAAGTCGCCCGGAGCGGCGGCGTCAATCGCACTCTGGATGGTGCTCGAGGCGAGGACGTGCGTCGGCGCTTTGCCACCAATTGTGACGGTAACGGCGTCAATTGACTGCCTGCCGTTGCCTGCGGTAATTACCAGTTCTCCGCACTGCGCGGGATTTACTCCCGGCGTGCCTGGGCCTAGGTATTGTGCTTGTTGCTGTATGGCGCACAACGGCACAGCGTTAGCGTTAGGAGGAACAGCATTCGGAACAGTGACAGTGATCTGGGAGTCAATCCAACCAGTTATCGTTGCAGTTTTCCCACCGATGGTCACACTGGACAACGTATTGCATGTTGCGCTGCCCGCGGTTGGAGTTGTACATCTAGTCCCAAAACCATAGTGGCGGTTGACAGTCTTCTGGTTGAAAGGAGCCGTTGTGGCTGACGGCCCGGAGTAAGCATTGTTGTTCACGAGCGTGTTGCCCAACGCGTTGATCGTGAGGGTGTTACCGGGCGCACTCACCCAAGGTCCGACTCCATCGCCATCCACTTCGCTGACTGCTGGCGTCGCATCCGGGTAGGCGCAATCCGGGTTGTTGTACCCCGCGCTTGCGAAGGCAGACGTTGGAACCACCGGCGTATCCATGTACTGGGTTTGCCCCGGCATGAACGGAATCTCATAGCAGAACTGGCTGTAGTTCGGGTTGAACAGGGGATCAGGAGTCGCTCCAGTCCCTGGGTCGTTCATGCACGTTACCATCATCGTGGGAGCATAACCCGTCGGGTTCGGCGGGTTGACTTCCCACGTCGAGTAAGTCAAGCCATTGTAAGTCCCCCAATGGTCGCTATACACGCGGGATATTTCCGTTCCGGTCCAGTCCTTAAGGGATATGGGCAGGTTGGCTGGCGAAAATTTCTCGCCGAATTGCGGTGAGAACGGGTCGAATTCCGAAGTGAAGTCGTCGGTGATCACGCCGGTGAAGTGCGCGGCGACGTGGGTCGAGGTGAAAACCCAGAACTTCGCCAATACCGACGCCTGATCCTGGAGCGTCACTTCCTTGCGATCGCAGAGATTGCGAGTAGCCCCGGCGAAAGGCGCTACTTCCGCGGATCCCGGGAAGATGCTCATGAAGTCTGGAACGATGCGCGATGCGCCCACGCAGGGCCAGAACATCTCGACGCTTCCGGTGTCACCCTCGCCTCGTGGCAGGTGCAATGTGCCCAGATCCGTCGTCGGATTCTGCGCATTGTTCTGGTTGTAGCTTGCTCCGATCGCGGCCTGGTCCGGCAGGATGTAAACGGCGCCCAATCCGCCGAACTGCTGCGTCACTGGCGCAATGTAGTTGTCGCCGATCAGGATGTTCTTGTCTTCTTCCTTCACCAGTTCATAGCCCGGAGGCACAATCATTTCCACTACGTACTTGCCAGCGGGCAGCATGGGGGCACCGTGGCCCGCAGTCCAAGGAACCGACGTGGGACTGCCGCCGTACCGGTAGGGGTCGCTAACATCCGGGTTCGTCACGCAGGCTGTGCAGTTCGTGCCAGTTGGCTTTCCGGAGACAGGATCTATTTTGGTAACGCTGGGGAACTGGTACGCGCCATCGTAAGGCGCCGGCTGCAATTGATTCCAGTTGTGCATGCCGTCATAGCACTTGAACTGGGCATTGTTTGGCAGCAAGACTGGAGAACTGCTGGTGCCGTGCAGGACGTTGGTGTATTCGTCGAGCCACATCGGCTGGTTATACAGCGAGAAAAAGAAGAGATCCGCGTTTGTTCCAGTGTCCCGTCCCTGGCCCGGGCAGCTCATGTTGGGGATCTTGGTCACGCCATCGGTACCCAGATGGAACCCCTGGGCCCAATCGTCAAAGCTGCTGGTCTTGGTGGTATCAACTAATTGGAGGGATACGCTCCCATCCGGCGCAGTCCCCTCTTTGTAAAGATTAATGGTTACTCCAGGCACATCCGGCGTCCAGCTCGTATGCAGGAGCAATTGAGGATCATCAAACGGGCGAGTCGAGGCGTAGATTACCTCACCCCTGATGCCGCCATTCTCGCCAGTCGCATAGGGCGCCTTGCCGAATTCGAGGAATGAGTTCTGTCCGGAAAAGCCTTGCCAACCCTCGGTAGTAACCCAGGGCGGATCGACTCGTCCGGTGGAACCTCCCGTTCCCCCCGGAGCGAGCGGAGCCGGAGCATCAGCGCAGTCCGCAGTCGAGCAATAGTATGCGCCCGGCACCCGAAGTAGTACGGGCACGGGGATCTGTTCGGCTGTGTTCGCCATAAGATGAGCAATGCCGGAGTTTCCGCATACGACGGAGCTTGTGGTGCAAGGTGAGCCGTCTGAGGGCCCGCCAGCGTCGTAGACCACGTGGATCCCCGTGTTCTTGTAACGCGTATAATCCGACTCCACCACGTACCAGCTGAAGAGTGGGAATATCTCGTTGAAGCCCGCGTTACCGGCCAGGTCGGTGTTGTTAAAATTGGAGTAGCTGCCATCGCGGAATCGAATGTTCGTCGGTACCAGCGTGAGGCCAGCCTCGTCAGAGTCGCGGACACCATTGCCGTTCTTATCGAAGAAGCTTGACGTATAAATGTTCGCCTGCCACTGGTTCATGGCGATCTGTCCCAGGTTGCAGACATTCGTTGAGGATCCGGTTCCCGGGCATACGGATGTTGCGCTGCCCAGCCGCACAGGCGTCGAGAGGCCATCGACGAGCATGTCGTTCCACTGGTCGAAGACGGTGATTCTCCAATCGCCAGCCGGCAGACCCGAGAGGGTGAAATTGCCATTGCCATCGCACTTGGTGAACGCGAAATCTTCGCCGTCCGTATCTCCCACGCTCACGAAGCACTGCGTGAAAGCGAAGCTACTGTTGTCGCCGCTGCTGTAGAGTCTCTCGTCCGGCGTGCGGCTCATGCGCTCGGTGGTAACCGTGCCGCTAACGGTATTGGTGCAATTCGTGGCAGTGAGGTTGGGGTCAGTGCCAGTGCAGACGCCGTGCAAGCGCCCATTGATCATCTTCGGGTTGGCAAAGCCGATGGATACATGGTATCCCGCAGGCCCAAATTCCTGGAAGAAACTCGGTTCGCCGATCCGCAGGAAAGAATCGTGGGCTTTCTGGCCGTCCAAGGTGTTGGTTTGCAGCCACTCTTCGCCCCTACCGATCCGGTCGGCGGCCGGGGTGGCCACCACGCCGTAGCGTCCCGGCATGAGGTTTGCGATCACGGCCTGGCCCGCAAGTGGCGATAGAACTGTGCCGCCCGATTCGAATTTCGGGCAGGTAACGATCGTTCCGGTGATGCCGGTTGGACTGATGTTATTAGGCCCGGTACCGATGGCATTGCCGTTGCTTGAATCCACACCAATCCGCGAAGTCGCCGAAATCGGGCATGCATCCAATCCCGTGGCCGGATCTATGGTTCCCGCCAGGCTGTTCGACAACGGCTGGTTGAACATGTCATAGGTCATCTGTCCGGTCGCGTCGCCCGTGCCGCCTGCGTCGTCAAAGAGCGTGATGTTGAAGCCCCCCAGACCTGGCTCGTTTGCCCCTAGAACGTCAATTCCGCCGCCGCCATCGTGCTCACCGTTGA
>Ga0210406_10001856_pt1 | contig 24855 bp, 23 predicted proteins | sample IncBWC30MmetaG_FD_155454 | JGI IMG/M metagenome (GOLD analysis project Ga0210406, IMG submission 155454) | Forest soil microbial communities from Barre Woods Harvard Forest LTER site, Petersham, Massachusetts, United States - Inc-BW-C-30-M | ecosystem: Environmental > Terrestrial > Soil >...
AGCTTTGCGACTCGCTCTGAGATACGGATCAAGCTGTCAGCCACACGCGGATCGGACTTTTTCGGGTCGAGCGCCAGCCTAATGCGATCCATGCGATATAGCTCCAGTTGACGCACGCGCTCAGCGGCCTCGTGGCAGTGCTCCACCAATTCATCCAGGGCTTTAGCTGTAAGCTTCTAGGCTCTGACTGTTCCAGCTCACCGGGCACTTGAGGCTTACCACTTAGGATTCCGCTTTCGCGCCTCTGCGTCGGAAGATACGTTGATGCCCAATCGGGAACGACTTCCCTAAAGAAACTACAATTCGGTAGCGCATTGCAATGATTGTTGTCACGGTGCTGCCCACTGCCGAGCAAATGAATTGGAGCCAAATGGAGCTAAGTTGGTTCGGGAGACTCAAACTTACTTAGCGGAAACCTGAAACCACTTGAGCGCACCCAGTTTGCAAACAAAGGTTCTGTGCCAGCACTACGATGGGAAGTTCATGCGGCGGATCAAATCCTGGAAGCGCGGGTCGGAACGCAGGTCATCGAACCGAGGGTCGACCTTGAGCAACACAAGCCACTCTCCGTGTTGCTCGTAGGCGATTTCCAGCCAACGGAAAGCTTCACTGTGATTGCCCAGGGCTGTATAGATTCGGGCCACAAAGTAGGCTGTGACATGTGGGTGCCTCAAAAGTTCCTGCAGGATCTTCTGCGCTTCTTCGCACTGCCGGGCCGCCGCATAGGCCTCGCCGAGGCACGCGACTGCCACCGGCGTGCCCTGAGAAAGCTCCGCAGCTCTGCGTAGTGCGGTGACTGCCGGCTCGCACATTGATTTGGCCACGCAGGCGAGCCCAAGCCAGACGTACGCCTGGACAGAATCGGGATCGAGTTCGAGTGCTTTCTCGCAGTGCTCGATGGCTTGATCGTACCGCCGGCCAGACCAAAAAACGAAGGCTAAGCCAAAATGGATATTGCTCCAGTGGGGATCTAGGCGCACGGCACGTTTGAGCTCGGTGTAGGCCTCCTCATAACGTCCCATCATGCCAAGGGTCATGCCGAACCACTGATGCGTCGTAGCGGAGCGAGGGTCCAGTGCAATCGATCGCTCAAATTCTATTTCTCCAGCTGAAAAATCGTAATCATAGTTTACAGCTGCCCAGGCGAGTGATGTGTGTGCTTCCGCCAGGCCGCTATCGATTGCGAGGGCTTGCAGCGCCAACTCCTTGGCTTTCCCGCACCCTTCCTCCGGAGGGACAAGCCCCCACAAGCCCCTTATGGAGAGGGCATCGGCCAAGCCTGCGTACGCCGCGGCAAAAGCTTGGTCCTGGGTGATGGCTTGCTGGAAATACTTCCGTGCTTTCCCGAGCCCCTCTCGGCTACGTCTGTTCCAGTGATAGCGGCCTTTCAGGTAGGATTCGTACGCTTCTGTAATGACAGCGTGCGCCTGTGCCAAGTGTGCTTGTTCTTGAGGCGTCAATTTGACCCGGATCTCTCGCGCAATGGCCTGTGCCACTTCTGACTGCAAGGTCAGGACGTCCCGCAAGTCGCGGTCATAGCTCTCGGCCCAGAGATGGGTGTCGGTGTGACCGTCCACCAACTGCGCGGAAATACGCACTCGATCACCGGAACGGAGCACCGTTCCTTCAACAACTCCATCGACATGTAGTTCTTGTGCAATTTCACGCAGCGGTCGATGTACGCCCTTATAGTGCATTGCTGTAGTCCGAGAAGTCACACGCAATGCGCCGATTTTGGCCAGAGTCGTTATCAGAGCTTCTGTCATCCCTTCGGCGAAATACTCCTGCTCCGGGTCGCGCGAGAGGTTTGCGAGCGGCAGGACGGCCAGGGACTCGATACGGCCCGCACGGGCACCGAGATTCCCGACAAAGCGATAGCCCCGGCGCGCGAGCGTTTCAATGAACCTGGGGCTCTCTGCAGAATCGCCAAGAGCTTCGCGAAGTTTGTTAATTGCTTTATTCAGGCTGTGGTCGAAGTCCACAAATGTGTCGGCAGGCCAGAGCTGAGTGCGCAACTCTTCGCGGGTCACAACTTGTCCGGGATGTTCGAGCAGCATCGCCAGAATCTGCAACGGCTGTTCTTGAAGCTTGATTTTCACTCCTTGCTTGCGCAATTCGCCAGTGCGGAGATCTGCCTCAAACGGGCCAAACCGTACGGGCTGTGCAAGGAAGGGAGTGTTTTCCATCTGGGTTGATTTGGACCTGCCGTCAATGTGGTCGGAGCTTATCACCGCTTTCCCACGACCTCAATCGCCCATTGTAGAGCGAGGGACTCCGGGCCTCAACTTGTTGGCCTGCATGGTATTTAGGGGGAGATATACATTTCACCTCAAGGGGAGCCACCGGGCATTGAATGGTTTTCGCTGCTGGGCGAACTTAGCGGCCGCACAAACTCACTCCGCTTCCACGCGGAGAGAAATCAGGAGAACGGAAATGAAACTTAATCTCTTGCGGTTCATGTACGCGATCACCCTCAGCAGCATGCTGGTTAGCCTGGCACCCTCGGCTCGAGCGGCACGATGCTCCTCACCAGGAGTCGCCGGGAATTATGGCTTCACACTCAGCGGGCAGGTGATTCTTTCCACAGGGCCGGTCCCTATCGCCGCCGTCGGCAGAGCCATCCTGGATGCGGACGGTAACGTCAGTGGGTCAGAGTCCCGCGGCGTGGGTGGCGGCTTCGCCGACGAGACCTTCGCTGGAAGCTACACGGTGAACGTGGATTGCACGGGCACCGCGACGATCAGGTTCTACGAATCGGGGCAACTGGTCCGGACGTCGGTGCTCTCTCTAATTTTCGACAATAACCAGCGGGAAATTCGAATGGTTCAGAAATCGTTGCAACTTCCCAACGGTGCGTTTCTTCCCGTTGTCATAACGGTGGAAGCAAGAAGGGTCTTTTTTGAAGACGAAGACTAAGAGGACCCTCCCGGGTACGAGAAACGCAGAGATATAAAGCCTACTCGACATTCATCCTGGATGACCAGCGCGAGTAGTTGGCAATCTCGACGCGAATGAGGCCGCATGAAGTCTCGTTGGAACGGCGACGGAACATTGGGGGCGTGAACTCATGTCCGGCTCCAGTGCCAGTTTTCCTCAGTGTTCCGTTGCCTGAGCTTGAACTTTTTCCGGGGAAGTCCTGCTAACGCTGAAAAAGGAGGGGATTATGCAACGGTATCAAGGGCCAGTCATCATCGGGATTTCCATGTTATTTATTTTCCTGAGCGTTTCAATCCCCAGTGGAGCCCAGCAATTTTCCAGCCCGGCCGATTACCCTGTAGGGACAACGCCAATGGCGGTGGTGGTTGGCGACTTCAACGGGGATGGAAAGCTGGACCTCGCAGTGGCGAATGTAGGCAGCAACAACGTGAGTATCCTGCAAGGCAATGGAGATGGAACTTTTCAGACAGCAGTGAATTACAACGTCGGGGACTCACCCAAGTTCATCGCAACCGGAGACATCGACGCGGATGGTCACACCGACTTAGTAGTGGCTGCCGACTCCGGAGTGATTATTTTCTTAGGCGTTGGCGACGGGACGTTTCAGTCACCGTTGCAGTTCACCGCTGGTATCGACTTGCCCGAGTACATCGCCTTAGCAGACTTCAATGGAGACAAAAGACTCGACGTCCTTGTCGCGAATCGTTCGGGCGGGACTGCGGTTCTCATTGGTAATGGAGATGGGACTCTTCAACCAGCACTGGTTACCCCGACTGGCGGGGCTACTCCCTTCGTCGCTATCGGAGATTTCAATGGCGACGGCTTCCCGGATTTGGCAACAGGAAATGGCACACACCAAAACGAAAGTACTCCAGGCAACTTGATTGTCTTACTGGGCAATGGGGACGGAACTTTTCAGCCACCCAGGACTTCCAGCTTGCCCTTCTGGCCAGAATTTTTCACGGTGGGGGACTTCAATCACGACGGCAAGATGGATTTGGCAGCGGCAGTTCGGGAGAATATTTTTGGTGGCGACGTCAGGATCTTGACAGGGAAAGGTGACGGGAGTTTCGAGTCTTCGCCGGCATTGAAGGGAACATTTTGCACCTGGTTAACCGTCACGGACCTGAACAGTGATGGAAAATTGGATCTTATCGGACTGGAACATGCGGATCCACAATATCTTCCGATCGAGATCCAGTTGATGATAGAGAATCCAGATGGGACTTTCCAAAGTTCCAGCTTCAATCCTTGCGCCCGGTCCTCCGGTTGCATCCAACTTTTCAAATTGCCGAGTTGGCTGGCGGTGGGAGACTTCAATGGAGATAAGCGGCCCGATTTCGTGGTTTCCAACCGCATGGACAACAGCGTGAGCATTCTCCTCAACGCGGCCCAGGGAAACAGTTTCACGGTTTCTGCAGCTCACACCGGCAGTGGCAAGGGGAAGGTAACAAGCAATCCAAGCGGAATCGACTGCGGCCAGGTCTGTTCGAGCAATTTCCCAACTGGGACTATTGTGACTCTTACCGCCACGCCCGCGAGCGATTCAGCGTTCACGGGCTGGAGTGGGGCATGTTCGGGCGCAACCACTTGTGTTGTAACGGTGAACGGAAATGAATTGGCAACAGCGAACTTCGACGCAAATCCACAACCCGATTTCTCGCTCAGCATGGCGTCATCAAGCCTTACTGCACGACAAGGAGGACGGGTCACGGATGTTCTCAGCCTCGCGCCTGTAAATCCGCCTTTCGGAAACGTCATTCAATTGACCTGCTCCGTGAGAGGGCCGGCGCCGCTGGCGCAATGCGCCCTTTCGGACTCTATGATGAGCCTCGGCTCGAAATTGGTCACCACAACGCTGACAATTACTTTGCCTTCACTGGCCGCCGGCCAGATACCGGCCAGCGAGGGCTGGCGTTCAGGCTCAACTTACGCTGCTCTTGTAGCGCTTCCGGGGCTTAGCCTGATTGCGTTGAGTGTAATATCTCTCAAATCGAAAGGGCGGGCACGTCGCCTTTGGTTGCTATCGCTTCTCCTCGCCGCCATTATTCCCTGGCAATTGGGTTGTCGAGGCGGGACCGGCACAACGTCAAATCAGTCACAAGTGTACATGGTTACAGTGACCGGCACGTCTGGTTCGCTTCAGCACTCCGCCGACGTGATGGTCACGTTGGAGTAGCTTTTCAGGAGAGCTCGCTCTTGCATCCGTTGCATCGAACACAAGACTCGCGTCCCTATCCCGACATGTCCAACTCGCATGGCAACCCCTGATTACTTCGTTACCAAATAAGTAAAGTAATGGTACTCCATTTGATGTCCGGTTAGCGTTACTGGAGAAGTGGTTTCACACCTCCTTCGCGAGGTCATGCAGGGCTTTTTGCTTGAGGTAGACAGTTCTCCAGTCATCTAAAAATGTGGCGCCTATTTTTCGATAGAACTCGATCGCTCCATCGTTCCAACCGAGAACATTGAACACGAGTCCGAAGCCATTAGCTTCTTCCACTATTTGGGCAACACGCGCCAGCAACGCCCGCCCAACACTCTTCCCACGAAACCCTGGTCGGACAAAGAGGTCTTCCAAGAAGATGCCCGGACCTTGAAAGGACGAATAGTCGAAGAAGAGGGCGTAGCCCGCCGGTGGGCCGTCGATCTCGGCAATCAATATTTGAAACTCTGGCCGGGTTCCGAATCCATCTTGGCGGAGTTGCTCCTCGGCTACTACCGTGGGAAGCCGCTCGTATGTTGCAAATTCTTCGATAAGGGTTTTAAGCAAAGGGACATCATTTACGGTGCCGGAACGAATCGAGAGCATCGCCTACTCCTCGTTCAGCAGATTACTACGGGTTCATTCGGAACTTACTTCTTAATGTGGCGATCTTGGACATTCGGTGGCGCAAATCGGAAGAGTTCCCCTGCGACCGGTTAGGAGAGATTCTAGCGTGCCGGTGTATCGCAAGACACCGGGCTATGAGCAACGAAATCGAACGGCAAGCCTCGTACCTCATGGAGTTCCGCTTTCGTGGCTGTTTGAGCCATTATCTGGCGCTGTAGCCGCCCTCAGGCCAACGCTAGAGCCGTCTGTGATGCGCGCCCTTTGGCAAGCGCTGCAAGTATTTCTGCCGATGTTGTTTTGATTGCCTTGACCCTGGCGAGCCGGAGCGCGAGTCTCGCCTGGGCATCGTTGGCCGGATCGAACGTGGCGTAGCCTTCAGTATCGCCGCTCTGTCTGACCGCGAAGCCCGCGGCATGTAGCTTCTTCTTGGCTTCGGCCCACTTCCGGGGGCTTTCGAACAACAGGCAAACTCCAAAGCTCTTCCCGTCGCTATGAACGTAGACGTGATTGCGGTACTCGTGACGGTTAGGCAGTTCTTTCGCCGCTTTGTATCCTGGGATGATTTCATCACGGCAGCTATCGAGCTTCACGCGTACGCGGTACTTGTCTGCGAACCGTTGTATCGTTTCCACTTTCGTTTCTCCGACTGACACACGTCCGCGCTCGTCTGCGGAATCGTGGGTTTACCGCTCCCGGCTGGCCTGCTTACTTATTCTTTCGGGATTGCTGCACTCTATGAGCTGTGGCTCTACGCGGCCGCGCTGCCTTGCTCGACAGGATCAAGTTCCCTTTCATCGACTTCTGGCAGGTCCATTGCCGCGGCATCCGAACAGAGTAGGCGTTCGAATTCTCCTGCGACGGCTTGTCTAAACTTTGGACAAGCTTCGATCCAGTGAGCATCTTCAACGTGCGCCTTAGCGTATGCCCGCAACACCCGCTCGATATGTGGTGGTACCGCGATCAGCTCGCGAAGCTGATCAACACTGCACTCCGGCTGAATCATCCGGTAAAGACCATGCGCCATGCGCTTCTGCGAGTGCCGACCGCCTTCCGATTGCAAACGAGATTGGTGCTTCGGCCATTTTCAGGCCGCCACCGGCAAGGTGAACGCGTAGGCGCGAACGGATTCGATCGGGCCCCGGAATCGAACTGGCCGAACCAATGAAACCGTTGGTCGTCGCTAAAAAAGGAGCGTCCAATTGGCTTTGGACCAACTTTGGACCAAAACCCCTGCTTTTTCTGGCCCTGAATCAGCACTAGATAGCGCAAGGGCAACTGAATCAACGCGGTTTATGGTAGGGGCGGTGGGGATCGAACCCACGTCCCAATGTTGGGGATGTCCATCGCTTGCCTTATCGATTCGAACCTCGCGTCCACCGCTTTGTTCATAACCGATTCTCTTCTAACCGCGGACCGAATCCGGTTGCCGAAGTTGCCCATTTGAGGTGATATTCAAAACGTAAGTGGTTGCAGCACCGCGCCTTATGAATTTTTTCGGATCGTTCGCAACGATGAGGCCAAGAACTCGAATTCCTCGTCGTCCACCAAGTGCTATCCCCCGCGAAGACTAAGCCATTGCCATGCATAGCAAATCTACTCGGGGCCGCTACAGTTTCCGCTACATCGGGTTTTAGTGAATTATCAACGGCATATGTAACTTATTGAAATTAGTGGTGAACCGGGGAGGACTCGAACCTCCAACCCGTTGATTAAGAGACCGTCCAAAGAGAATTAAGATGGAGCACGATTGTCTGCTATGGTGTTGATTTTCCCCACCAGTACAGGCGATTCTCGCGCTCGCCCGTGTACTACTCTTTGCGATGGAATTATACCGAGGGTGGGCACAAAATTGGGCACAGTAAAGGACACTGCCATAAGCTCGGCGGAAAATGTGAGAAGCGATGATTGGAGACGTTGAAAAGCTACTGGAAACGCTTGAAAGCGGAACGCGAGAGGAAATTTGGGAGGCGGCTAAGGACTTGGAGTCGCTTGTTCTGGACATCAGCCTGGTCTTGCTTCGTAGATTGAGAGACTCGGCGAAGACCGACGCGCGCGCGGCCGCTGCATACGTCTTGGGTTTCGGTCATTTCGCGTCAGCCAGGATTCCGCTGGAAGAAGTACTGGACAACGCAGGCGAAGATTCGTTCGTTCGTGGGCACGCTGCGGAGGCTTTGGCATATATTGGCGATAGGGAATCCGCGAAAGTGTTGCTCAAGCAGATGGAAGACACTCATCCTGGTGTGAGGTACTGGTGTATTTTTGCGCTGGGCCAGATTCATGACGAAAGGGCCCTTCCGGCGCTAAAGCGGGTTGCCGAAGCCACGGAAGATGAGGACTATGACGGTCATTCACTGCGGGACGAGGCGCGCGATGCTATTGAGGAAATCGAAGGGCGAGTTAACGGGTGAAGGACTTCAACGCCTCAATCGTCTATACTTCGCTATACTTCCTCTTCGCCATGCCCCCTCACGTCGCAAAATCCGAAATTGAATTTGATTCGGAACCCCTCAAGAGCCTCTTCAAACCTAGAGAATCCTTCTTCTCGCATTATCAAGTATTGGTCTGCACGTCATGCTCGCGCTCAATACAGGAATGCGTGCGAGTGAGATTCGCGGATTGACTTGGGCGCAAGTGGATTTTCTCGCCAAGAGCCTCATGGTGGGCAAATCCAAGACGGCGGCAGGCACCGGGCGCATCATTCCGCTAAATCCTCGCGCCGTGGCCACTCTGACGCACTGGCGCGGCCTTTTCCCCTGCGCCCAGCCCGAACACCATGTATTCCCTCACGAGAAATATGGCCTAGCTGGAAACGCCCGTCAGTTGTGTGCGTACGAGATTATCCCCACAGAACCGATGCACCGCTGGAAAGTCGGATGGGAGAGCGCACGCAAGGCCGCAAAGGTGCCCTGCCGCTTCCACGATCTCCGGCACACGTTCATCTCGCGACTGGCCGAGTCTCAGGCTTCGGACTCAACGGTTATGGCTCTTGCGGGGCACGTCAGCCGCGCGATGATGGAACGCTATTCGTACATCCGCATGGAAGCGAAGCGCCGCGCCGTGGACGACCTCAGCGGCACGGATTTTGCGCCGGGTGTGGCACAAAATTGGGCACAGTTTTTTGTGAGCGAGAATTCAAATGAAGCTAACTCATTGAAAACAAGTGGTGAACCGGGGAGGACTCGAACCTCCAACCCGTTGATTAAGAGTCAACTGCTCTACCATTGAGCTACCGGTCCACGGGGTTCAGGGACGGCGATTACAGACCCTGAGGGGAAAGCAACTTTAGTAGTTTACATGGCGCTGAAAATTTTGTCGAACCTGCTGTGGGCCGCAACGCATTGGTTTTGCGCGAGACTCCGTCTCGTTGATCAGGCTGAAGTTGCGCTCTCCGGAGTTCCTCGCGCCTTACCCGAAGTGCCGCGCGGTCTTCCAGTACTCAGGCCATGGTTTGCGCAGCGTGCGGCAAACAAAAATATTCGGATGCGCACGCGTTTCCTCATTCAAAACGCCGAAGCGATTCCAGGTATGCGCGGCGAGGGTACACGAAACAAACAGATCCTCGATTTCATCCAGATCCCTGCCAACCACGATCACCGTTTGTGGCGGCGGATCTCCATAGCCGTTCTTCCAAAACGAATTGACCCCGCTGATGACCGGAGGCAATCCATATCGCGGCCCATATAGGTTGACGGCGCCGGCTTCGCCATAATTTCCGGCAAGTATCCCGGCCTGAGCGCGCTCCTCTGGCGGAAGTGCATCGCGAACTTTGGCAATCGTCTCCACCAACTCGGGCCATCCGATTTCTTCGCGGAAGTCTTCATTGACTTTCATGGCGCGGGCGGCCCAGGTCGAATTTGCCGCGGCGATGGGTAGTGTGAATGAGCCAACCAGCAGTGTGTCAGCGACCAGCACTATCCACGTCAGTACGCAAACCGCATTTCTCGCCGCGCTTTTCCATTGAGATAATGTCGCCTGCAGCCACACGCTTCCCGCCGCGTACAGCATCGGATACGCCGCGGCCAGATAGTACGCTCGGCCCTTGGCGATGACGAAAAGCGTCAGCGGAATTAGGTACATCCAGCCCAGCATGCGGAACCGTTTACCGTCACGCGAAAACAGGCTGAACCACAGTCCCGCCAGCGCCAGAACGATTCCGCCCATGGTCAGTAGCAACTGTTCCGGCAAAAAGTTCTTGGCGCGTCCGATGCCAACATCGCGCGCATGGATATGCTGAAGGAAATCCAGCGAAACGAAATGATTCCTGGCCTGCCAGATCAAATTCGGAAGAAAAATCAAAATGGACAAACCAACGCCGTACCAAAGCCATTTGCTCTGGAAGTAGCGGCGCGCGCCGGTCAGCAACGTGGCTAGTGCGATGCCCAGGGCAAAAAATCCCATGGTGTACTTGGACTCAAAGCCGAAACCTACGGAAGCGCTAATCGCCAACCACCAGCGCGGGTCTTCGCTCTTCAGCAATTTCACGACGAAATACGCGCTCAGCACCCAGAATAAATAATCGAATGAGACGTATTGCATCATGGCGCCGCCCGCGATGCAAAACGGAATCGCCGCCGCGGCCGCGATCAACTGCGCTCCACCTCCGCCGCCCATCTCTCGAGCCATCAACCCGGTCAGCACTACCGCAATCGCTTCTGCGACCGCCGCGAAAAATCGGAACCCGGCAAGCGACGTCCCGAACAGTATCAGCGAAAGCCGCCCAAAGAACGGAGTAATCGGCGGATATGCGACGAATCCCCAGTCCAAATGGCGCGAATCTTCGAGCGTTGCCAGTTCATCACGCTGAAATCCGTATTGATTTCCGGTGATCCAATGCACGACGACCGTGGCCAGCGCGATGTAAATCAATAAGGCCGTGTCGCTCAGCCAGACGGATTTCGATTCGCCTGCGCCGGAGATTTCATCAGCCACTTTCTGGTCTCCTGTGAACTCAACGCAATAAATCTTCCATTCGCACGCGGTTGTCGGTTTTCGCGTCGCGATATTTCACGATCACCGCAGCGTACAACGACAATCCCCACTTCGCGCCAGCCGGATGCTTCACTTCGCGCGCGCCCGGCACGACGATCGCCTGTTCGGGAATAATCAGAGGCTGATCGTCAGTGGCGGCGTAAACGGTATCACGCACCAGGTCGTATACGGGAGTGGAGGCGTTCAGTATTGTGCCGGTGCCAAGCACCGTGCGCTTCTTGACCACGGTTCCTTCGTACACTCCGCAGTTTCCTCCAACCATTACTTCGTCTTCGATGATCACCGGCATGGCGCCAACCGGTTCGATGACGCCGCCGATCTGCGCGCCGGCGGAAATATGACATTTCTTTCCGATCTGCGCGCAACTGCCAATCAGCGCGTGCGAATCAACCATCGTTGCTTCGCCCACATACGCGCCCACATTGATGAACATCGGCGGCATACACACTACGCCGCGTGCGACAAAGCTGCCGTCGCGAATGCTGGAGCCGCCGGGAACGATGCGAACACCATCATTGCGATGAATTGTTTTTACGGGAAATGTGGATTTATCAATGAACGGTTGTGGCGTCGGATACGGCCCCATTTCAACAGTGGAACCCATTCTAAATCCGAGCAGGATTCCTTTCTTAACCCAGGCATTCACGCGCCAGCCGGAAGCCGAAGCAGCGTCTGGCTCCGCGGCGCGCACTTCGCCTGCGTTCAGCGCGTCCTTGAATTTCTGAAATGTGCGCCGGTGCTCTTCTGCATAGGCCTCCGGCGGATGGTCAAATAATTCTTCAATGAGCGAGGCTAGCGACGGCAACGGGAACCCTCTCGACAAGTTGCAGCGATTCCAGGACGGCCTGGATGCGCATCAGATTTTCCGCCTTCGGCGCCACCATCGGCAAGCGCCAAACGGGTTCGAGAAGTCCCATCAAAGCCAGCGCGGCTTTCACCGGGATGGGATTCGATTCGACGAAGTTGATTTCCATCAGTGGCAGGAATTTGCGATGAATGGCTCGGGCGTCTTCGAATTCGCCGCGCAAACCGCGGCGACAGAGCTGTGCCATTTCCGCGGGAATCTCGTTCGAAGCGACCGAGATCACTCCGCGTCCACCAAGCGCGAACAGCGGCAGCGTGATGGCATCGTCGCCGGAGAGGATCGCAAAATCGTCCGGCACCGCGTTTGCCAGCGCGGCCATCTGCGAAATATTTCCCGAGGCTTCCTTGATCCCGACGATGTTTTCGATCTCCGCAAGGCGCCCAACCGTGGCCGGCTCGAGGTTGGTGCCGCAACGGCCTGGCACGTTGTAGAGAACCATCGGCAAACGCGTTGAGCGGGCGATGGCCGAATAGTGCTGGTACAGGCCTTCCTGCGTGGGCTTGTTGTAATACGGCGTGACCGAAAGCAAGCCGTTGGCGCCAAGCGATTCAAGTTCGCGTGCCAGTTCGATTACTTCCTGCGTGTTGTAGCCGCCTGCGCCAGCAAGCACTGGAATTCCCGCTGACTCCTCCAGCGTGATTTCTACAACGCGATGATGCTCGCGCCGGTTGAGCGTCGGATTTTCCCCCGTCGTCCCGCAAGGCACAAGAAAATCCACCCCGCCGCGAATCTGGCGCTGCACCAGCTTTCGCAGTGCCGCCTCGTCGAGTGAAAGATCTGGCTGAAACGGCGTAACCAGAGCCGTACCGCATCCAGTGAATTGCATGGTGACCTCCTCTTTCTCTTGCCATTGCCGAATTCTCGCGACCGAGCTACGAGAGCTGGTCCGCGATTTCGCGAAACTCAAAAAAGCCTTTTTTCCCGGCAAGCCATCGTGCGGCGCGCAAGGCCCCGCGCGCGAATCCGTCTCGGCTGTGCGCGGTGTGACGGAGCGTGACGGAGTCTTCGGCGGAATCGAAGCCGATTTCGTGAGTGCCAGCAACCGCTCCGGCGCGATTCGCGCTGAGGCTCACAGGCCGCGCATAGCCGCTGCGCGCCATATCTTCGGCTAGAGCGAGAAGCGTGCCGGATGGCGCATCTTTTTTCGCGGCGTGATGAATTTCCCAGCCCCAAGCGCCGTAGGCTTCTTCGCGCGCGAAGCGGCGGGCGGCTTCGGCGACCGCAGCGCGAAAATGATGCAAGCCCACGGAAAAATTCGGACCGCAAACCACGCCGCCGTTTTTTGATTCACACAGCTCGCGAATCCGCGGCAGTTCCGCAAACCAGCCGGTGGTGCCGCTTACGACCGGGATACCCAGTTCGATCAACCGGAGCAGATTCTGCAGCGCCGTTTGCGGCGTGGTGAACTCGATGGCCACGTCCGCTCCGGACAGTGAATCGCGATTCAGGGCCACGGCATTGGCGTTTTCGACTGAGCGGAAAACGCATGCCACTTCGCAGTTGTGTTCGCCCGCCAGCCGTTCAATCGAGCGGCCCATCTTTCCGTATCCGACGATGGCGATGCGCAGACTCATGCTCAGTCCGCCCCCGCGATCAGGCGCTGCGCCATGCGCGAATAAATTTCTATCGCATCGAGGAGTTGCTGCTTGGGAATGCGTTCTTCCGCGGTGTGCGCGACGTGGATGTTGCCCGGTCCGATCAAAAATGGTTTGCCCCACGCGCCGGCAAAATTCGGAATATCGGTGGTGTAAGCAACCACGGTTGTTTCAAACCCACCCAGCGCTTCCAGATGTAATGCCGGCGTATGCAGCATTTCTTGCAATTCGCCGCGGCCGTTCACGACCGCGCGCATGGCGGAGCGAATCGGCTCCGGATCGCCGACGGTGCGGAACATCAAGTCGGCTTTGGCTTCATCCGCGATCACGTTCGGAGCGCGCCCCCCGGAAAGCGTGCCGATGTTTAGCGTTGATTTGCCTAACCGCAGGTCATGCGGCAGAGGAACTCTGCGGATCTCGGCCAGCAGATCGAGCAGTTTTTCAATTGCGGAGTCGCCCAGCTCGGGATACGCGGAATGAGCCAGCCGCCCGCGAGTGGTGAGCATATAGCGCAGGGCGCCTTTCGAACCGAGCGCAAGCTTGTTTTCCGTGGGCTCGCCGTTGATGACGAATTTCGAACCGCGCGGATTTTTTGCCGCCACCAACGCGCCCAGGCTGTCTTTTTCCTCGCCCACCACAAACAGCAATGCAAAATTGCGCGTTCCGGCGACCAACAACCGCTCCGCCGCGCAAATCATCGCCGCGATAATACCCTTCGCGTCACAGGTGCCGCGTCCGCGGACGAATTCGTCGTCTTCGCTCGATGGGAAAAATGGCGGAACCGTGTCCATGTGCGTGGATAGCGTGACCACCGGCGCGCCCCACGTCGCAAGCACGTTGAAACGCTTCGCGAAAACTTCCATCCGCTCGACGCTGCCGCCAGTGGACGCGGCAAGTTTCGCGAGCGTGGCGAACAGAAACTCGCCAACCGTATCCTCGCGTCCGGTAATGGACTCGATGTCAATCAGCGAACGGGTAAGCGCGAAAGGATCCATGAACCCTCGTCGAAAGTTGATTTTGGAAGAGAACGCAGAAAGAGAAGAGAGAACCGCGAAGAAAAATTCGGGGTCGCTGCAACTCGATAGCGCTTCATCCCGCGTGAACGGGACGACAGTGGACAGGCCTTGGACCTGCCCCCCAACGCAAGTCTGCTCAGCTGCAGACGGCGTTTCGGCGGAGTGACCTTGAACTAAGAGCCATGAAACTCTCCCTTTCGCGAGGGCCTCCGAAGCTGTTCGGAACCGCTGGCCACGCTACTGATGAGCTCCGCACCTCTACCAAGAACGTTCCCAGAATAAAGCAGGAGCGCCACCGACGCAAGCACAGTATTTAAGCAGAGATTACACACAAACTTCGGGGGAAATTTACTTCGCGGCTTTACGTAGAAGGTCCACGAGTCCACGGGCGACCTCGCGTGCATGTGACAGATCGCCACGATCGAAGGAAATCGCCGCCACGCGCTGGTGTCCGCCACCGCCGTATTTTTCAGCGAGCGAAGCCAGATTCTGGTCGGCGGTCGCCAGATTCCACGGATTGGTCCCCAGCGAAACTTTGCCGCGCACCGCCGAAGCGCTCACGCTGATCGAATAAACGCACTCGGGATGCAGCAGATACGGAATGAATTTGTTGTAGCCCTCCAGGTCGAGGTCACTGACGTCAAAAAAAATCACGCCATCGCGCGCGTCAATGCGCTCGCGAAGGATCTCAATGGACCGCCGGTGCCGTTCAAGCAGCGGGCCAAGATGTTTTGCGACCATCGGCAGCTTGATCACTTCGGCCAGCGGCTTGTAAGCAACATCGCGAATAATCTGCCCAGGCACGCCATCTTCCGGCGCCGCTTCGATCACCAGCGCCAACTGCGTCGCCGGCTCAACCAGCGCGACCGCGGATTCCGCAGTCGGAAATTGCGCGCCGTCAATGATATCGCCCCAATGGATCAATTCCTTTAGCGGACCGGTGTCAAAACCAAATTTTTCCCGCGCCGTATCCGCGATCAGCATGGTGCAGGATTTGTAGTCTGGCTTATAAAACATGTGCGGCCCGGGATGTTGTCGAAAATTGTCCGCATCGGCCGGCGTCAGGAACGCGCTCTGGTGATGGTCGAACCACCAGGTCACTTTCGGCGAATTGGAATACTTGAAATCAACGATCACGTTTTCATCGCCGTCGAACAGCCCGTCTGTCCAGGGCTGCACCGCGCGGTGGGTCATGCCCGTGAAATGAAAGTCCGCGTCGGCGTGGAAGCGTTCCCGATAAAAACGATAGAACAGGGCGGCAGAAGCGGTGCCATCAAAGCAGCGGTCGTGAAAGCACAAGCGAACTCGGGTCATGAGCGAACGATTCAGGCCTTTCTATAAGACGGCGCGAGCGCCGTCACCTGCAAAGCCTTTAACGATGCTGGGAGCGAAAACAAAAGTCAAGCGCAAACCAGTCCGCTAAAAGCAAGGCCGCCCGGTGAAATGGGCGGCTCGTGCCCGATGACTCTGACACGTTTCTAGACCATCGCTAAGTCGATCAATTGCTATTTTACCATTCCTTCCAGCAGATCAAATTGGCCCAACTTTTCGCGGAGTCACATTCCGGCAGCGCGCGAAAACGCGTTTTCTCGCCTCGTACGCATCGTAAATTTCACCGGAAAGTGTTGCGCAGCGGCCAGCGTCTTCTGGAAATCAGCGTCACTCGAATAAATTGTCTTCGGCACCCGCCGCGCCATGATGCTGAAAATTAGCGGATCGCGCCTGAAAGGATACGGAGCAAGCGACACCACGTTTGCGCCCTCGGCATGCAGTTCCATGTCGGTTTCCTCACCCCGATCGTTTACCGGAACCGCGTCCACGATTGCGTCTTGCTGCGGATTCACGCAAAAATGCAGCGACAAGCGATCGAGTGCATCCAGTCGAGCCACATTGGCATTGATCAGCGGCTCTTCCACAAATGGTTTGGTCGCCGCATTGGCGCGCAAATCCACTTTTAACCTAAGCTGCTGCAGCCGTAACTGTTGTACAAATTCGTTGGCGATGTGGCTTTCCTCGCTTTTCACATACTTCGCCGAAAATCCCGGCATGGTTGCGCGCGCCCGGTCGTACAAACACGAAGCGTGCATACTGGCCAACAACCCGGCATAGTGATCGACTTTCACCAGCCGTTCGATTCCCTTCTGATAAAGCGCGATGTGCGTCGCGGTCGGTATGGACATGAAGCTGAACGGCTGGCGAGTCTTCTCATCGAGTGACGGTTGCAGTTCCCAATCGCTCCAGCCATTGTCGTGTTCCGCCACGGCCAGGCAAAACGAAGCATTCGGCTGCGGTCTGCTGAATTTCTCGTTGCCCCATTCGCGCGCGAAAAATCCCGCAAGAAAGGCGTGATCGGTCTGCCGAATCACCAGCAGTTGCGAATTGCGTTCGCCTTTTTCTTCGACCAGAATCATGCCGCTGCCCTCGTGTACAGGCGAATTTTTCGTTGCAGGATTTTTCGTTTAGATGACGCCTTCTAATTTCAGGCGTGCCAGCTCGGCTGCGGGGAGGCCAAGCCAATCTCGATAAACCTCGTTATTATGCGCCCCAAGCGGCGGCCCGATCCAGCGTAATCCCCCGGGAGTGCCGGCAAGTTTGGGAGCCAGGGTAGGCAGCTTCACCGATTGTCCGCCGGGCAGCCGCACTTCTTCATAAACGCCGCGCTGGCGATAATGGGCGTCCTCGACCATTTCGGCGGCCGAATAAATCGGGCCACCCGGCACCTCGGCACTCTCCAAAAGACGAATTGCTTCGTGCGAATCATGGCGGCTGGTCCACTGCGAAATTGCCGCATCGATCTCGTCCACATGGCGCGATCTTCCATCGTTTTGCGCCAGCCGCGCATCCTTTGCCAGGTCTTCGCGGCCCATGGCGGTCATCAAGCGGCGAAAAATACTGTCTCCGTTCGCGCCGATCACGATGTAGGCGCCATCCGCACAAGGATAAGTTCCGCTGGGCACGATTCCCGTGAGCCGCATGCCTTCGCGCTCGCGCTTCACACCAGCCAGATCAAACTCCGGAATCGTTCCTTCCATCAGGTTGAGAACCGTTTCATACAGCGCGACGTCGACGACCTGGCCGCTGCCGCCTTTGGCGTCGCGATGGTACAGCGCCAGCAAAATCCCCAGCGCCGCGTGCAGACCCGCCACGGAATCTCCCAGGCTTAGATTTGGACGCACCGGCGGACGATCCGGCTCACCGGTTACGTACCGCAATCCGCCAAATGCTTCGGCCACCGCCGCAAATCCGGGTTTCTGCGCGTTAGGTCCGCTTTGTCCATAGCCCGAAATTCGCGCCAGGATAATTCCCGGATTTTCTCTTTTCAATTCTTCGTAGCCCAGCCCCCATTTTTCCAGCGTGCCGGGACGAAAATTTTCCAGCACCACGTCCACACGTTTGGCAAGTTCGCGCGCCATCCGCTGTCCTTCGGCCACGCGCAGGTTCAGCGTGACGCATTTCTTGTTGCGCGCCATCGAATACCACCACAGCGAAGTGCCTTCATGTACCACCCGCCAGTTGCGCAGTGGATCGCCCCCGCCCGGCGGCTCAACCTTGATGACGTCCGCGCCAAACCACGCCAAAAACGCGGCCGCGAACGGACCGGCTATGGCCTGTCCCAGCTCCAGAACTCTTATCCCCGACAGCGGACCCTGATTGGTGTTCGGCAGTTTGTCCATGCGTTCTTGTTTTACTCGATTCCCATCGCGCCTGAAGCCCATCGATCCCCAAGGATTGTAGGCCACATTTTGTGTTTACCAAGCTTTCGTTGTGCTGTAACAAACTCGCAACATCAATCGACCAAAGTGCTGGGCATCGTGTCGCTGGTCCTGTGTCCCGCAGGCGAACCGGCTTCCTGAAATCGAACTGCAAAATCTGGAGAGGTGATGTCCGTGTTGAGAAAGACAGCATTGCTGTGCCTCGGAGCCATGGCTTTCGCCGCCGCAGCTTCGGCGCAAGAGGGCCCGGTTCCCAAGGGAGTGCCGAAGCTGGATCACGTTTTCGTTATCCTGATGGAAAATCACGGTTACAGCCAGGTCATCGGCAATCCCAACGATCCGTTCGTGAACAAGCTGGCCAAATCGGCCAATAGCTCGCACAACTATTTCGCCATAGCCCATCCGAGCTTGACCAACTATCTGGAAATCGTTGGTGGATCGAACTTCGGCATTCATACCGACAACTATCCTGATTGGCACAACGGCAATTGCACCACCAATCTGTCCTCGGGAATCGTGGCCACTGACAGTCCAGCCAGCGGCATCATCTGCCCCATCTGGGGAACCGGTACGGACGCGGCGACACCCGCGATTGATTTCAGCAACGAAACGCAGGGACCTCCGGGCGATATCAACATTGACGGCATGCAATCCATCGCTGCGAATCCGCACACCGCCGGCAAGACCATCGCCGATCAGCTGGTTTCCGCAGGACTGTCGTGGAAGAGCTATCAGGAGAGTTTGCCGCCGTCCGGAGCAGATCTGGTCAACGTCAGCGACGGCTACTATACCAACAACACTGATTTCACAACGATCATGCCCACGTTGAACCCTCCGCTGACTTCGGCCGACCTCGTGTTTCTCTATGCCGTGAAACACAATCCCTTCGCCTACTTTCGCGACGTGCAAGAGGGTCAGCACCCGAGCTTGAGCTTGAGCCGCGTCGTTCCATTCGACGGAGCAGGTGGACTATTCGCAGACCTGGCTTCCGGGCATGTTCCGAACTTTTCCTTCATCGCGCCGAATCAGTGCAACGACCAGCACGGTCGCGGTAACGCCGGCGCGTTTTGCAACTTCGACCCAACCGATAACGGGACGCAGGCAGGGCTAAATCCCGCGCTGATGTACCGCGGCGATGTGGCGGTCGAGACACTGGTAAACGCCATCCACAAATCGCCGGCGTGGAAAGAGGGCCACAACGCGATCATCCTGGTCTGGGACGAGAACGATTACAGCACTGCTCCGGAAACCAATCAGGTGCCATTGATCGTTGACACCAACTACGGCGTGGACGGCGTGCAGAGCAACGTGCGCTACAACCACTTCTCTGTTTTGAAGACGGTGGAAGCCGGATTCAAGCTTCCCTGCCTGAACCACGCCTGCGACTCCAACGTTTCGGTCATGGCCGATCTGTTCCAGAAGGGCAAAGCCGACGGCGATCACGACGGCGACGACCAGTAGTTCCACCTGACTTCAGGTTGGCTTCGACCAGCGGCGGGTGCGGGTAATATGCTTTACCCGCAGCCCGCTGTTTTGGTTAGTTCCCGCCGCGCTTCACTACTTCATTCCGTCAAAACGTCGTTTCTGCTACAGTTCGTGAAAAGGGGAGGTTCCAGTATGCGGAAGGTCCTAGCAGTTGGCAGTGCATTGATTCTTGCCGTCGCCGTTGCGGCGGTCGTGCTTCACGCGCAGCAGGACAAATCGAAGAGGCCCAGTCCGCCAGCTACGGCGAAATGCGATTTGCCGGGCGGCGGATCCATTACCGTGGACTATTCAAGTCCTCAAGTAAAAGGCAGGAAAATCTTTGGCGGGCTTGTGCCTTACGGCGAACCGTGGCGTACCGGCGCCAACGAGGCCACTACGTTCGTCACCACCGCCGATTTAATGGTCGGTGGCAAGCACGTGGCAGCCGGAAAGTACACGATTTTTACCATTCCCAATAAAGACAAGTGGGCGCTTATCGTCAGCAAGAAAACCGGCGAATGGGGAATCCCTTATCCCGGCGCGGACCAGGATCTTGTGCGCGCGGACATGAATGCTTCCTCGACCGCGTCGCCGGTTGAAAACTTCACCATCGCCTTCGATAAGGGCAGCAAGGGCTGCACGCTGCGCATCGAGTGGGAGAATGCCCGCGCGACCGTGGATGTTTTGCCGATGTAACCACGCGCCGCGCAGATCGGCGGCTGGTTTTGTCCTAGCGGCGGCATTATCCCGATTCAGCGGAATGCCGCCGCTTTTTTGCCGTTTGCGGACACATTCAAAAAGCGGGAGCGGGGCTCCGCACTCCGGAGAAGTTTCCTCGAACTTGCCGCCAGAAAGGTGAGCTAGGCTTTCAGTCGAGCCATCCCGCGGTCCACCAGGAACACGGCGGCGACGACCATCCCCGCGGCCAACAATACGTTCAACGAAACATGCTCGGCCGCGAACCACCAGCCCAGCAGCACCGCCACAATCGGATTGATATAGGTGTGTGTTGCGACCAACGTCGCCGAATAACGCTCCAACAGCCAGTTATACGAAGTGAACGCGATCACCGAGCCGAACACGATGAGGTAGGCCAGCGACAGCCACGCCAGCCGCGGTACATTTACAAACGAAAAGCCTCTCTGCTCGCCAAGGATGGTGCCGCTTGCGAGCAGCATGCCAGAGCCGGCCAGCAGGGACAGCGCAGAGAGCAGCAGCGGGCTGCCCGAGAGATGCGAACGGCGCGAATAAATAATTCCTGCCGACCAGGAGATCGCTCCGACCAGGCAGGCGACAGCTCCCAGGAATCCGCTTCGGCCGTGAGACCACACGTCGCGCCCCAACAGCAGTCCTACTCCCGCCAGGCCCAGTGCCACGCCCACCAGCAAATATCCATTCATGCGCCAGCGTTTTTCCGCAGCGCAGGTCATCAGAAAAACCCAAATCGGCTCGGATGCGATGAGTAAAGACGCCAGACCGCTGGGGATCTGCGTTTCCGCCCAATGCAAGGAGCCATGACCAATTAGAAAAAATAAGAATCCAATGACCAGGCTGGCTTTGATCTGCGGCCAGGTTGGACGCTGCCCTTTCGCGAGCGCCCACAGCAGCAGAATCGTGCCGGCGATCAAATGCCGGAAGCCAGCCGTGTACAGTGGCGGAATCGCCGCCACCGCGTAACGAATGGCTAGGTAGGTAGAACCCCAGATGACATAGATGGAGAAGAAAGCGGCGATGACTCCTAATCGGTTCGCCGGCCGTTTTGCTTCGGGGGCCCCCACTTCTTTTACGGGATCGAGCGTCGCGCTTTGCGATCCGGAACTCATGGTGTCTTCCCGGCTGGTATGTAATGGCTGAACTGCGTTATACTCATTACCACAACATAGGACTTTGCCTGTAATGAGTCAAGTGATTTTAGGTCATTAACATGACGATGCTGCAATACGATTTTCTGGCTCACGGACACGGCAAAACCGCTCCGTGGATGGACCTCGTCAACAGCGAGGAATGGGACACGTTCGGGCGTCTCACCGACCATCTGAATAGCCCGGCGTGGGTTCGCTACTTTTTGCGGCAGTGGCATTTTGCCGGGCCCTGTTCTAAAGACGCGCCGCTGGCAAAATTGCGCGCCCTGCGGGGGGCGCTGCGCAAGAGTTCGGAAGCTCTCTTTCGCAGCGAAGCAATTTCATCGCAACAACTCCGCACGATAAACAGAGCGCTGAACTTAAGGGGAAAACAACAGCTCTTCCAGCGCCAAAATGGGTTGCGGATGGAATTTGTTCCCGACCGCGGCGGATGGAATTGGATCCTCGCGGAAATAGCGCGCTCGTTCGTGGACACGGTCGCCAACGGCGCGCCTGCGCGCATCAAGATCTGTCGCAACCCTGATTGCCGCTGGATTTTCTACGACTTGACAAAAGCGAAAACGCGCGTTTGGTGCAGCGGCAAGAGCTGCGGCAACCGCGAACGCGTCCGTCGCGCGAGAGCCAGAATTCGCTCATAGTTCTTGCCGATTGAGCCGACGCGTTCGCAGCCGGGCCCTGGCCTCAGGAATTTTTGGGACGGATGAGCGCGAGGAATTCGTCGCGGGTTTGTTTGTTGTGGCGGAAGGCGCCCAGCATGGCGCTGGTAACGGCCGAACCGTGCTGCTTTTCGACGCCGCGCATCTGCATGCACAGGTGGCGGGCTTCGATAATGACGCCGACGCCTTGCGGCGCGATTTTGTCCTCGATGGCTTTGGCGATCTGACTGGTCATGCGCTCCTGAATCTGCAGGCGGCGGGCGAACATGTTTACCAGGCGCGCGATTTTGCTGAGGCCCACAACTTTGTTGCTGGGCAAATACGCGACGTGCGCTTTACCGAAAAACGGCAGCAGGTGGTGTTCGCAGAGGCTGAAAAATTCGATGTCCTTCACCACTACCATCTCGTCGTAATTCACGCTGAACGTTGCGCCGTTGAGAACGTGATCCACGTTCTGGAGATAACCGCTGGTGAGAAACTTCAGCGCTTTCTCGTAGCGTTCCGGGGTTTTGCGCAGTCCCTCGCGGTTCGGATCCTCGCCGACCAGACGGATGATTTCGCGCACGTGGCAGGCGACCTTGCGCTCATCACTGGGACTGGGCTTTTCTTCGTTGAGCAGAATTTCTTCGGTTGGCTTGGTCACGGTTATTCCCTCGCTTAATTCCCTTCGTACTCGAAACTATTATTAGACGTTTCTTCAATGCGGACAGCTTCCAGCTTGGCGGCAGGAAAAGACTTCAGTCGCTCGAAGACTTCCGTGCATAGATTTTCGGTCGTGGGCACCACTTCGCGAAAAGCCGCAACATCGTCCTGCAACGAGCGGTGATCGAACGGCTCGATCACACGTTCGTTCACGAATGTATCTAGCTCGGCGAGACTGGCAATCATGCCAGTCGCGGGATCGACCGGGCCGGAGAAGCGCACTTCCAGCGTGTAGTTATGGCCATGGCCGTATGGATTATTGCACTTGCCAAAAACTCGACTATTTTCTTCTTCAGAAAGCTTCGCGGTGTGCAAGCGGTGCGAAGCCGCGAAATGATAACGGCGACCGAGCGCGACGTGCAGAGATTCGCTCATCCGGCAGTTCCCTTCGCGCCGCTGCGGTAGCAATCGGCAAACAGGTCAGCGGATTCATACAGCCGGACGCGATGCAGATGCCCTTGCGGAATTTTTGCCTCGAGTAAATTCCAGATGACGCGTGCGACGTTTTCACAGGTCGGAATCTGGTTTTTCAGTTCTGCGACTTCGTAGTTCAAAAAGCGATGATCCATGCGCTGCGTGATTTCGCGATCGAGAATTTCTTTCAACTCTTTCAAATCGAGAACCATTCCGGTGACCGGGTCGGGCTCGCCGGCGATCGTGACTTCCAAAGTGTAGTTGTGCCCGTGCCCGTGCGGATTATTGCACTTGCCGAAGACACGCCGGTTCTCTTCCGCGGACAGGGCGGGATTGTGGTACAGGTGCGAAGCCGAAAACTCGAGTTTGCGCGTTAAGTAGAGCATATCGTTTCTATTTATTGGATGCGCCGACACCCACAGAATATTCGCGGCCCTTCCAGGTAACCTTACCTTTGGCATAGCTTTCGTGCGAAGCCCAGAGCACGCCTGCGTACATAAAAATCGCCGGCAAGTAACAGATGATGTATTTGAACGGGAAATGGTTACGGGAAAGCGCAAGGCCATAGGAAAGCTGTCGAAGCAAGAGCAGGATGACCGCCAGAAACATGGCCACAGGTAATTTGATTCCGATGATGAGTATGACAAAAATCATCCACGGAAATGCGGACTCGAACTCGGAGAAAACCGAGCCGGTGGTGCCGCCCATCAGTTGAAACAGATTTTTCTTCCAGCCTTCCCACATCGAGGAAAACGAGCGGTACATGCGCACGCGAACGATTCCGAATCCTGAAGCAAACCAGATGCGAAATCCGGCCGATTTTACTCGTCGCGCAAGCGCTACATCTTCGAGCACGGAATTGTGAATTGCGGCGTGGCCGCCGACAGTGTCGTAAGCGGCGCGAGCGATCATCAGAAATTGACCGTTGGCAGCGGCGGCTTTGCAGGAAGGGTCGTTCACTTCGTCGAAGGAAAATCTTTGCGCCAGGCGCAGATAAATAAATGGAATCAGAACTTTTTCATACCAAGCCTGTAGTTCCTGCTGCGGTGAAAATGAAACCAGCGCTGCGTCTTTTTCCGCTGCGAGCGCCAAGGTCTTTGCGATTGCGCCTTCCAGCAAAACCGCGTCAGCGTCGCTAAACAGCAGCCACGGCGAGCCGGCTTGCTGAGCGCCGAGCCAGGCGGCGTGATTTTTGCCCACCCAACCTGAAGGCGGAGGGGGGGCGTCGATGACGCGGAGCCGCGAAATATTTTTTACCAGGTTCCGCAGGATTTCCGCGGTGCCATCGGAGGATTGGTCGTTTACCGCAATGATTTCAACGATTTCCGGCTGCGCGGCGAGCGCTGCGATGCAGGCGGCAATCGACGCTTCTTCGTCGCGCGCGGGCACGACGGCGGTGACGTTGCTGGCGGCATTCATAGCGTTAAGGGCGGTTGGCGAGGGCATTTGCGGGAAGTTTGCTGCGTTTTGATTCGCGAGCGGATAGGCTAGTATAACACCGATATGGAAAGACTCCGCAGGGCGATGGTGTGGCTGGGCCTGGGGCTGGGCGTTGCGGTTTTGCTGCTATTTGCGCTGCCTAGTTACCGGCAGGGCGAGGCTTCGATTGCCGGCAAAACGGCAAATGATTTTGCCTTCACACTGGATGGCAAATCTGCGCGTTTGTCGGACTTACGCGGGAAAGTGGTGGTGCTGAATTTCTGGGCTACCTGGTGCCCGCCGTGTGTCGAAGAGGCGCCGGCGCTCAATCGCTTGCAGCGGCATATTGAGCCGCTGGGGGGAACCGTCCTGGGCGTGAGTATTGACGAG
>Ga0210406_10001857_pt1 | contig 24851 bp, 19 predicted proteins | sample IncBWC30MmetaG_FD_155454 | JGI IMG/M metagenome (GOLD analysis project Ga0210406, IMG submission 155454) | Forest soil microbial communities from Barre Woods Harvard Forest LTER site, Petersham, Massachusetts, United States - Inc-BW-C-30-M | ecosystem: Environmental > Terrestrial > Soil >...
TGCAGGGCCGTAGCCTCGCTCTGCGTCGTATCGGCCAGCAAAGCTGAGCGCCAATGAGTCCGGGTTGATTTCTTGGTGTAGAGCGAGGGTTTCGAGAACTGACACCGCCATCACCGTATCATCCGTGAAAAACCAAGGCGGAGATGGTACCGCCCGTTCCCGAATCATGGACTCCGCAACCGCGTTAGGCAGAAAAAAGCGTTCGCCAAACGCATCGCCACAACTCAGGCCTTCCAAAGCCTGTGCTGCTCGTCGTAAGCGGTTTGTGTGGAGATCGTGGTCCATGCCGCCGAATGCCATCTCGCTTTACGTCGCAAATCTCTCGGCCGCGCGCGCTTTGGCCTTGGCGGCTTCTTCTTCGCGATTCTTTGGCGGCGCGGTGGTTTCGAGCGAATGCAGCAGGCGCAAAGAGATATCCGCGACCTCGTCGATGGCCGCCTGAAAAGCTTCCTCGTTGGCTTTGGAAGGCTTGTTGAAGCCCGTGATTTTTCTCACAAATTGCAGAGAGGCCGCGCGGACTTCGTCTTCGGTTACCGGCGGATCGAAATTGAAAAGCGTTTTGATATTTCGGCACATCGTTTTGAACCCCTGGCTGGTTTGAACCGTCTCGGTACTACCCCACTGAACCTGTGGACCGTGACTTTTTAGACTGAGTTCATGATAAACGGGGTGCATTTTCTACTCCACCCGGAACGCTGTGGCTCGGCGAACGAATTTCACGCGGTACCCGTTCGACGACTCATCGTCTGCCTTTGACTCCTAAACCAATAAACATGAAGGCAACAAGCGCCGTTTCCCTGTGCGCTACAATCCTCGGATCGCGAGGTGACCCTTGCTGACCTTCAGTTCCCTTTCCAGCGATGTTCGCCATTCTTTGCGGCAACTGTTGAGGGCTCCGGGATTTCGGTCCTCGCCGCTCTGATGTTGGCTTTAGGAATCGGCGCAAGTGTCGCGATGTTTACCGTCGTCGATCATGTCTTCCTGCGGCCCCGGGCCGCGAATGTGAATCCGATGCTGGCGCTGCGCGCGCAACAGCGGTCAACACCGGGTTCAGCGTTCAACCAGGTGCGAACTTCTTACCGTTCTATGCCCTCTCACTTCTAGCGGGCGGTCGGCAGGGAATACCGCGCGATCGAACTTACCGTGTCGCGCAATGTCCGTCCGCGAAGCCGATAGACTGCGAGTCCCCCCAGTTTGCCGAGAATCGTGCCCGCAAACGCGAAGATCAGAATGCGAGTTCCGGCGTGAGCGAGTGAATATTCGTGCCTGTGCCAGGCAAACCACGCAGTGGATGCGATGAGCGTCACTCCCAGAAAACGCGCGCCCATGGCGCAGCCACAACTATCAACGGATAACGTCCGGGACGCAGATGGAACTCTGGGCCAAGTTACGCGCATCATTTGCATCCCCTTAGCCCCGCTTTGCTCTGACGGTCACAGCGAACGGTTGCGACGCGATCCCGTTGGCGACCACTTCCAAATTGTAATTGCCGGCCGCGAGATCCGAGGGGATCGCGGCGTTGGTTGTAACCACCAGTGCTCCGGTCGCCACGCCCATGGATGCGATCGTCGTGCCGGCCGGACCCGCGGTGTTGTGGTTGAATGTGCGGCAATAGCGGACGCCGCCGTTCGCGTCCGTCACACGCACGAGCGGGTAATTGGTCGCCGCTTGCGAATCGTCACCGTAGGCGGTGCCCTGGGATAGTCCGTTGAACTGCGTGCCGGAGACTTGGATCGTGTCGCCCGGCGCAAATGACGCAGGGCACGTTTGGATCACGGGCCGGAAGCTATCCAGCGGCACAGCGGCATCGGAGTGGTAGGCATAAAACGAAGCATCATCCTCTCGCGCGAAGAACACGTCGCCATTGGGTAACAGGAGCAAGCGCGTCAGGTAGGTCGCGCAGTCATTGTTTGGGGGCGCGGACGTGGGATTGAAAATCGAGCCGTCGAATTCGAAATACGAGTCCGGCGAGTTGAAGTTACCGGGATTGCTGAGCGGACCCGCGCCCACGAGGATGTTTCCGTTGGGCAGGATCGCCCCTGGCCCATCAATGGTTCCGAGTTGCGTCTGGCCGCCATCGGGCGAGGGTATCGCGGGACCATTCGTCCACTGCACCCGTGCGCCCGGGTTGTAGATCGCCGTGTTCTGATTGCCCCCGACGAAGAAGGCCGTTCCATCGTAACGAAGCAGTCCGGGGCCAATTTCATTTACGGCGCCTGGAATCTGTCCCGTGACATCCGTCGGAAGAGCATTCCCGTTGGACCAGCTATCGGTGGCGATGTCATAGACGATCGTTTGTGTGGGATTGTTGCAACTGACCGAGGCGATGGTGTTGTCTGGCATCAGGACGAACGACTCTTCGCTGGCGGAGGAGACCGTGCGAGCGGAGAGCACGCTCCAACTGTTGGTCATTGGGTCGAACTTGCCCACGTCCGTGGTCGTGAATGAGGCGATCAGGAACGTACCGTCCGGCAGGACCGTGCATGGGGAATCGCCGACTTGTACCCAAGTCGTTGCGGGATTCGCGGTCGAGGTCGGCGCGGCTATCGTGGTCCACGAATCCGCTACCGGATCGTAAATTTCGCAGGTGTTGGTGTCATCCTGCGAGAAACTACCAGAGGCGTCAGAGTATTCGCCGCCGCAGACGATGACGCGTCCATCCGCAAGCACAGCGGACGCGAAATACAGGCGGTCCTGGTTCGAATCAGCAAGGCGCGACCAGGATCCATTGGCATAACTGCCGGAACCATCCGGCGTCAGCTTCCACCATCGGCGAACACCCACGGACTGGCCGAAGGCGCTGGAGCGTTCCTGCATCATGACCGATCCGTCGGTAAGGAGGAACGCAGTTCCTCCATCGGCATTAGAGATACAGAAGATGATCGAGATAATGCTCCAGAGGGCACAGAAAACGTAGATTAGCACCGCCCAGATTGCACACGCGACGGTCACAATTACCAGGAACAATACACACACTACAATCACCAGGACGGCGAACACGACACAGAAAACGGTCACCACAATCACCACGACGGCGCACACCCACGAAATGATTGTGACGACGATGTCGCACAACCACGAGCACGGCCACCAGTCGCAACAATGGCTGGAGGTTTGTTGCGCCCATTGCGCGCAAGACTGAATTGCCTGCGAGGCCCATTGGATACAGGTCTGGATTACTTGCGTCGCCCAACCGATGCAGGTCTTAGTGACGTTGGTAACCCAATCCAAACAAGTTCGAAAGGACACCGTCCCATACGCGGCGCAGCGTTGATAGGTGAGGGTGTAACTCCGCGAACAGTTGGACGGCAGCTTGATCCATGTACCGGGCGTGAAGGCCATATTCTCACCAAACGCGGCCGGAAGCCGCTTGCCCGTGTAGTGCAAACCGCGTTGGAAACGTTACATCGCAGGCCGCCAAATCCGACCTCCCGTACCGCGACCGGTCGCTACCGGCTCTGCGCGGATGTGGCAGCTGAAATCTCAGCGGATCGTCGGCAAACGTTACCTTCGTGGATTACTTTAGGGGTAGCCTATATACGAACTACGAGAACCTGGATCCACTTCTGATATAATCTTTTTGTCGCTTTTACTCGGTTTGCTTGTTCTCGCGGTGGTTCCGAGTTGGAACCAGACTTATCTCCGCCTTTCCTGCCCACCGTTTTACTCAGCGTCAAATTCAAATTAAAGCGAGCGGCCTCCGCACTCTAACTGTGTTCAGGTGTGTGTGACGAGAGGCCTCTCTCAGGAAAAACAAATTCGAATGGCTAGATTCTCAGAATTACGCCTGTCTTCTGCATTGCAGCACAAGCTGGCGACAGCGAACTTCACAAACTTAACTCCCATCCAGGAGAGCGCGATCCCTCCGGCTCTTGAAGGCCAAGATGTAATCGGAACGGCACAGACCGGCACCGGCAAGACACTCGCCTTCCTGATTCCGTTGATTGAGATGTTGCAGCGCGAGCCGTCCAGCACGGCGAAGGCCCTGATTTTGTTGCCAACGCGCGAGCTGGCGATGCAAGTCCACGAACAATACGAACAGCTGCGCACCAGGGACATGAAGGAAGCCGCGCTGGTGATTGGCGGCGTGTCGGAAAAATCCCAGATACACAGTCTCCGCAAGGGCCAGGGACCGATCATCGCAACTCCCGGGCGCCTGCAGGACTTCATCGATCGCAGCCTGGCCGACTTGCGCGGCGTCAAGATGCTGGTTCTCGATGAAGCCGACCGCATGCTGGATATGGGGTTTCTTCCCGCCATCCGGCGCATTCTGGCAAAACTCCCAACGCGCCGACAGACATTGTGCTTCTCAGCAACCATGGAACAATCTGTTGCCCACCTGGTTCATGAATACATGCGCGAACCGGTTCGAGTCGCCCTGGGATCCTCCCTCAAACCGGCCGAGAGCGTACAACTCACTGCGTACGAAATGCGTCCGGGGGAGAAAATGGACACCCTTCGGCAGTTGCTCTATGCCGAATCCGGTCAGACGCTGATCTTCGCCCGCACCAAGCGCGGTGCCGAACGGATTGCCAAATCACTGGCCCATGATGGTTTTAACGCCACCATGATTCATGGTGACCGTTCGCAGGCGCAGCGGAACAAAGCCTTGAGCGGGTTTCAGGATGGGTACTTCCAGGTGCTGGTGGCGACCGACATCGCTGCGCGTGGCTTGCACGTGGACGATGTGGCCCACGTTATCAACTACGATGTGCCGAAAACTGCTGAGGACTTTATTCACCGCGTCGGCCGCACTGGACGTGCCGGGACGCAAGGCCGCGCCACGACACTCGCCGCCGCTGGGGAAGTTATGGAGTTGCGACAGATTGAACGCACCCTGAAGTTGCGGATCGAGCGCAAGCAACTGGACGGATCCGCATCGGGACAACCGAAAAGGTTGATCCAAAACACCCTCGCCTCCCGTACGCTAACTGCCCTGCCCGGGGAGGTCTTCGTATAGGGCAGTGCTTTGGGGTTTCAACATAGACAGAGGCGTGCTCGAAAGCGGGCACGCCGGAAAACACTGATCTCCGAGAAGACAGAATTGGCCGGCTCATCCGCCCCCGTATGGTCGGTGGGATTTCTGGTTTGTCCTCCCATAGTTCCCATTGCATTTCTTGCGACGAACGCGAGAGTTGCAGCGGCTGGCCCTATCTGGCCCCATGCTGTCTGGGAACTTCGAATTTCTCTCCCCTGCTACAATTCCCTGCCGCATAATGACTTACTGGGCTGCCGCGAACTTTTTGAGGGACACCCACGTATGCATTCTGTGATGTCAGTCCAGGGGCGTGCCGGGTCTCGCACCGCCGTCTCCATTTAAAGCCAAGGGAATCTTCGGGAGCGCTCGTTGGAAGACGCGCAGATCGTCAACAGTCTTGTCCGGCGCTGCATTGCGGGCGATGCAGTGGCTTGGGAAGAGATTGTCCAGCGCTACAACCGGCGGATCTATAACATCTGCTACCGCTTTGCAGGCTCCGCCGACGACGCACAGGACCTGACCCAGGACGTGTTTATCAAGATGTACCGGACGCTCAGCTCTTACGACGTGGAGCGCGGGGCGTTCATGACGTGGGTCACAACCATGACCCGCAATCTGCTGGTCGACCACTTCCGCAAGACCAAGCAGGACCGGCTAACCGACTCGATCGACGCAAGCGCCTCAGAACACGAGGATTCAATGCCCCTGAGCGACCAGATTCCTGACAAGGGGCCGCCTCCCGACACGAAAGTCCAGAGCCGGGAAACGGGTGAAGTCGTGCATGAGGCCCTGCAAAAGCTGTCGCCGGAACTCCGGGAAGCAGTGATTCTAAGAGACTTACAGGACATGGACTACCGCGATATCGCAGCCGTTCTACGAGTTCCGGAAGGAACTGTGAAATCCAGGATTAACCGGGGCCGAGCGGAACTTGCAAGGCTCCTACAACGTATCTACAGGCAGGTGATGTGATGCCAGGTGAAACCCATAACGGTATGCAGTGCAGCGAGTTCGAAGCACTTCTGTTTGACGCCATAGATGGTTTGTTGACGGGCGGGCAACAGGAGCGGTTCCGGGCTCATGCCCGCGTCTGCGCGAAATGCGGACCGATGTTCGCAGAAGCGGAGGCGGGGCAGCATTGGCTGAAGTCCCTCGCGGAGGTGGAGCCTCCAGCCAACCTGGTGAATGACATTCTGGCCGCAACCAGTGGAATCCCGTCCTACCGGTTGCACGAGATCGCGGACGTGGCGCACGAGCCGTCGTTGGGAGAGCGAATTCGCCAATGGGCGGATTCCCTGCTGACGCCGGTGTGGAGTACAGTGCGTCAACCACGCTTTGCGATGTCGTTCGGGATGGCGTTTTTCTCCCTGTCAGTTGCGTTGAGCGTCGCGGGGGTGAAGCCGACCGACATCAAGCAGGCCGATCTCAGCCGGAGTGGACTGCGCCGGACGTACTACACGACCACAGCCCGGGTGGTGAAGTACTACGAGAACATTCGACTGGTGGTGGAGATCGAGTCGAAGGTGCAGGAGATCCGTAAAGTCGCCCGACCCGCCGGAACGAGAGAAGAAAAAGAGCGGGAGAGAAATCACAAGAACAACACGAGTGGAGAACCCGAGCCCAGACAGGAGAGGAATTACAGCCGCGATGAGAACCAGCCTGCGCTGGCATCCGTGCCGGAAGAAGCACCTGCCGTGTCGGTGACCACGATCAGGAGGTTGGTATGAACTGCGCCACGCACAACAATGCTGCCGCAGTGGCCTATTGCCGCACGTGCGGAAAGCCGCTGTGTGGCGCCTGCGCACGAGACGTGCGCGGGACAAAATTCTGCGAGCAGTGCCTCGCCGAGCGCATCGGCGACGCGCTGCCCCCACCGCCCCTACCGGGAGCACCGGCGCCCGGACAGCCGCCCTTAATGGAGCGATTGCCTAGCCCGGGGCTGGCCGCCGCGCTCGGATTCATTCCGGGCGTAGGCGCCATGTACAACGGGCAATTCATGAAGGGATTCATCCATGTGATGGCGTTTGTGAGCCTGATTTGGCTGGCGGACCGCGCGGGTCCGATCACGATCCCGGTTTTCTTCGCGTATTTTTTCTATCTCGTGTTCGATGCCTACAAGACAGCGCATGCCATCGAACTCGGTCAGCCGCTGCCCGATCCTTTCGGAATCGAGAGAGCGTTCCCCTCGGGCGCGCATCGCGCGGCGCCGGCATCTGCGGTCGCGCCTCCGGGCGCAACGGGCACCGCTGGCACGGCTGCGGCGCTCGTTCCGATGGAGAGTCCGAAGCCAGCCAAGAACGTGCCCACCGGAGCGGTCGTGCTGATTGGTTTGGGCGTGCTCTTCATGCTGCACACGGTGGGCCTGTTCGAGTACAACATCGGCCGCTTCTGGTCGCTGATCCTGGTGTTCTGGGGCGGATGGATCTTAGCCAGGCGCTGGGGCGCATTCGGGGAAACCGGGGCCGCCTGCGATTGCGAACGCTGCCGCATGAAGTGCATCACGTGGCCCGTGCTTCTGATCACGGCGGGCATTCTAATCCTGATTGACGAATTCGGCGTCAGCATCTGGCGGACATGGCCGGCGTTCTTCCTGGTGATTGGCGGGGTGAAGCTGTTGCAGAGCAATGCCTCGGACGCCGGACACCTCGGCGGGCCGGACACTTTGCCGCCGCCACCGCCTCCGGTTCCCGCGACGACTCCGCAAGAGGAACAGACACAACCCTCTGACGAGGTGAACCATGTCTAGCCCCGTGGTAGCGCCTCCCCGGCGCCGGCGCTCGATGGGCGGACCGGTGATTCTGATCATCCTCGGCCTGATTTTTCTGCTGGGGAATCTGCGGCTGATTTCCTGGAAGCACATCGGGCTGTGGTTCGCACACTACTGGCCGCTGCTGCTGATTTTGTGGGGCGTGCTCAAGCTGGTGGAGTACTACCAGGCGAAGCGCGAGGGGGTTGCGGCGCGCGGACTGGGCGCCGGCGGCGTCATTCTGCTGGTGTTCCTGATTATCGGGGGGCTGACGGCGAGCCAATTGGTCAACGTGGACCTGGGCGCAATCCGCGATCAAATTGACATTAATGATGGCGACATTCCATTCATGGGCACGGCCTACGACTACGACGACCAGGTGAGGCAGGACTTTCCGGCGGGTGCCGCGGTGAAGATCGTGAACGACCGGGGTGCGGTGAGTGTGAACGTGGCGGACGGGAACAAGCTCGAAATCAATACGACCAAGAAGATCCGATCCGACAGCAAGGAAGATGCCGACAAGTGGAACGAGCAGACCAAGCCGCAGGTCACGGTATCGGGCAACCTGGTGACGATCAACGCGAACACGAAGGGCGCGGGCGATCATCCGGTGACGGTGGATCTGAACGTGTCCATCCCCCGCAAAGCGGCGCTGACGATTGCCGCGCAGCGCGGGGACGTGAACGTGACGGGGCGCGACGCGAATGTCGAAATCGCAAATCAGCGCGGCGATGTGAGCGTGCAAGACATCAACGGCGATGTGACCCTGAACATGGATCACGGCGCCGTGAACATGGGACACAGTTCGGTTCGCGTGTCGCAGGTATCAGGCGATGTTGCCGTGCAGGGAAAATCGAACGACGTCTCGATTGCGGACGTGAAAGGCGCGGTGCGGATCAACGGCGATGTAACGGACGGGCTGAAGCTGTCGAAGATCGGCAAGTCGGTGAACTTCAAGTCGTCGCGCACTGAACTGGAGTTCAGCAAACTGGGCGGCGATCTGGATCTGGACTCCGACAGCCTGCGCGGCGATGATGTTTTCGGGCCCATTCGGGTGAGTACGCGCTCAAAGGACATCGCGCTGGAGGGCGTGTCGGGAGATGTGCGGATTCAGGATGAGAACAGCGGCGTGCAGGTTGGGTTGAAGGCGCCCGGGAATGTGCAGATCGACAATCGCAACGGCGACATCACGGTGGGCGTGCCCGACAAGGTTGGCTTCAAGGTGGAGGCGCGCAGCCGCGGCGGCGAAGTGCAGGCGGACTTTCCGGGCGTGAACGTGACCAATACCGACGAAGACGGCAAGGCGCTGGGCACGTTTGGGAATGGCTCGATCCATCTGGTACTGAACAGCGAGCATGGGAATATTGCCGTGCACAAGCGGGAAATGGAAAACGCGCGATCGATGCCGGAGGTTCCGGCGCCCCCCAAGCCGCCGAAGCACATGCCTCCTGCGCCTCCGGAAGGGCCTACGGAGAATTGATTCCGAGCGGTTGGTGGAGTTGGATGCGGCATCGTTCGACGGGCGGGGACGCCCGTCGCTGCATTGGCACGGTGCAAGCAGCATTCAGGTTGCAGCTAGGACTCTTGGGATCCCGATATGTTGCTTGTGTGCAGCGGGTTCTTGCCGTCGCTTGCACCGCGGCTAAGGCCGTGCTCTCCCCTACGTCGTTACGGCGCGCCTGAAGGCGCGTCCTGATACGAACCTTTTTACGAACCCTTTTGCGAATCTTTCACGAACCCTACACAGCTTAGAATCTCTGCGAAGCATCCGGATTCAAGCGCGCTGCGCGGACCTTCCTGCGTCTGGAGCGTATCTGCAGCCTTACCCGTACAGACCTACTTCACCTGGTTGCGTTTTTCTTCTGCGCGTTTTTCTATCTGGGTGAGGACCTGATCTTCGGACAGGCGTGTCGAGTCGATGATCACGGCATCTTTTGCGGGCTCTAGGGGAGAGGTGGCGCGGGTGCGGTCGCGGCGATCGCGTTCGCGAAGGTCGGCGGCCATGGATTCGGCTGAGGGACCTTTGATCTTCTGCTGATCGAGACGACGCTGCTCGCGCACGACGGGATCGGCGTCGAGAAAAATCTTGAGATCGGCGTTGGGGAAGACCTTGGTGCCGATGTCTCGGCCTTCCATCACGACGCCACCATCCTGGCCCATCTCCTGCTGACGGGCGACCATCCATTCGCGGACAGCGGGGTGCACCGAAACGCGGGAGGCGGCTTCGGTGACGTCGCGTTCGCGGATGCGGGCCGAGACGTCTTTGCCATCGAGCAGGACGCGATTGCCGCCGAGCGTGGGTTCGAGCGCTATGCGCGCGCCTTCAGCGAGTTTGCGAAGGGCGGGGCCGTCGTCGAAAGAGATGTCCCATTCGATGGCTTTCAGAGCCAAGGCGCGGTACATCGCGCCGCTCTCAAGGTTTACGTAGCCCAGTTTGCGCGCAAGGCGCGAGGCGATGGTGCTTTTCCCCGCTCCGGCGGGGCCGTCGATGGCGATGATGAGCTTTTTCTCGGACATCCTTTTTCGGAAGGCACATCAGGGTAACAGAAGTTCAGGGTGACAGGTGACAGGTGACAGGTGACAGGTCTCAGGTGTCAGGTGTCAGCTATCGGCTACCAGCCATTAGCTATCAGCCATCAGCGATCCGCTCAGGGGCGGTGGGTGGCGGAGCGTGCTGGGAGTTTTGGGTCTTTCGTGGTTGGGGAGAAGGGCACGCGGGGTGGGGCTACTTGTACCAGCGAGCGGCCGCCTACGTGGACGAAGCTCAACTCGCGCGCGGCTAGCAGCGCTTTCACGGAGTCCTTCACGCGGGAGCGCGGTACGAAGTTGCCGAAGAACGTTTCCAGTTCCTGCTCGTCGGCGGCGACCACACACTCGAGATACTTGGAAAGCAGCGCACTAAGAGCTTCGGCGACCGAGAAGCTGATTCCTTCGCGGACGGCCTCGGGCGCCCAGCGATAGAGGACGTCCCAGGATGCGCCATCCTCGGGGTTGTAGTCGACGCGCGTGATGCGCAGGCGAGACCATAGTTCGCCGAGGCCGCGATCAAGCGCCGCCGCCGAGAGACTGCCACCCAGTTTTTCCCCCAGCTTCACTTTGGAAATGGGTCCGTCGCGCCGAATGACTTCGAAGGCATCGCAAGCGAGCTGCGAATATTCAGATCGGGAGCCGCCTTTTGGCGCCTGACGGGGATTGCGCTCACCCACCAGCGCGTAGAAAAACGGAAACGCGGAGGAGCTGACCAGGAAGGCGTTGTTCTCGTCGAACAGGTTAGCTTCAAACGCAGCGCGATCGCGCAATAGGCGAACCATCAACTCCTGCGCGTCGCGGGCCCGCGGATCGGAGAAGGAGTGCTGCTGCGTAGGCAGGTGATCGTCGGCACCTACCCAGGCGCCCACGAAAGTCGGGGCCAGTAGCGGAGGCCGCATCGGGTACAAGAGGCTGAATCCGACCGACTCCATGAAGGAACGGCCGTCCTCGAGTGTACGCACGGGTTTGCCCGTGAGATGCCACTTTTCGAGACGGGCCTGATGGAGTTCGGATTCGGTCATGTGTTGATTAAAGCACAGATCATGGCTGATAGCTGATAGCTGATGGGCTCATAGCTGGCAGCCGCAAATCACGGCTAGCTGGCAAAATCCCGCGTGCCAAATACCAAATGCTGGCCCTAAATTCTGAGTGCTAGATCCTCTTGAACGCCCGCTGGATGTCCTTCATGGAGTAGCGCAGAACTACGGGGCGGCCGTGTGGGCAGGAGATTGGGAACTCGGTCTTCGCTAACTCCGAGAGCAGCCACTCCATTTTGTTCTGGTCCAGCAGCATGTTGACTTTGATAGCAGCGTGACAGGCGATCGACGCGGCGATGCGGGTGCGTAACGCATCAAGATTGAGTTTTTGATCTTCGCGCGCCAACTGCTCGAAGAGTTCGTGCAGCATGCGCTCGACCTGGGAGGCATCGATGCCGGCCGGAGCGACTTTGACGGCTACGCTACGCGTTCCGAAAGGTTCAGCCTCGAAGCCGTTGCGCGCGAGTTCGTCGGAGATTTCCGCGAAAACGGCTAGTTGTGCAGGCGTGAGTTCGAGGATGAGCGGCATCAGCAGGCGCTGGCTTTCGACAGCCTGCATCGCGCGCTGTTTCAGTACTTTTTCGAACAGCACGCGCTCGTGGGCGACGTGCTGGTCGATGATCCAGAGGCCTTCGTGATTCACCGCGAGGATGAACGATTCGCGGATCTGGCCCAGAGGCTTGAGCGATGCTAGCGATGGAGCAAGCTGGCTGGGGACGTCGGGCTCGTTGGCGAAGTCCGGGGCGCATCCGTTGTCGGGGATGATGTCGGCGGGCCGAGCCAGCGAGACGGCGGCATTCGCTTCGACCGCAATGCCGCCCTGAAATTGAAACCGCTCAGTAAAAGCCGGGGCTTCGGGAGCATGCGGGGCAAAACCGCCCGCGTTCGCCACGTCGGGATTCCGCCAGGATTCGCCGAACTGAGTTGCACCCCGCGTGCCGGGCGAAAGCGACGGGCTGGCGGTCGGGTGCGCCTGAATTTCGGAGACGAATTGCGGGACGGGGCGCGCCTTCATGATGACGGCGCGTATCGAGTCGCGGATGAAGTCATGCAGGAAGCTCTGCTGACGGAAGCGCACTTCGGTCTTGGAGGGATGCACGTTGACGTCAACTTCTTCCGTGGGCATTTCGAGGAACAGCAGCACCACCGGAAAGACGGTGGGCGGCAGGACGTTGCGGTAGGCCTCGATGATGGCGTGTTGAACGAGGTGGTCGCGGATTAGCCGGCTGTTGACGAAGATGTAGATGGAGTTGCGATTGAGCTTCTGGATTTCGGGCTTCGAGACGAAACCGTGCAGGCGGAGTTCGCCTGGATCTTTGGGTAGGTTGTCCTCCTCGGTGCGGCGCCAGGGTGGAGGCTGGGGCAGGCCGATGCGTTCGAGCGGCTGCAGTGCGGCGATGGGGATCAACTGGTCGAGGACGTCTTTGCCGAAGACCTGGTAGACGCGATCGCTATGCGCGGCGACCGGGCTCGCGATCAGCATGGCGTTCGTTGCCGAGTGCAGTTCGAAATGCTTGTCAGGATGCGCTAGCGCGTAGTGCGTGACCAGGGAAGCGATGTGCGAGAGTTCGGTGGTCTCGGCCTTGAGAAATTTCTTGCGCGCGGGCGTATTGAAAAAGAGATCGCGAATCGTGATGGAGGTTCCGGCCGGCAGGCCGGCTTCTTCCACCTTGAAAATCTTGCCGCCGTTGATTTCGACGACCGTGCCCGAGGGTTCGTCGGGAGCGCGAGTTTCGAGGCGCAGGCGCGAGACGGATGCGATCGAGGGCAGGGCCTCGCCACGGAATCCGAGAGTAGAGACGCTGAGGAGGTCTTCGGCGTTCTTGAGTTTCGAGGTGGCGTGGCGTTCGAAGGCAAGGAGGGCGTCGTCGCGGACCATGCCGCATCCATCGTCGGTGATCTGGATAAGCTTCTTGCCGCCCGCTTCCACTTGAATGCGAATGCGCTTGGCACCCGCATCGAGCGAGTTCTCGAGCAGTTCCTTGACGACCGAGGCAGGCCTCTCCACCACCTCGCCGGCGGCGATCTTGTTGGCTACGGCTTCGGAGAGAACGTGGATGCGGCCCATGGGACAGCAGTCGCCAGTGGTCGGTGGCCAGCGGCTAGGTCAGTCTCTCAGATGACAACTGCACTGGTAAAGCGGCGTCAGGTAAGCTACTGCCAGTCTATGAGAGAGATTTCGCGCCGCAGGTTTCTTTGGCAGGCCGGGTGCCTAACCGCATCTGCCGCGCTGCCGCATCTTGGCGCCAGGGCAGCGCACGGAGGTTTGCAATCGAAACTTGCATCCGACAAGTTGCGGCCGCAGTTTCACCTGATGCCGGCCGCGAACTGGATGAACGATCCCAATGCGCCGATTTTCTATCGCGGGCGCTACCACATGTTCTACCAGTACAACCCGAACGGCGCGTTCTGGGGATCGATGCATTGGGCGCACGCGACCAGTCCCGACATAATTCACTGGCAACACGAGCCATTGGCGATCGCGCCCACGCCGAATGGGTGGGATCGCGATGGCGTCTTCAGCGGGAGTGCCGTGCTCGACGGGACGACGCCGACGGTGATCTATACCGGAGTGCTGCCGCCCGCATCGCCCGCGGAGGTTACGCTCGATGACGGTAACCACAAGTGGCGTGAGGTGCAGTGCCTGGCGATAGCGAAAGATCTTGGCCTGCAGACGTGGGAGAAATTGGGGGAGCCGATTATTTTGCGGCCGCCCGAGCACATGATGATCACGGGATTCCGCGATCCCTGCGTCTGGAAAGAAGGTAAGGAGTGGCTGCTTACGCTCGGCTCCGGCATCAAGGGGAAAGGCGGTGCGGTGCTGCTGTACGAGTCGCGCGATCTGCGGCGGTGGACGTACCGACATCCGCTGATTGAAGGGCGTGGTACGGGGCAACCTGCGGTAAATCCGGTGGACAACGGCGAGATGTGGGAGTGTCCGGACTTCTTTGCGCTGGGCGACCGGCACGTTCTGTTGTATGCGGCGATGGGCAAGGTGTGGTGGAAAACAGGAACCTATCGCAACCGGCGATTCACTGCGGAAAAGGAAGGCGTGGTGGATTGGGGCTCGTATTACGCTGCGAAAACCATGCTGGATGAACACGGCAATCGCATTCTGTGGGGATGGATTCCGGAGACGCGGCCGGAGAGCGAGTATCGAGCGGCGGGATGGGCGGGCGTGATGGCGTTGCCGCGCGTGCTCTCGCTGGGCCCGGATAAACGCTTGCGGATGACGGTGGCTCCGGCGGTGGAGGTTTTGCGAACATGGCATGTCTCCGTGAAGCCGGGCGATGGCAATCGTGCGAAGGCGATTACAGGGATAAGGATCAGTGATCTGTCGGGAGAAATCGCAGCGCGGTTCTCGGCGAAACGCGGCTTCCACCTGCGATTGCGGTCAGAGAAGGGCGAGAAGTTCGCGGAAATCAGCTACGATCCGGGGCAGGGGGGCATGGAGTTGCGGGTGAATGCGATCAGCGTTCCACTGCCGGCGGAAGAGACGGTGAATTTGCGGGCGTGGCTGGATGGTTCGGTGCTCGAGGTTCTGGTGAACGATGTTGTCGCTATTACAGCGCGGGTGTATTCGGTTCCGAGTAGTCCTTTGACGATCGATATCGGGGAAATCGAAGGGCTCGAGTCTCTGGATGTTTGGGGGATGAAGGCGATTTCGAAGGACCGGTTGACGACCTCGGCCTAAGCGGCCCTACAGGTCTTCGCGGAATTTATGGATTTTCCGCCGATCTCGCTTGGACGGACGCTTTGCCGGGGCAGGCGTGTAGTGCATGAACGCTTTTCGTTCCGCGGCGGCCTTGCGGCGCGCTTCCTTGCTCTCATCTGTCTCGCGGTAGAGCGTCTGAGCCACGGACGCAGAGCCGCGCATCTCGGCCAGCAGCAAAATTTCTACTTCGAATTCCCCACCTTCGGTCCGGATGTGAAAGAAATCGCCGACATGGACTTCCCGGGATGGTTTGACGGGCTGGCGATTGGCTTCGACTCGTCCGAGTTCGCAGGCGCGAGCGGCGAGGGTGCGCGTCTTGAAGAAGCGCGCAGCCCAGAGCCATTTGTCGATGCGGTTCATGAAGCGGGTGTTGGGTGTCAGGGCTTGCTTCTGGCTGCTGGCTCCTGGCCACCACTCTCATGCTCAACGCTTGCTCTCTTGCTTTCTAGGTTTGCTTCTTCACAACCCCGATCCCCAGATCCCTCAACTGCGCGTCGGTTACCGGCGTGGGCGCGTCGACCATCAGGTCTTTGGCAGCGGCCGTTTTTGGGAAGGGGATAACTTCGCGCAGGCTTTCGGCTCCCGCGAGGATCATCACGATGCGGTCCAGGCCGAGCGCTATTCCGCCATGCGGAGGCGTGCCGTACTCCAGAGCTTCCAGGAAAAATCCGAAACGCGACTTTGCTTCCTCTTCCGTCATACCGAGCGCGTGGAAGATCTTGCGCTGGATGTCCTGGCGATGGATACGGATCGAGCCCGAGCCCAGTTCGGTGCCATTCAGCACGACGTCATAAGCGAGGGCGCGGACCATGGCGGGGTCGGACTCGAGCTTGTCCATGTCTTCGTCGTGCGGCGAGGTGAAGGGGTGATGCGCCGCGACCCAGCGCTTGTCGCCTTCGTCGTATTCGAACATTGGAAAGTTCGTGACCCACAGAAAGTGGAAATCTCCGCGCTTGAACAGGCCGTGCTTGGCGGCGTACTTCTGGCCGAGAGCCACGCGCATCAGCCCAGCTGAGGCATAGATAGCGAGTTCCGCGGGCGTGACTTTGCGCTTCTGTGCCGGATGGTCGTCTTTGCCGGATTGCGCTGAGCCGACGACCAGGACAATGAGGTCGTCGGGACCTGCGCCGGATTTCTGGCGAATCTTCACGGCGCCATCGGCGAACTTGTTCTCGATGCGCTTGAAGTCTTCGAAAATTCTTGCGCCGCCCTTCGAGATGAACATCGGCTTGAGGTCGTCTCGCTCTTTGCGCGAGAGTTCCCCGACCCCGGGGATGCGGACGGCAACCACCGGCAGATCTTTGTTGATGGCGAGTTGTTCGAGGTCGGCCGGCGAAAAACAGTCGCGCACCTCGGTAAACGCGGGCAGGCGAAGGTCGGGCTTGTCGATGCCGTACTGGCGGATGGCGTCGTCGAAGTCCATGCGCGGAAACGGAGTTTTGATCTCGTGCCCGGCGGCCTTGAAAGCGGCCGTGAGAAAGCCTTCGACCGTTTCCCACACGCGTTCGGGCTGAGGGTACGACATCTCCAGATCGATCTGCGTGAATTCCGGCTGGCGGTCGGCGCGCAAGTCTTCATCGCGGAAGCAGCGGACGATCTGGAAATACTTGTCGAACCCCGAGATCATCAGGATCTGCTTGAACAGTTGCGGTGACTGCGGGAGAGCGTAGAACGTACCGGGCTGAACGCGGCTGGGGACGAGGTAGTCGCGTGCGCCTTCGGGCGTGGAACGGGTCATGAACGGTGTTTCGATTTCGAAGAAACCCTGCGAGGCCAAATAGTCGCGGATGGCGAGAGCGACCTTATGGCGCAATTCGATATTGAACTGCATGGCGTCGCGGCGCAGGTCGATGTAGCGATACTTGAGGCGCATCTCTTCGTTGGCGAGTGACGTGTCGCCGGGCAGGAACGGCGGGTGCTTGGCTTCGTTCAGGATGCGGAGCTCGTCGGCGACCAGTTCGACTTCGCCGGTGGGGATGTTCTTGTTGATTGTGTCGGCGTCGCGGAGTTTGACGGTGCCGATCACGGCGATGACGAATTCATTGCGGAGCAGCTCGGCTTTCTCGTGGACGGCGGAATTGCGCTCGCCGCTGAATACGACCTGGGTGACGCCGGAGCGGTCGCGGACGTCGACGAAGATGAGCGCGCCGAGGTCGCGGCGGCGGTTGACCCAGCCCATCAGGATGACTTTCTTGCCGGCGTCGGAAGCGCGCAGCGCGCCGCACATGTGGGTACGTCTTAGATCGCCTAGGAAGTCGAGCAAATTGTGTGTCTCTTCTTGTCGGGGATGGGCCGGAAGGCCGAATTGGTGATTATAACGGACGAGGTTCTTTCTTCTGCCGCGAAAGCTTTTAACCGCAAAGGTCGCTAAGAAGGGCCGCTAAGAACGCAAAGAAAATCTTACAACGCAGAAGACGCAGAGAACTGCCGCCGAGATCGCAGAGAAGGGCCTCTGCTCTGGTCGGAGCGTGCCACTGCAGAGCGCACTCTTCTTTTCAGTACTTCCTACGTTGCCGCTGTGGCTTGCTGGAATTTCAGCTTCCACTGGTCGCCCTGCCTCACCCAGATGGAGCTGACGTGCTGGTAGCGAGGCGTCTCGTCGTCATAGTGGACCATGCGGACGATTACGTCATAGGTCACGACCGCGGCATGGTCGTTCAAGGGGACGACCTGGACGTTGTAGATGCGGTACTCGGCCAATTGCGTGGACGGGAAGTCGCCCATGATTTCGCTCTTGGGATGGACCTTGCCGTCGGTGCCGATGGAGATGAAATCGTCGGCCAGCGTGCGATTGTAGAAGTCGCGATCGTGTTTCTTCTGGGCTTCGGGCAAGGCTTTTTCGAGGGACGTCAACTGATCGGCGAGTTGGCTTGCCTGGGCCGAGTCTTCGGGACGGGAAGAGGGCCTGCGCGCGGGAGCCGCGAAGGCAGCGACTGCGATGAGTGCGATGGCTAGGGCGATCCGGGAGCGATGCATGAATCCTCCTCGACGATGTCAAGATAACACTCCGCGAGCCTCCTGCTATTCTCAGACAAAGTACTCCTCGGAGGGTGGAAATCTAGTGCCGCCGATTTTGAATGCGCGAGGGCTGGGCAAGGCGTATGGCGCGAACCCGCTATTTCAGAACGTGTCGTTCTCCGTTTCGGAAGGCGACCGGATAGGGCTGATCGGCCCGAATGGTTCCGGAAAATCGACGCTGCTCGGGATCCTGGCGGGGACGGTGGATCCGGATGAGGGCGAGTTGGCCGTGCGCAAACGGGCGCGCATGAGCTACGTCGCGCAGGAGTCCCGGTTTCGTGAGGCGAAGACGGTGCGGCAGGTGGTGGAGGACGCGCTGGAGGGGGCAGCGGTTCCGCACGATGAACGCGGCAACCTGCTGGCGGCTGTCCTGGGGCGCGCGCAGTTTGCGGACTTCGATGCCGAAGCGGCGGCGCTCTCGGGCGGATGGAAAAAGCGACTGGCGATTGTGGAGGCGCTGGTGCAGGTTCCAGACGTGCTGCTGCTGGATGAGCCCACGAACCATTTGGACCTGGCCGGGATCGAGTGGCTCGAAACGGAACTCGAGGCGGGAAAGTTCGCTTGCGTGGTGGTGAGCCATGACCGGTACTTTCTGGAAAACGTCGCGACCGACATGGCGGAATTGAGCCGGGCCTATCCGGATGGCGTTCTGCGCGTGCATGGGAACTACAGCGAGTTTCTCGTGAAGAAGGAAGAATTTCTACACGCGCAGGGGAAGCGGCAGGAAGCTCTGGAAAACCTGGTGCACAACGAGATCGAATGGTTGCGGCGCGGGGCGAAGGCGCGGACCCGAAAATCTAAGGCGCGAATCGACAAGGCACAGGAGTTGATGGGTGAACTGGCGGATTTGAATGCGCGCACGCGTAGCGGCACGGCACGAATTGATTTTTCGGCCAGCGAGCGGCAGACCAAACGGCTCGTTGGACTTCAGGGCGTGGGCTACAGCATTGAGGGGCGACGGCTGTTCGAGGGGCTGGACTTTATTCTCACCGCGGGTATGCGGCTTGGGCTGGTCGGTCCGAATGGCAGCGGGAAGACGACGCTGCTGCGGCTGCTCCGAGGAGAGGCCTCACCGGACGAAGGAGAAATCCGGCGGGCGGACGCGTTGCGAGTCGTGTACTTCGATCAGAACCGGCCCCTGGATCTGGATGCCACATTGCGTCGGGCCCTGGCGCCCGACAGCGATTCGGTCATCTACCAGGATCGAGTGATCCACGTGGCATCGTGGGCGGCGCGATTTCTGTTTACCGGGGAACAACTCAACCAACCGGTAAGCCGACTGTCAGGCGGAGAGCGAGCGCGCGTGCTGATCGCTCAGTTGATGCTGCAGCCTGCGGATGTGCTGCTGCTCGATGAGCCGACCAACGACCTCGATATTCCAACGCTGGAAATCCTGGAGGAGAGCCTTCTCGAGTTTCGAGGAGCACTGGTACTGGTGACACACGACCGCTACATGCTCGACCGGGTGTCGACGACGGTGCTGGGGCTGGATGGACGGGGCGGGGCGGAACGGTTTGCGGATTATTTGCAATGGGAAACGTGGCAGGCGGAGCAGGCGGCATCGGACAAAGGCATGGCGATTGAGCGGCCGACTGCGGTGGGAACGCCTTCGGTATCAGCCAGCAAGAAGAAGCTTTCGTATCTGGAGGCGCGTGAGTACGCGACGATTGAAGAAAAGATCGCGCAAGCTGAAGAACTTGTGAGGAAGAAGCAGGCAACCCTGGAAGATCCGGTCCGGGCGAGCGACGCGGAGGGATTGGTGCAGGCAGGGTCGGAATTAGAGGAAGCCCAGAGCGAGTTGGATCGGCTTTATGCGCGGTGGCATGAGTTGGAGGAGAAGCAGGGGTAGAGCATCCCATCAACTTCGGATAGGGCGCGAGGTTGGAAGCCCGGCGCCTGAAGGCGCGATCTTGTATGAGCTTTAACGGCGTGCCTGAAGGCACGCCCTGATACGAACCGAAAGTCTTCTGTCTGTCAGGTCTTGGAATCTTGGCCGACGCAAGTAAAGACTGACGAGGTACGTGCCCCAATATAAACGCGGACAGGAGTGTCCGCGCCACACTCGCTTACGCTTTTGCGAAGTCGATGTAGCCCTTCTGCACATCAGTCCTGAGTAGTTTCACCTGCAGGCTGTCGCCCACATCCAGGCCTTGCTGGCCTTGCACCAGCATTCCTTCCACGTGCGGTTTCAGCACTCGCACGAACGTGCCCTTAGTGTTGGCCCCGGTCACGATGGCATCGAAGGTCTCGCCGATGCGGTTGCTCATGGCAATGGCCGAGGTGCGCTTGGTCATCTCGCGCTCGACTTTGCGGGCAGCGTCTTCGCGGGCCGTGCAATTTTTCGCGATGTCGTCGAGTTCGCTGTCGGAGTAGGGATTGCTGCTTTTCTTGAGGAGAGACTTCACCAAACGCTGTGTAACCAGATCGGCAAAGCGGCGATTGGGCGCGGTGGAGTGCGTGTAGTCCTGCACGGCCAGGCCGAAGTGACCCACGTCGGGATCGCCGGGACGTTCGAGGATGTACTCTCCCGGCCCCATCAGCTTGATCACCGCCAGCGAGAGGTCGGCGAAGTGAGTGGGGTCGGCGGCCTTACGCTGCATCAGAAAGTCGTTCAAGGCTTTGGAGTCCGGCTGTGGCGGGAGATTGCCGCCCTGGGCTGCAGCCAGGGCCACCATGCGCTCCCAGCGCTCGGGAGTTTTGACCACCCGGCGAATCGAAGATTCGGCGGCCAGGGCGCGGGCAACGACTTCGTTGGCGGCGATCATGAAATCTTCGATGAGTTCGGTGGCGCGGTTCTTTTCTTGCCGAACAACGTCGGCGATACGGTCGTTGATGACGACGGGGCGCACTTCGATGGTCTCGATGTTGAGGGCGCCGTGCTGGTAGCGTTGTTGGCGGAGCACCTGTGCGACCGTGTTTTGCAGTTTGATCTGCGCCTGCAGGTCGGAGGATGCGGCGACTTTCGGTGGAGCGGGGGCCGTGCCCTCAAGCCATCCGCCCACGCCACTATAGGTGAGTTGTGCGCGATTGTGGACGAGCGCGCGGTAGAGATCGTTTGATTTGACGTCTCCCTCACAGGAGACGACAAACTCTGTGACGACGGCAGCGTTGTCCTGATTCTCAAGAAGCGATGTAAGGCCGGTGGAGAGCGTCTCCGGGATCATTGAGAAATTTCTTACTCCCGTGTAGACGGTGGTCGCTTGCGACGAAGCGTGCTGGTCGATAGGGCTCGCCTGGGGAACGTCTGCGTCTACGTCGGCGATGCCGATGAGAATCTTCACATCGCCATTGGGCAATTGCTCGGCTACTTCGATCTGGTCGAGATCTCTGGAGGTATCGTTGTCGATGGAGGACCAGAGCATGGAACGAAGATCGCGAATGTCGCGGCCTGGAGACGGGAGTGCCGGTTTCTGGCGCAGCGAGGCAACCTGTTGTTGAACAGCAGGCGGAAAATCGGGGTCGAAGCCGTGATTCAGCATAACTTCGCGGGCGATGGATTGGAGGTCGACGTGGGCTTGATCGTTCATGATTTTCGGGCTTTCCCTGCCAGCGCCTAAAGGCGCAATGATTTCCCGACTAAATGGCGCGCCTGAAGGCGCGCCCTAATACGAACCTCGGAACAGCGAAGACCAGCGAATGGGTCGGCGGCCGAAGCGGAGCGAAGGAGTTCGAATCTGTGCTGATTCGCGCACCTTTGCCGATCCTCGGTCGACAGGTTTTTGCTGGGCCTCGTGATATTCTAATGGCAGCAGCTGCGTTCCCGCCTTTTGGGCAATTTTCCCGCAGTTTCCTGAGAAAACATGCTTTCAGTCAGTAATGTGTCGATGCGCTACGGCGCTAAAGTTCTGTTTGACGAAGTCTCGACGGCGTTCACGCCGGGCAAGCGCTATGGTCTGACCGGTCCGAACGGCGCGGGCAAATCCACGTTCATGAAGATCCTGACCGGCGAGATGGATCCGCAGAAGGGGACGGTGGTGCGTCCGCGGAAGCTGGGCGTCCTCAGCCAGGATCAGTTTGCATTCGATGCGTACCGCGTGATCGATACCGTGATCATGGGCAACAAGCGGCTGTGGGCGGCGCTCGAAGAGCGCGACCGCATCTATGAGAAGCCCGAGATGTCGGATGAAGACGGCATGCGACTGGGAGAGCTTGAGGGCATCGTCGGGGAGGAAGACGGCTATACCGCGGAGAGCGATGCCGCGATTCTGCTGCAAGGGCTCGACATTCCGGATGAAACGCACGAGCGCAAAATGGGCGAGTTGCAGGGTGGACAGAAGGTCCGCGTACTGCTGGCGCAGGCGCTGTTCGGACATCCACAGGCCTTGCTGCTCGACGAGCCTACGAACAACCTCGACTTGGATTCGATCCACTGGCTGCAAGGATTTCTGAATTCCTACGATGGCGTGCTGATCGTGATTTCCCACGACCGCCATTTCCTGAACAGCGTGTGCACGCACATCGCGGACATCGATTACGAGACCATCATCACCTACACCGGCGGCTACGACGACATGGTGGTGATGAAGACGCAGGTGCGGACGCAGATCGAGTCGCAGAATGCGCAACGCGAAAAGAAGATCTCGCAATTGAACGAGTTCATCGCGCGATTTGCGGCCGGCACGCGATCGAGTCAGGTGCAGTCGCGGCGCAAGGAAGTCGAGCGCTTGCAGGTCACGGAGCTGGCGCGGTCGAATATTCAACGGCCGTTCATCAAGTTCGAGCAGAAACGGCCTTCGGGAAAACACATCCTCGAGATTGAGGGAGTGGCCAAGGCTTACGGCGACAAGGAAGTGGTGCGCGCGTTTACGGCCAGCCTGTTACGCGGAGAGAAGATTGCGCTGATGGGACGCAACGGGGCGGGAAAAACCACACTGGTGAATGCACTGCTGGCGAATTCGCCGACCGTGCCGGAATCGGAACTCCGGAAGACCAGCGGCTACAACGGGAGTTTCGTGGATTCCGGCAAGGTCAACTGGGGACACGAAGCTGCCGTCGGATATTTTGCGCAGGACCACAAGGGCCTGATTCAGCCCGGAATGACTGTGTTCGAATGGCTGCACCAGTGGGACCCCACGGCGGCGCACGAGGAAATTCGCGGCCTGCTGGGACAGATGTTATTTGCCCGCGAGGACGGCAACAAGAAGACCGACATTCTTTCCGGGGGCGAGGCAGCTCGGGTGATTTTCTGCAAGCTGATGCTGCAGAAGCCGAATGTTCTGGTGCTCGACGAGCCCACGAACCATTTGGATTTGGAGTCGATCAACGCGCTGAATATCGCGTTGCAGCGGTATCACGGGACGTTGTTATTGGTGACCCACGATCATGATCTGATCGATGAAGTTGCCACGCGGATCTGGCATTTTGAGACCGATCACAAGATCACGGACTTCAAGGGATCGTACGAGGAGTATCAGACGGTGCACGCTTAGAGGCAGCGCCTAAAGGCGCCGTGTCCTGCCACCGACTACGGCGTGCCTGAAGGCACGCCCTGATACGAACCATCCCAGTTAAGAATTATTCACTCCATAAGCCATGGCGGCGACAGACCAGCGCGGCGACAAGCCAGCGCGGCGTCGGGCCATCGCGGCGTCGGGGACCGCGGCACCAAACCATTGCGGAGCCAACCATCCCGGCGATAACCTTCGCCGCCATGAAGCCATTTCGGGCTTAGCGAGTGGTGTTCGCGGCTGAAGAACGCATGGGTGCCGGATTGAGCGTGGTGACTGAGTCCGTGGTGGAGACGGCGTAGCCTACAGACAGCATCAAGGAACCCCAGGCCTTTTCAATCCGCTCGATGGCTTCGCGTGACAGGGTGGCACGGCCCTCGCCGGATCTTGCCGAACGAAAGAACGAAATATCCTGGCGCGTGCCCTTGGTCGAGTCCCACTTCTGCCCTTCCGCTTTTTCCACCTTCCGCATGTTTTCGAGGCTGCTGCGCTCGACGGCGGTGGCGATCCGGCCGGCATCCTGGCCAAGGCCGAGAAAGCTCGAGATTTGCGCCGCGCCGCTGGTTACATCAGCCAGCATGTCTTCGTAGCGGAGGAGCCGGAAATTCGGGTCGCCGCGGCGGGTAGCTGTCCAACTGCCCACGTTGTCGCCCCATGAGCCGTAGGGACACACTTCCCCCTTCAGAAAGCGCAGCACGAAACCATCCAGAGATGTGCCCTGCTCGAGCACGCCTCGCTTGATCTGGTAGTGGTACTGCGACATGACCACGTCGCGCGGATCGCGCACCACGTAGATCACGCGCCGGTACGCGGGGATAAAAGAGAAATGGCTTTTGATGACGCGCGGCGATTTCATGTCATCGAAGAACTTTTTCGATTTCGCATCGACCGAGGGAATCAGGCAGTCGGCTTCGAGCAAACCGACGGGCGGATTCTGCTGCAGGAGATTGGCAATCAGAAACCGCATCCAGGTGTTGCCGGATTTGGGGTACGAAACGAGAAACGTGTCGTCGGGACGAACCTTCAGCGACATCCCAGGCTGGACCCGGCGCGTCAGGATTTTGGCGGCAGAAACGAATTGTCTGAACATGTCTCCCAACCGGGCGCCGTCAGCGGAACAACAGGGTCGAACAAGGCTGCGGAGCCCCCGACCTCATTGGTTGCAAGAACACATGTAATCAGCGCGAAAAATTCACAGAACAGCGGGGAGATTGAGCTGAGTATATAACGAATCCGGCGGGCAAGGATTAGAACGCGGCTTGCGTTGGGTTACCAAGGTGCCCCTGGCTAGCGAATGTAAACAGTTTAAAATGAACAAGATGGGAGGAAGATGTCGTCATCACGCCCTCGCACTGTGTGGGGCCACACGCCTCTTCATCGGTCG
>Ga0210406_10001858_pt1 | contig 24846 bp, 23 predicted proteins | sample IncBWC30MmetaG_FD_155454 | JGI IMG/M metagenome (GOLD analysis project Ga0210406, IMG submission 155454) | Forest soil microbial communities from Barre Woods Harvard Forest LTER site, Petersham, Massachusetts, United States - Inc-BW-C-30-M | ecosystem: Environmental > Terrestrial > Soil >...
AGGCGGACACGCACCGAGACCGGCACTTCCGAAAAGTGCCAGCAACAGACTCATGCACCGCAGCAGACGGCAGAATAATTCCCCAGGTGTGAAGAACGGCAGTGCAGGCCGCAGGCGGCAGGCTTCCTTGTAAGTCTAAGCGGCCTACCGGAACGACGCCGGGATCAAGTGTCTCGCGGCTGGAGCATGGCGGAGTACCTGATCCAACAAGTCTGTTTTTGATACTAGTCGCCTCGGTCCCTAGGTGCTTCAGTTACCCCCATGCTAACGAGCTAAACTGAGGAGCAAGAGCCGTGAATGCAAAGAACCCCGTGTTGTGGATTTCACTTTTTGTTATCGCCCTGTTCGCAGGGCTGAGTGTGACCCGAGCGCAAAGCGGGGCCAAACCTGACGTCGTAACGGCCATCTCTAATTTGGAAAATGATGCCGTCAGAGCCGATTTGGCCGGCGACCCAGCCTTTTACCAGAAAGTTCTGGCTGAGGATTGGACACGGGGCGATAGCGATGGAACCTTTTACACCAAAGCCGACATCTTGAAACTAATGGCCGACACAAAGAACCTTAAGACAAACAGCGAGAAACTCTCTGAACTCAAGGTGCGCGTGTACGACAATACGGCTGTGGCAACCTATAAGGACACCTATGACATAATGATCATGGGTGAACGTCGCGCGCACACCATCATCGCCACGGACACTTTCGTCAAGATGGGCGGCGAATGGAAGCAGGTCGTGAGTCACGGGTCAGCGGTGAAGTAGCCGCTTACTCTGATGCACGGACCAGCGTAATAGCGACATCTCCATCGTCAGAACTACGGCCTCTAATGCCCAATTTTGCGCAGCAGCAGTTCAGAGCCGAACATGTCTCTGTTGGATCAAAATGCGAAATACTCGCCCGGAGTAGAAGACTTCCGGATTGCCCCTAACAACGGGCATCGCCAGAGTTCTCGCACGCTGCTCGGCATATGAGCGTCATGCTGTCCTGCCGCGTCCCACCGTCTGGCGCACCTCGAACCCCTCGAACTGTGGGTGATCCAGATACAGCGGCTTGTGATCCCCTGCCCGATTATGTGCTGTACGGAACGCCTCTGATCTTGTCCACGCTTCAAAGGTCGCGCGGTTTTCCCAGATTGTGTGGGAGGCGTAGAGCGTATGGTCTTCAGCTTCGGGGCCTTTGAGAAGGTGAAACTCTACAAATCCCGGGACTTTTTCCAGATGGCTGTCGCGCGACATCCAGACCTGCTCGAAGGCTGCTTCAGACCCCTTGGCAACGCGAAAGCGGTTCATGGCAATGAACATTAGTGGGTCTCCTCTTCCTGATGGTCTCAGCACATAGCACGAAGCATAGTCTGGCAAGTTGGTGCGCGGCGGGTCATAGCATAGGATCATTGGCTCAAATAGCAGAGGGGACGATGATGGACATGGTTGTTACCCGGCGGGTGAGCGCCGGGATGGAGGAAGCATTTGAGGCGATCGCGCGACAACAAACATCCTGTGTCCTGAGACAGCCGATGAACGCGCCCATTTGGCTGGCTGACCCAACACCGTCGCCGTCTCCAGATTTTCTGCTTACTTCACCATCTATCGTGGGGATACGTCATGCCTTCTGAACTCCGCTCGCCTCGTCTCGCTGTTCTAATTGATGCGGACAATGCTTCCGCGAAGATCGTGGATGGACTTTTCGAGGAGATTGCGAAGATCGGGGAGGCAAGCGTTCGCCGTATATACGGCGACTTCTCCAATCCTCGCTCTAAGGGCTGGGCCGATACGCTATCGAAACATGCCATCATACCTCAACAGCAGTTTGCCTACACCACCGGAAAGAATGCATCCGACATCACGTTGGTCATCGATGCAATGGACCTGCTTCATAGCGGTCGGTTCGATGGATTTTGTCTGGTTTCCTCGGACAGTGATTTTACCCGCCTTGCCGCCCGCATCCGTGAGCAAGGCATCGATGTTTTTGGGTTCGGTGAGCAGAAAACTCCGGAGAGCTTCCGGCAGGCCTGTCGAAGGTTCGTGTACACCGAAAACCTGCTTACCGGTGCTGCGAACAGTCAAGATGCCGCCGCAACTTCAAAACCTCTTCAGCCCCCTAGCGCAGCCACGCCCATCATTATGAAGGTCATCACACAGATGGAAAGCGAAGACGGGTGGGTGCCTCTGGGCGAAGTTGGAAAACAGCTTGCCAACCTAGCTTCCGACTTCGATCCGAGAACATTCGGCTTTCGCAAGCTAAGCGATCTGGTGCGAAGGACAAATTCGTTCGAAATCGATCATCCAAAAGGGGGCTCCATGCGTATTCGCACAAAGTCCGCTGCCGGATCACCTCCGAAATCGAAGACCGTCACCAAACTAGCGACATGAGAAAAAGGCCGCCCGGAGTAAACGACTTCCGGATTGCACCCTAATTACGGACATCGTCAGAACTCTCGCATGCTGCGGGAAAAGTTTGTTCAGTTAAACCGCGAGGGATTTGCTGTCTAACATTTGCAGGTACAGGGCGAAAAGGCTATGGAAATCAAAGTCGCGGACGTGGCGGAACTGGTAGACGCAAGGGACTTAAAATCCCTCGATGGCAACGTCGTGTGGGTTCGAGTCCCACCGCCCGCACCACCGCTCGGCAACCTGACAAGATTCGCCTAGAGTTGCCTATGCCCTCGCTCGACAAAATCACCATCGCCCCTCACCTCACCTTTGACGCCCTGGTGGCGGGCGAGCGTGGCGCGCCGCTGGTGCTGTTGCTGCACGGCTTTGCCGAATCGATGCATTGCTGGCGCGCGCAGGTCGCAGCGCTCGGCGACGCGGGCTATCGCGCGATCGCCCCGAGCCAGCGCGGCTATTCGCCTACCGCGCGCCCCGATCCGCGCGATGCCTCGCACTACCACATCGACCGCTTGATGGATGACGCGATGGCGATCGTTAAGGCATCAGGCTATGGCGAAGCACGCTTTCACCTGGTCGGCCACGACTGGGGCGGCAGCATCGCCTGGGCGCTCGCCGATCGCACGCCGCAGCGGATCGCCTCGCTCACGGTGCTGTCGCGGCCGCATCCGAACGCGTTCAATCGCGCGCTGCAAATGCCGGATGGCGATCAGGCGCGTCGCTCGCGCCACCACAAGGCGTTTCTCGAGCCCAATGCGGCCGATACCGTGCTGGCCGACGATTGCAAATGGCTGCGCGAGCGGCTCACCGCCAACGGCATGCCGCAGGCGGCGATATCAGGGCATCTGGCCGTGCTCGGCAACAAGCAAGCGATGGAAGCAGCCCTCGCCTGGTATCGCGCCCGCGGCGCGATCCGCGGGCCGCTCGGCCCGATCCGCGTGCCGACGCTTTATATCTGGGGCGACGCCGACGATACCGTCGGGCGGCCGGCCGCCGAAGGCACGGTCGATTTCATCGCCGCGCCCTACCGTTTCGAAATCCTTCCCGGCGTCGGGCATTTCGCGGCCGACCAGGTGCCCGATCGCGTCAGCGAATTACTGCTGGAGCATTTGCAGGCTCACCCGATCTGACGGCATTTCGTGCCGCCCGATCACGCCGCCTTGTCACGCCGCTTGGGCCAGCTCCGACACGCGCTCCCACGTCGTTGTTTTCATGCTGGGCCGTTCCTGCATTCGCGTAAGCCACGCCACCAGATTGGCGTGCGGCGCGCCGAGATCGGACCATTCGGGCGTAAGCTTAAAGAATTCCACCGCGGGCGCGACCATGAGGTCGGCAAGCGACACCGCGTCTCCGGCGAAAAAGGGCATATCGCCGAGCAGATGCGCGAGTTCATTGAATACAGTAAGCGCCTTCGGCATCGCGGCCGCGATCGCCGCTTCGTCCGGCGCACGCCCCATCACGCGCGGGCCGACCACGCGGTGAAAGATGATCACATTGCCGACATCATGAAACAGGTACCAGTCGTTGACATTCATCACCTGGTCCATGCGCGCTGCACGCTTTGGATCGGCCGGCGTGAGCGCGGGCTGCGGCAGCACGCGGTCAAGATAACGCAGGATGGCCTGGGTCTCGTAGAGCATGAATCCGTCATGCTCCAGCACCGGCACCCGGCCAAAGGGATGACGGGCCAGATGTTCCGGCGCGCGCAGCGCGCCCAGCCTCACCATCGAAAACCGGTAAGGTACACCCTTCTCTTGCAGCGCTGCCAACACCGCGCGCCCAAATGGGCTGCCGGGAATGGAATGGATTGTAAATGCCGACATGACGATCTCTCCTGCGCTTGTTGATGTTCAACCTCAGCTCTTGCTCCGCTCGGCTTCCTGCACGAAGCGCTCGATCAGGCCCGGCCAGCCGCCGTCGACATCCTTGCGCATCGAGCGGCCTGCCTCGTCACCCATGGTTTCGAATTTGTGATGCACGAGCTCGACATTGGTCGCATTCGGCCCATCCGCGGCAAAACGCACATCGACCTCCGACTTCATGGCGACGTCCGGCTTCCACTGCGCATTGACCTGCCAGAGCAGCACCAGCCGATGCGGCGGCTCCCACACCGTGATGGTGGCGACTGAGGTCTCGGTGCCATCTTCGGCAATCTCGAGCCAGCGTCCGCCGAGCCGCGGCTCCATCGTGACTTTCTTGATCGGTTTCTTGCCGACACCATGGTCATGCGGCCACCAGCGCGTCAGGCCGCTGGTGAAGACTTCGAAGGCGTGATCGATCGGCGCCTTGACGCGAACGGTTTTGCGCACCGGCGCAATGACAACTCTCTCGTTCATGTGTTCCTCTTCCTGGTGGGATGGGATCTTTCAGCCTCCAGCCTGAATGCCTCGAGTGCATCGCCCCAGAAACTGTCGAGCCATGCGCGCAATTCCACCAGCCCTTCGCGGCGCAACGAGTAGATGCGGCGCACGCCCTCGCTGCGCTCTTCAACCAGCCCAGCCTGTTTCAGGACCTTCAGATGTTGCGACACCGCCGGCCGCGAGACCGGCAGTCCGGCCGCAAGCACGTTGACCGGACGCGGGCCGTGGCGCAGCCGCTCGAATACCTTTCGCCGCGTCGGATCGGCCAGCACCGCTAATGCGTTTCCGTAAGCCATGGCTAACGGTAAGTCATGGCTTACACGATTGTCAAGCCTTAGCTGATGCGGATCATTCGGGCGACAAGCGCAAACGGCGCCGCTTTAGGGAGCGGCGCCGTTTGCCAAAATGACGGAGGTGGATTTTCGGCGCGACATCGCACCGCCTGCCCTTACTCCGACTTGTCGAGATTCCAGAAGTTCGGCTACGTGTTATGCGTCGGCCAGTGCCGCTCGCGGAACCAGGTGCGGTAGTCCGACGACATCTTCGCGCGTTGCGCCTGCGGCGCATGCCGCTTGCACGTCGATGCCTCCTCGCTGTTTTCCGGCGCGGCCCAGCGCAGTTCGGCGCAATCGTTGGGGTTGTAGGCCATCTCGAAATCCGTCGCTCGATCGAGGACCTGTTTGAGGGACAGCGTCCACTGCGAGCCATCGCTGCGGGTATAGGATATTTTGCGCGAGGCAAGCTCGGAGGCGAGCACGCCCTGCAACTCGCTTTTCATGTCCTCGGCGCTCTTGCCGCTCGGCATCGCGTAACGCGCCGCCCGCCGTACGACGCGATCGGGAAATCCCCGCACCACATCGATCGCGATCAAGAGACGGAAATCGCGCGCCGGCGTGGAGTAATCTTCCCAGGGGCCGCTGGTCTCGAAGATCGAGGGGCCGTTCGGCATCGCCACCTCGCCGGGCTGCTTCTCCTGATATTTTCGTCCGTTTTCGACCGAAGTGACGCGCGTCTTCACCTGCTCGTTGAGGCTCGCGATGGCGTCCGTCATCGCTTTCACGGGATCGAGCGGCTCGGGGGACATCACGTCATCCATCCGATCGTAAAAATCCTCGGCCTTCATCTGCGACTGCTCGAGCGAAAAATCTCCGTAGCTCGGATTGTTGGTGATTTCGACGTTGGCCAGCCGCCGCAACGCGCCGCCCTTGTCGCGCACGATCGGCCGGAAGTGCTTGAAGCCGGGGCTACCGAGCGCGGGATCGTGCACGAACAGAAAATTGCCGCGCCAGAAGCGCTTGCGTGTGATCGATCCATCGGGCTCGGCGTCGACGGCGAGGAAGACGCCAGGGATGCCGTTCAACTCAGGCACGCGATGCACGAGCATCATCACGTGGCCGTAGGGGTCGGCGTAGACCGTGCCCGGCCGCAGCGTCTGTTGGGTCAGCGGGATGGTGTAGAAATCGGTGCTGTCGTCGCTTCCCACCACGCGCACGGTGCCGCTATGCACGACGTCGCCGACGTCCCGCAGATATTCGCCGAACGTCGTCGGGCGCTTCGGCTTCGGCGCCGGCAGCGCGGCAGGCGGCGGCGCCGAGGTGTCGACCGGTTGCGACCGAGAAAACAGCCCGAGAAGCTTCGGCGTTGGCGCAGGCGGCGTGGCGGCGGCGGGGATCGCCGATGCAATTTCCTGTTCGGGAGGCGGCGGCGGGCGCGTGACTTCCGGATGCTCCATGTCGAACCACTGGTAGCACTTGGGCGGCCTGCCGCCGGTGCCGCGCGAGCAATTCGAATAGCCGAACGGCAGCCCGATCTTGTAGGCGAAATAGGCGCGCAGGAAGTAGGCGAAATCGGCGCAGTCGGGGCGAAGGCCCGTCTTCGCGTCATCTTCACCGCGACCCAGATAGTTGAACAGGAAGTTGCGCGATCGGTCACGCAGTACCTCATGCCAGGCCTTCCAGGACAGATCCTGGTCGGGCGGCGCGTCGAACAGCTTCTCGATCCACGCCGAGAACAAGGATTCCGTCGTATGGTTCCAGGTGCCTCGCACCTGCCAGAAAGCTCCCGACGGCGTGGGCACAGGATCCGGCTTGCGCCCGCTCACGTTGATGTCGCGTGTGATCGCGCTGCACTCTGACGTCGGATGGTCAAGCGCCAGCGTCGTGTGCCAGGTGCCCGCGGCCGGCTGGGCGACCTCGGCGAACCAGAAATATGGCGGCCCGCCGTGCCGGTCCGGCGATTTGGCCGCGAGGCTTCCATCGGGTGCGATCAGCGACAGCACGCCCTCGAGCGGCTTTTCGGCGACGACCATGACGCGCAGCGGCGCGCCTTTCCACGGCGCGATCGGCGAGGGCAGAACCGTGAGCTCGGCCGCGTCGGTGCAGTTGCCTGACGCCGCCTCGGCCGGTGAGTCCACTGTTGAGAAGAGGAACAAGGCCGTCGCAGCGGCAGCAAACCGGCTTGCGAGAAGCATTTTGACAACCTTCCTGGAGGGGCCCGGAACCGTGCTCGGCCCTGCCGACGGGACCGGATCAACAGGATAGCCGAATTGGCGGCGATCAATCAGCAAATTTGACGGCGATTTTGTGACCCGCCGGTCGTTCGCCGCGCACTGCCGTGCAAAACAACGTTTTCCAGATTGCTTGTTCCCCTTCGTGGCCCTGTGGGAACGTTGCACCGCAACCTTTGCGGCTGCTGCCCTACTCCGACTTGTCGATATTCCAAAAGATCGGCGTCGCCGGGCCGTCGAGCACGCCGGACAGCGATTTGCGCCAGGCACTGGGGATGAGGAATTGCCCGAGCGGGATATAGATCACCTGCTCAAATGCCTCCTTCTGGATATCGGCCGCGATCTTTTTCTGTTCCTCCGGCGAGGACGACCGCGCATAGGCGTCCTTCAGCTGTTCGATCTTGGCGTCTTCCGCCCAGCCGAACCAGCCGCCATTCTTGCCTCGGCCGCCGATCGAGAAGTTGGCGATCGGGTTCACCACGTCGGCGCCCACCCAGTTGGTGAAGAACATGTTCCAGCCGCCTTCCTTCGGCGGCTTCTGGCTGGTGCGGCGGGTGACCACGGTCTGCCAGTCGGTAGCCTGTACGTCGACCTTGAAGCCGGCGTCGCGCAGGAGTTGCGCGGCGACGATCGGCTGCGCCTTCAAGGTCACGACGTCGCCGGGCGCCATGACCACGACCGGCGTACCGTCATAGCCGGATTCGGCGAGCACTTTTTTCGCCTCCGCCATGCCGTTGCCTTTCACCAGCGTCTCCGAACCTTCCTCGCTCGCCAGCGGCGTGTCGCAGACGAAGAACGCGCCGCAGATCTTGTAGTATTCGGGGTTGCCGACCAGCGCATCCAGCACCTCCTTCTGGTTCATCGCCAGCAAGGCGGCGCGACGGACTTTGACGTTATCGAACGGCGGATAGAGGAAGTTCATGCGGCCGAGCGTCTGGAAGCCGAGCTTGTTCAAGGTTTCGATCTTGAGATCCTTGTTGGCGGCAAGCACCGGAAGAAGGTCCCACGGCGGATTCTCCATGAAATCGATGTCGCCGGACTGCAGCGCGTTCACCGCGGTCTGCGCATCCGCCATCGTGATCCATTCGACGCGGTCGACCTTGACGACCTTGCCGCCGGAGGTCCAGCTCGCTGGCTCCTTGCGCGGCACATAGTCCGTGTTCTTCTCATAGACCGCCTTCACGCCGGGCTGGAATTCGGCTTTCACGAATTTGAACGGGCCGGACCCGATCTGCTCCGAAATCTGCTGGCCCGGCGGGGTTTCCGCGAGCCGTTTGGGCATCATGAACGGCACATAGGACGACGGCTTTCCAATCGATTCCAGCACCAGGCCGTAGGGTTCCTTGAGTTTCAGCGTGATGGTCTTGGCGTCGGTGGCATCCAAGCTGGCGGCGAAATCCATCAGCTTCTGGCCCATATTGTCGTTCCGGCCCCAGCGCTTCAGCGACGCCACGCAATCTTCCGCCGTGACCGGGGAGCCGTCGTGCCATTTGAGACCGTCGCGCAGCGTGAAGGTGTAAGTGAGCTTGTCGTCAGAAACCTTCCAATCCGCCATCTGCGGCTGGATCTTGAAGTTGGCGTCGGTCGCCAGCAGCGTGTCATAGACCATGTAGCCATGATCGCGCGTGATGTAGGCCGTGGTGAAGCCGGGATCGATGACGCGCAGGTCGGAATGCATCACCGCGGTGATAGTCTTGCCGGCCGCGAAAGCCTGCGAGGTAGCCGCGGCCGAGAGCGCCAAGACCGAGAGGGTTACCGAAAGGACTGAGGCTAGCTTGGGACGCTTCCAGCGCGAGAAGTCGAACATGCGATGTCTCCTGACGTGAAACTGGTCAAAACCCGCTGATTGATTATGCATGTAGTTCGTTATTTGGGCGAACTAACACGCTGTAAACCTTGGCTATTCGAGCCTTGCACCAAGCACGTTGCGCGTCAATCGCGATCTGTCCGACCTGACCCATGCAAGATTCGCGCAATCTTTCACTTTACAAATTCCTCGCCGGTCCCTCTCGTAAGCCGCGCGCGACAAATGCCGTTTGTTGGCAAGTAAGCCGAGAGAGCCTTCGATGAATCCCGCCAACCTTCCCTTTGATTCTGATGCGATGTTGCAGGGCCTGAGGGGCTGGGTGGAGTGTGAAAGCCCGACCTGGGATGCAGCGGCGGTCGAACGTATGCTCGATCTCGCCGCGCGCGATATGGCGATCATGGGTGCGACGATCGAACGAATCGCGGGCCGCCAGGGTTTTGGCGGCTGCGTCCGCGCCCGCTTTCCGCATCCCAAGCAAGGCGAGCCCGGAATTTTGATCGCAGGACATTTCGACACCGTTCACCCGATCGGCACGCTGGAAAAACTGCCGTTTCGGCGCGAGGGCGACAAATGCTTCGGCCCGGGCATCTACGATATGAAGGGCGGCAGCTACCTTTCGCTGGAAGCGATCCGGCAACTGGCCCGTGCTTCTTTCGCGACACCGCTGCCGATCACGGTGCTGTTCACGCCCGACGAGGAAGTTGGCACGCCCTCAACGCGAGACGTCATCGAGGCCGAGGCGGCGCGCAACAAATATGTGCTGGTGCCCGAGCCGGGCCGCGCCAATAACGGCGTCGTCACCGGCCGGTATGCGATCGCGCGATTCAATCTGGAAGCGACCGGCAAGCCAAGCCATGCGGGCGCCGCGCTCGCCTCCGGGCGTTCCGCGATCCGCGAAATGGCGCGCCAGATCATTGCGATCGACGCGATGACGACGGAGGATTGCACCTTCTCCGTCGGCATCGTGCATGGCGGGCAATGGGTCAATTGCGTCGCCACCACCTGCACCGGCGAGGCGCTGAGCATGGCCAAGCGCCAGGCCGATCTTGAGCGCGGCGTCGAGCGGATGCTGGCGTTATCCGGCAGCGCCAACGACGTGACGTTCAAGGTGACACGCGGCGTCACCCGGCCGGTGTGGGAGCCGAACGCCGGCACCATGGCACTCTATGAAAAGGCGCGCGAGCTCGCCAAGCAGATCGGTATGGAGCTGCCTCACGGCAGCGCCGGCGGCGGCTCGGACGCCAACTTCACCGGCGCCATGGGAATTCCGACCCTTGACGGCCTGGGACCGCGCGGCGCCGATCCGCACACCCTCAACGAACACATTATGGTCGAAAGCCTCGCCGAACGCGGCCGGTTGATGGCGGGACTATTGGCGACGCTGGAGTGAGATTGCGGACCATGCCGAAAGCGCAAACCATCCCTCGCGTCATCCCGTTCAAGGCCATTCGCGCGCGGGCCGAGAAACGCAAGGGCGGGCCTAAAGCATTGGAAAAGTTGCTGCCGCGTAAACCGGATCTGCAAGCGTTGGCAAAGCTTTCGGATGACTTCATCTTGGCGGAGATGACCAGGCGGGTGTTTTCCGCGGGTTTTGCTTGGAGCGTGATCGAAGCGAAGTGGCCGGGTTTCGAGGAAGCATTCCTCGGATTCAAACCGGCCAAGCTGACATTTCAGGGCGATGATTACTGGGACGGCCTGTTGAAGGACACGCGCATCGTTCGCAATGGCGCAAAGATTTCCGCGGTGCGCGAGAATGCCGCCTTCGTGCAGGCGATCGCGAAAGAGCACGGCAGTTTTGGCAAGTTCCTGGCGAAGTGGCCTTCTTCGGACGAGGTGGGGTTGCTCGATCTACTCTTAAAGCGCGGCAGCCGGCTCGGCGGCAACACCGGACAGATGTTTCTGCGCTTCGTCGGCTGGGACGGATTTGTGACGTCGCAGGACGTGGTGGCGTGCTTGCGCGATGCGGGGTTGGATATCGCGGCCGAAGTGAAGTCGAAGGGCGACCTCGCCAAGGTGCAGGCGCAGTTCAATGCCTGGGCGGCCGAGACCGGACTAGCGTATGTGCATCTGTCGCGCATCTGCGCACTGTCGGTCGGCGAAAACCAAACGGCGTGACCTCCTGCGCGATTGCATCATGCTGATGCGATGGCACAGGGTTTGCAGCGCGTGGTCGAGCAAAAATATGCGGAAATCCGCAAAACGCTGGACTTGTAGGCAAATGCATTCACAGTTGCGTGTCGAAGGCATCGGCCTTCGTTAGGACACGGACGCAGCCATGCTTGGATATCTGCTTCGCCGCGTGCTGGCCGCCATTCCCGTGATGGGCGTGGTCGCGCTGTTCGTTTTTCTCCTGCTGCGGCTCACTCCCGGCGATCCCGCCGCGATTCTCGCCGGCGACAACGCGACCCCCGAGCAGCTTGACCGCATCCGCACTTCGCTCGGGTTGAATGAGGCGCTTTACGCGCAATTCTTCACCTGGATCGGAAAACTCCTGCATGGCGATCTCGGGGTATCTCTGATCTCGAACGTGCCGGTGCTGCAGATGATCGGCCAGCGCGTCGAGCCTTCGGTCTCGATCGCATTGTCGACCATCATCCTTTCGATCTTCATTGCCGTGCCGCTCGGCGTCATCGCGGCATGGAAGCACGGCACCTGGATCGACCGCTTCGTGATGGGCTTGTCGGTGCTCGGCTTCTCGGTGCCGGTATTCGTGATCGGCTATGTGCTGATCCAGATTTTTGCCATCGAGCTGCGCTGGCTGCCGGTGCAGGGATTTCGCAGCATTTCGTCCGGCCTCTCGCCGTTCCTCGAACGCATCATTCTGCCGACTTTCACGCTGTCCTTTATCTATGTCGCCTTGATCGCCCGCATGACGCGCGCATCGATGCTGGATGTGCTCGGCGAGGATTACGTCCGCACCGCGCGCGCCAAGGGCATCGGCGAAGTAGCCGTGCTGCTGCGCCATGCCTTGCGCAACGCCGCCGTGCCCGTGATCACCGTGATCGGCAACGGATTTGCGCTGCTGATCTCCGGCGTCGTCGTCACCGAAAGCGTATTCAATCTGCCGGGCGTCGGGCGGCTTACCGTCGATGCCGTATTGGCGCGCGACTATCCGGTGATCCAGGCGATGATCCTTCTGACATCCGGCATCTATGTCGCGGTCAACCTCCTGATCGACGTCGCCTACACCATGCTCGATCCGAGAATCCGTTACTGAGGTCTGCTACTGATGGCGATCGAAACCTTTCCCGAGCCGTCGATCCCGATCACCACGCCGTTGCGGCCGAGGCTCGGATTCTTGACCGCGACGCCGATCATCGCGGTCGCCACGATCTGCCTGTTGCTGATCATCGCGATCACCATACTTGCGCCTTGGCTCGCGCCGCACGACCCGCTGTTGCTGGCGCCTGCCCAGCGGCTGAAGCCGTCGAGTGCGCAATTCCTGCTCGGCACCGACGGCTACGGCCGCGATCTGCTGTCGCGCATCATCTATGGCGGTCGCATTTCGCTTCTGATTGGCCTGGGAGCTGCGATCTTCTCGATCGGTATCGGGCTCGTGCTCGGCCTCGTGTCCGGCTTCTTCAGATGGATCGACGCCGTGATGATGCGGGTGATGGACGGGCTGATGGCAATCCCGAGCATCCTGCTGGCGATTGCCGTGGTGTCGCTGTCGGGCGCCAGCCTCGCCACCGTGCTGGTCGCCATCACGATCCCCGAAATTCCCCGCGTGGCGCGGCTGGTGCGCTCGGTCGTGCTCTCGGCACGGGAAGAGCCCTATGTGGAAGCCGCGATCTCGGTCGGCTCCAGCCTGCCAAAAATCATGTGGCGACATCTGATGCCGAACACGATTGCGCCCTTGATCGTGCAAGGCACCTACGTCTGCGCCTCGGCCATCCTTACCGAAGCGATCCTGTCGTTTCTCGGCGCCGGCATCAGTACGGAAACGCCGACCTGGGGCAACATCATGGCCGAGGGCCGCGCCTATTTTCAGATCAAGCCCTCGCTGATCTTCTGGCCGGGGCTATTGCTGTCGATTGCCATCCTGAGCGTCAACCTGATCGGCGATGCCGCCCGCGATGCCCTCGATCCGCGCATGAAGCAGCGGGAGGGCGGCAAGTGACGATGTTGCGAGGAGCGGAGCGACGAAGCAACATCGTCATTCCGGGGCGATGCGAAGCATCGAACTACGATGCGCAATTGCGTGTCGGAGAATCTCGAGATTCCGGGTCTGGTGCTAACGCACCATCCCGGAATGACGGTGGAAAGGGATGATGACCAACGTCGTTCTCGATATCGACAATCTCACGGTCTCCCTTGGCAAGGACGCGCAGGCGCCGCGCATCATCGACGGCGTCTCGTTGCAAGTCGAACAAGCCGAGACGCTGTGCCTGGTCGGCGAAAGCGGTTCCGGCAAATCCGTGACCTCGCTGACCGTGATGGGCCTGTTGCAGAAGGGTGCGCTGATGCCGACCGGCGGCAGCATCACACTGGTCGGTGAAGAGCTGCTTGCCGCAGGCGACCGCCGCTTACGGCAATTGCGCGCCACCACCATGGCGATGATTTTTCAGGAACCGATGACGGCGCTCAATCCGGTGGTGCCGGTCGGCCGCCAGATCGACGAGGTACTGCGCGCCCACACCGACCTCGACGCCCGCGCGCGGAAGAAGCGCATCCTTCAGATGATGGAACAGGTGCGGCTCCCCGAAGTCGAACGCATTTTCGCCTCCTACCCGCACCGGCTGTCCGGGGGTCAGCGCCAGCGCATCATGATCGCGATGGCGCTGGTGCTGGAACCAAAACTCTTGATCGCCGATGAGCCGACCACCGCGCTCGACGTCACCACGCAAAAGCAGATCCTCACGCTGATCCGCGACCTGCAGCGCGATCACGGTACCGCGGTGCTGTTCATCACCCACGACATGGGCGTGGTCGCTGAGATCGCCGATCGCGTCGCCGTCATGCGTCAGGGGCGGTTGGTCGAGACCGGCGCGCTCGACACCATTCTACGCAAGCCCACGATGGAATACACCCGCGACCTGCTCTGTTCCGTGCCGAGCCTGGTGCCCCGCGCGCCGCGCGCCGATTCGAATGAGCCCGTGGTGCTGGAGGCCAACGAGCTCGGCAAGGTCTATCGTGAGCGTTCGCTGTTCGGCAAAACCCGCGAGGTTGCAGCCGCCAAGGACGTGACGCTCACCTTGCGCAAAGGCCGCACGCTCGGCATCGTCGGCGAGAGCGGGTCCGGCAAATCGACGGTGGCGCGCTGCATCGTCCGCCTGATCGATCCGACTTCCGGCGGCATCCGCCTGATGGGCAGAGAAATCTCCGAGCTGTCGCGCCGGCTTCTGCAACCGCACCGCAAACGCATCCAGATCATTTTCCAGGACCCTTATCGTTCGCTCAACCCGCGCATCACCATCGGCGAGACCATCGCGGAGGGCCCGATCAACTACGGCATGCCGCGCGCGCAAGCCTTGGAGAAAGCGCGTGAACTGCTCGAGCTGGTCGACCTGCCGCCAGATGCGATCACGCGCTATCCGCACCAATTCTCCGGCGGCCAGCGCCAGCGCATCGCAATCGCCCGCGCGCTCGCCCTCGATCCCGACGTGCTGGTGGCGGACGAAGCGGTCTCGGCGCTCGATGTGTCGGTGCAGGCGCAGGTGCTGGAGCTGCTCGACGAAATCCAGAGCCGGCTTGGCGTCGCGCTGTTGTTCATCACCCACGATTTGCGCGTCGCGGCGCAGATTTGCGATGATGTCGCCGTGATGCAGCACGGCCGGATCGTGGAACAGGGACCGGCCGCGCAAGTCCTCGCCCATCCGCAAGCGGCCTATACCCGCGCGCTGCTTGAGGCCGCGCCTGGACGCGGCTGGGATTTTGCCAATTTTCGGCCGGTTTCCTCTAGCGTGGCGGCAAACTGAAGCAGCCTTGCTGACATTGCAGCGCGGCGTCCTGCACACGCCCACGCGGCATGCAAAACGGAATTGCTTCGCAGCTTGCAGTTCCGAGGTCGGCTATTCTAACGTCGAGCGCATCAAGCATTGGCCGAGACCTCAATCGATGACCCGCATCGCCGTTGGCGCCTTCCTGCACGAGACCAACACCTTCGCGCCGACCAAGGCGACCTATGACGATTTTGTACACGGCGGTGGCTGGCCTTCGATGGCGAAGGGCGGCGATGTCCTCAAGGTAATGCGTAACATCAATATCGGGCTGGCCGGTTTTGTCGAAGCGGCGGAAGCCAATCGCTGGGAACTGATCCCGACGATTTCGTGCGGCGCCAGCCCGTCAGCGCATGTCACCGAAGACGCCTATGAACGCATCGCAAAAGTGATGATCGACGGCATCGCCGCCGCAGGCCGGATCGATGCGGTCTATCTCGACCTCCACGGCGCCATGGTGAGCGAACATCTTGACGACGGCGAGGGCGAGATTTTGGCGCGCGTGCGCAAGGTGATCGGCAAGGACTTGCCGCTGGTCGCGAGCCTCGACCTGCACGCCAATGTGACGCCCGAGATGATGGAGCAAGCCGATGCACTCATCGCGTATCGCACCTATCCGCATGTCGACATGGCCGACACCGGCCGCGTCGCCGCCTATCATCTGGCGCTGCTGTTGGAGACGAAACAGCGCTTTGCCAAAGCCTTACGTCAACTGCCGTTCCTGATTCCGCTCAGTTGGCAGGCGACCTTCGACCAGCCCGCCAAAGCCATCTATCAAAAGCTAGCCGCGCTTCAGAGCGAGGCGGTGCCGACGCTGTCCTTTGCGCCGGGCTTTCCGGCGGCCGACTTTGTCCATTGCGGGCCGAGCGTGTTCGCCTACGGCCGCACCCAAGCCGATGCGGATGCGGCGGCCGATGAGATCGCCGCCCTGGTCGAAAGCCACGAAGACGATTTCGACGGCCGCATCTATTCCCCCGACGAGGGCGTGCGCCACGCGATGGAATTGGCAAAGACCGCCAACAAGCCGGTCGTCATTGCCGACACCCAGGACAATCCCGGCGCCGGCGGCGATTCCGACACCACGGGCATGCTGCGCGCGCTGGTGCGCAATAACGCAAAGTGCGCTGCGCTCGGTGTGATCTACGATCCGCAGTCGGCCAAGACCGCGCATGCCGCCGGCGTTGGCGCGACCGTCACGCTGGCGCTCGGCGGCAAGTCGGGCATTCCGGGTGATGCGCCGTATCAAGAGACCTTTGTCGTCGAGAAACTGTCCGACGGAAAATTCGTCGCACCCGGCCCCTATTACGGCGGCCGCGACATGGACATGGGCCCGTCGGCGGCTTTACGGATCGGCGACGTGCGCGTGGTGGTGTCTTCGCACAAGGCGCAGCTCGCCGATCAGTCGATGTATCGCTATGTCGGCATCGAGCCAACCGAGCAAAAAATCCTCGTCAACAAGAGCTCGGTGCATTTCCGCGCCGACTTTGAGCCGATCGCAGATCAGCTGTTGATCTGCGCCGCGCCCGGCGCGATGGCGGCCGATACCGCCAGCCTGCCATGGACGCGGCTGCGTCCCGGCATCCGCATCAAGCCGAACGGCCCCGCTTTCGTTCCCATAAAACAATCACGGATAACCGGATAACAACAATGCCCACCATCGACCGCATCCAAAGCTTTGCCGACGAACTCACCGCGATCCGCCGGGATCTGCACGCCCATCCCGAGATCGGCTTTGAGGAAGTGCGCACCTCCGGCATCGTCGCCGACAAGCTGACACAGTGGGGCATCGAGGTGCATCGCGGCCTAGGCGGCACCGGCGTGGTCGGCGTCCTCAAGGGCAAGGGCAATAGCGGAAAACGCATCGGGCTGCGCGCCGACATGGATGCGCTGCCGATGGAAGAGAATACCAATTTGAAATGGCGCTCGACCATTCCCGGCCGTTTTCATGGCTGCGGCCATGACGGCCACACCACCATGCTGCTCGGCAGTGCGCGCTATCTCGCCGAGACCAGGAATTTCGACGGCACGGTGCACTTCATCTTCCAGCCCGCCGAAGAAGGCCTCGGCGGCGCGCGCGCCATGATCAAGGACGGATTGTTCGAGAAATTCCCCTGCGACGAAATCTACGGCCTGCACAATGCGCCCGACCTGAACCATGGCGAGATCGCGATCCTGCCGGGGCCGGCGATGGCCGGTGCCGATTTCTTTGACATCACGATTCACGGCTACGGTGCGCACGGCGCGATGCCCGCGCGCTCCAAGGATCCGATCGTGATCGCAATGACGCTCGGGCAGGCGTTGCAGACCATCGTCAGCCGCAACGTCGATCCCTTGAAAGCAGCCGTGCTGTCGATCACCCAGATTCACGCCGGCTCCGCCTACAATGTCATTCCCGGCGAAGCGAAACTCTGCGGTACCGTGCGCGCCTTTTCCGATGAAGTGCGCACGCTGATCCGCGAACGCATGCGCGCGATCTGCGCCGGCATTGCGAGCGCCTTCCAGGTCGAGATCACGGCCGACGTCCGCGACACTTTTAGCGTGCTGGTGAACCAGGAAGAACAGTCCAGGGTGGTCGAGCAAGTCGCGCGCACCGTGGTCGATCCCTCGAAAGTGCTGACGAGATCGCAGCCCAAGATGGCCAGTGAGGATTTCGCCGACATGATGCGATCCGTGCCCGGCGCCTATTTCTGGGTCGGCCATGACGGCTCGGTCCCGGTGCACAATCCCGGCTATCTGCTGGACGACAAGATCTTAGCCGTCGGCGCCAGCATGTTCGCACGCATCATCGAAACCCGGCTCGCGGGGGGCTCCCATGCATAAAGTGGCGCAGGAAGCGGTCACCTCGCTGCACGATCTTTCCGCCGTCGACCTGATCGCCGGCTATCGCGCCAAGCAGTTCTCGCCATCGGAAGCGCTGGAGGACGTGCTGGCGCATGTCGCGGTGTGGGAGCCGCACATCAAGGCGCTTTATCTGTTCGATCCCGACGCTGCGCGCGCGAGCGCCAAAACCTCGACCGAACGCTGGCAGAAGGGCGAGCCGACAAACCCGCTCGACGGCGTCCCCGTCACGATCAAGGACAATATCGCGACCAAGGGCCAGCCGGTGCCGCTCGGTGCTGCCAGCGTCAAGCTGCTGCCCGCAGCCGTCGACGCGCCACCGGTGGCACGTTTGCGCGAAGCCGGCGCGGTGATCTTCTCCAAGACCACCATGCCGGATTACGGCATGCTGTCGTCGGGCCTCTCGAGCTTCCATCCCCTCACCCGCAATCCCTGGGACCTCACCAAGAATCCCGGCGGCTCGAGCGCGGGCGCAGGCGCGGCCGGTGCGGCCGGTTATGGCCCGCTGCATCTCGGCACCGACATCGGCGGCTCGGTGCGGCTGCCGGCCGGCTGGTGCGGCCTGGTCGGACTGAAGCCGAGCCTCGGGCGCATCCCGATCGATCCGCCTTACGTCGGCCGCGTCGCCGGGCCGCTGACGCGGACCGTCGACGACGCCGCGCTGATGATGAGCGTGCTGTCAAAACCCGATCGCCGCGACGGCATGAGCCTGCCGCCCGACACCATCAACTGGAAGGCGCACGACAAGTCGCCGCGCAAATTGCGCCTTGGGCTGATGCTCGATCCCGGCGTCGGCCAGCCGCTGGAGAAAGCGGTCCGCGAGGTCGCGGTGAAGGCCGCGAAGGCGTTCGAATCCGCCGGTGCCGTGGTCACCGAAGTGGACGGCATCTTGACGCGCGAAATGCTCGACGGGCTCGACAATTTCTGGCGCGCCCGGCTGTGGAACGATCTCGCCACGCTGGCGCCGGCCGAGCGCGGCAAGGCGCTGCCCTATATCTACAAATGGGCGGAGCGGGCTGAGAAGCTGTCGGGTGTCGAGGTGATCAGGGGCTTTAACGCCACGATGGCGATCCGCGCCTCCGCCGCAAAGCTGTTCTGCGATCTCGACTACGTGATTTCGCCGGTGTCGCCGGTGGTGAATTTTCCGGCCGAATTCGCCGCCCCGATCAACGACCCGGAAAAACCGTTCGAGCACATCTGCTACACCGTGCCGTGGAACATGTCGGAAAATCCGGCCATCGCCATCAATGGCGGCCACGACAGCAAGGGTTTCCCCATCGGCGTACAGATCGTCGGCCGCCGCTTCGACGATCTCGGCGTGCTCGGCATGGCCAAAGCGTTCGAAGGCTTGCGCGGTGCGCAAAGGCCGTGGCCGAGCCCGCCGAAGAAATAACTCCTTCGTCATTCCGGGATGCGCCACTTGGCGCAGGCCCGGAATCCATACTCCCAATGGTGGTTATGGATTCCGGGCTCGTCGCTTCGCTCCGCCCCGGAATGACGGTAGCAAAATTCAAACAACAACCGAGAGGAATCCCCCATGGCGTATGAGACGATCAAATACGAGGTCGCCGAACAGATCCTCACGATCACGCTTAATCGGCCGGACAAGCTCAACGCCTTCAACGCCGCCATGCAGCGGGAAATGATCGAGGCGTTCGATGCCGCTGACAAGGACGACAATGTCAGAGCCATCATCGTCACCGGCGCCGGCCGCGGTTTTTGTGCCGGCGCCGATCTTTCGTCGGGCGCCGACACTTTTGATCGTGACGCGCGGCGTGGGCCGGTCAAGCGGCTTGCCAACGGCAAAGTCGACTACAGCGACGCAGGCGTACGCGACGGCGGCGGCCAGCTCACGCTGCGCATTTTCAAATGCTTAAAGCCAGTGATCGCCGCCGTTAACGGCCCCGCCGTCGGGATCGGCGTCACCATGCAGCTTGCGATGGATATCCGCATTGCGTCTGAGGCCGCGCGATTCGGCTTCGTGTTCTCCCAACGCGGCATCGTGCCGGAAGCCGCATCGAGCTGGTTCCTGCCGCGCATCGTCGGCATCTCGCAGGCGCTGGAGTGGTGCTACACCGGCCGCGTGTTTGCGGCGCAGGAAGCACTTAGCGGCCGTCTCGTCAGCAAGGTGGTGCCGGCGGACGAGCTATTGCCGGCCGCACGCGCGCTCGCCCGCGAGATCGCGGCCAAGACCGCGCCGGTCTCGGTGGCGCTGATCCGGCACATGATGTGGCGCATGCTGGGCGCCGACGATCCGATGGAAGCGCACAAGGTCGACAGCCGCGGCATCTATGCCCGCGGCCGTTCGGAGGATGTGAAAGAGGGCGTGGTGTCGTTTTTGGAAAAGCGCCCGGCGGTGTTCAAGGACAAGGTTTCGGCCGACATGCCCGACTACTTTCCGTGGTGGAATGAGCGGGAGTATGAGTGAGGCAGCGTCATTGCGAGACCGTAGGGTGGGCAAAGCGAAGCGTGCCCACCACCAATCTCCCTTCCGCAGAGATGGTGGGCACGGCGCAAGAGCGCCTTTGCCCACCCTACGGATCACCCCATCATCAGCGCCACGCGTCCGATCGCCTTGCGCTCGACCAATAGCCGCATCGCGCGCGCGTAATCTTCGAGCGGCAGCCGGTGCGAGACGTTCGGGCGGATTTTTCCGGCCTCCGCCCATTCCAGCAATTTTCTCTGCCTGATCTCGCCGAGCGCGGGATTTTTCCGTACCGCCTCGCCGGCGCGGACGCCGAGCACGCTGGCGCCCTTGATCAGCAACAGGTTGGTGCGGGCAAGACCGATGCCGCCGGCGAACCCGATGACGAGGATGCGCGCGCCCCAGGCGATGCAACGAACGCTGTTCTCAAAGATCTCGCCGCCGACAGGATCGTACACGATGTCGACGCCGCGGCCGTCGGTGATGCGCTTGACGGCGTCGCGAAACGGTTCGCGTTGATAGAGCACCAGATGATCGGCGCCCCTCGCCTTGGCGACTGCGAGCTTTTCGTCCGACGACGCCGCCGCGATCACGGTGGCGCCGAGCAGCTTGCCGATTTCCACCGCCGCTAAGCCCACGCCGCCGCCGGCGCCGTGCACCAGCAGCACTTCACCCGGCTGAAGTTTTCCGCGGTCGATCAGCCCGTGATAGGCGGTGCCGTGGGCGGCGAGGAAGGTCGCGCCTTCCGCATAGTCGAACGCCTTTGGCAGCGGCGTAAGCTGCGCCGGCGTGACCACGACTTCGTCGGCGTACCCGCCGTGCCGCAGCTTGACGATGACCCTGTCGCCGGCCGCGACGGCTTTCACCGCGCCATCGATCTCGACCACATTACCGGCGGCTTCCACGCCCGGCGTGAACGGCAGCTCCGGCTTGAGCTGATACTCGCCGGCCGCCATCAGGATATCGGGGAAATTGATCCCCGCTGCACGGATGGCAACGCGCACCTGGCCCGGCGCCAGCGGCGCGGACGAAAAGCTTTCCAGCCGCAAGGTTTCGGGTGGGCCAAGCTCGCGGCAGACCACCGCCTTCGGCATCAGGCTGCGCGCTCCTTGGCGCGCGCCAAGGCTTCGCGGATCAGCGGCAGGCGGTCATTGCCGAAATACATGTCGGTCTTGTCGAGAAAAATCGTCGGCGAGCCGAAGCCGCCGCGCGCCATCACTTCGTCGGTGTTGGCCTTGAGCTGATCCTTGATCGCCTGCTGGCCGATGCCGGCGAAGAATTTTTCTGGCTCGACACCGACGCGCTTGCAGATTTCGGTCAGCACCGCGTCCTGCGAAATATCCTTATCGTCACCCCAATAGCTCTCGAACACGGCGCGCGCGAACGGCAGCATGTCCTTGCCCAGGAAAATACAGCCGCGCATCGCCTTCACGCTGTTGACGGGAAATACCGTCGGCCGCATTTTTATGGCGAGCCCGGCGGCGCGCGCCCAGTCCGCCAGATCTTTGTTCTGGTAATTCAGCTTCGCCGGGATCGGATGTTCCCGCGAGGCATAGACGCTCGGATTGATGGTGTTGAAAATGCCGCCGACCAGAATCGGGCGCCACGAAATCTCCTCGCCGAACTCCTTTGCCATCGGCCGGATGTTATGGAAGGCGAGATAGCTCCAGGGGCTGGAACAGTCGAAGAAGAATTCGATCATGGCGTTTTCCTTTTTTATTGTCGCGCCGCTTGCGCGGCTCCCGTTGTTGAATCCCGTATCTAACCCCGTCATTGCGAGCGAAGCGAAGCAATCCATGTCGCCGCACAAAGAATGGATTGCTTCGTCGCTGCGCTCCTCGCAATGACGGCTGTTGTCATTTGCGGCCCGCCAGTTCCTTCGCTTTCTGCCCGAACATATTCTTGCGCGCCTCTTCATCAAAAGGCTCTTTCACGAACTTGCCGATCGCAAGCCCCGCCTGCACCTGCGGCCGGGCGCGAACTTGCGCGTACCAGCGCTTGATGTTGGGATAATCGTCGAGCGTGAAACCTTGTGCCTTGTGCGTCATGGTCCAGGGGAAGCAGGCTATGTCGGCGATCGAATAATCGCCGGCAACGAAGCTGCCGGTCTTGCCGAGTTGGGTATCGAGCACGGCATACAACCGCGCCGCCTCGTCGCGGTAACGCTCGATCGCGTAGGGGATTTTCTCCGGCGCGTAGAGCGCAAAGTGGCCGTGCTGACCGAGCATGGGGCCGAGCCCGCTCATCTGCCACATCACCCATTGAATGACTCTTGAGCGGCCGCGCAGATCCTTAGGCAAAAAGCGGCCGGTCTTTTCGGCGAGATAAATCAGGATTGCGCCGGTTTCAAACACCGAAAACGGCCCGCCGCCATCTGACGGCGCATGGTCGACGATCGCGGGGATCCGGTTGTTCGGGCTGATCGCGAGAAATTCGGGCTTGAACTGGTCGCCGGCGCGGATGTTGACGGGAATGACCTTATAGGGGACCCCCAGCTCTTCCAGCATGATCGAGATTTTCCAGCCGTTCGGCGTCGGCGCGTGGTGCAGGTCGATCATGGCATTCCCTGATGAAATGGCGGGCCGGACCAGCATGATCCGGGCGACTTTTGTTGTTCTGTACCTCGACCATAAGACATGGCAGACAGGCGCTCAATCATAACCGTCCGGGAGGCTCCCATGCTGTTTCCGACCACCATCGCGGGCTCATTGCCGAAGCCGGAATGGCTGGCCGAGCCCAACACGCTGTGGGCACCCTGGAAATCCACAGGCGACGAGCTCGCCCGCGCCAAGCGCGACGCCACCATGCTGGCGCTGAAGCTCCAGGAGGATGCCGGCGTCGATATCGTCACCGAGGGCGAGCAGGCGCGCCAGCATTTCGTCCACGGCTTTCTGGAAAAGATCGAGGGCATCGATTTCGCCCACAAGGTCGAGATGGGCATCCGAAAGGATCGCTACAAGGCGATGGTGCCGCAGGTGGTGGCGCCGTTGCGGTTGAAGGGCCGCGTCCATGCCGATGAAGCCCGCGTCGCCCGCACCCACACCGCGCGCAAGCTCAAATTCACCCTGCCCGGCCCGATGACTATCATCGATACCATCGCTGACAAATACTACGGCGACCGGGTGAAGATGGCGTTCGCCTTTGCCGAGTTGCTCAACCAGGAAGCCAAGGCGCTAGAGGCCGACGGTATCGACGTCATCCAGTTCGACGAGCCCGCGTTCAATGTCTACATGGACGAAGTCAAGGATTGGGGCATCAAGGCACTGGAGCGCGCCGCCGAAGGCCTGACCTGCACTACCGCCGTGCACATCTGCTACGGCTACGGCATCAAGGCCAACACCGACTGGAAGCAGACCCTGGGCAACGAGTGGCGGCAGTACGAAGATATCTTTCCGGCGATCGACAACAGCCCGATCCAGCAGGTCGCGATCGAATGCCGCAATTCGAAGGTGCCGCTGGAACTGCTCGCCCTGCTCAAGGGCAAGGTGGTGCAGGCCGGCGTGATCGACGTCGCCAGCGATGCCGTCGAGACCGCGGAGGAGGTCGTCAAGGTGATCGACGCGGTGTCGAAATTCGTGCCGAAGAGCAACATCGTCGCGACCACCAATTGCGGCATGGCGCCGATGCGCCGGGAGATCGCGGAGGCCAAGCTGATGGCGCTCGGCGCCGGCGCGAAACTGGCGAGGCAGCGGTTGGGGTGATGCTTGCTTGGTCGCGAGTAACAGTTCCGGTCGTTGTCGCGATGCTGGCCGCGATATTGGTGCCGGCGCGCGCCGATGAACGGGCAAAACTCAACGCCTGCCAAGCGCTGGTCGACCGCGCGGCGCAGTCGCAGAACGCGGGGGCAGCGACCGGGCCGGACGATTCGGAACTCTTGCGATGCCGGCAAATCATCCGCGAGTGGACGCTGCGGGATTCGCGGATGAGTGTCGACGAGCAGGGCCGGCCGCTGCGTTAGGATCCCGCGACGCGCTGCGCGCTTGGATGCAGCGTCGGCCGATAGCCCGCGCCAAATGCGCGCAGCGTCGACGGCGGCGTCAGCAGCATCGCGTCTTCGAGCGCGGGCTTGGTTTGCCGATAACCCGCCGGCGACCACAACAGCGCACGGCCCCGCGCGATCAGAAAACTCTGCCCTCCCTGCTGCACCATCGCGCCATCAGGCAATCGTTCCGGCGGCATCGGCAACGGATGCAGGCGCTTCTTGCCGCGGTCCAGCCGTTCCCGGTGCAACACGGCATCGATGCCGGGCGCCAGAACGTTGGCGACACGACTGCTCTCTTCCCATGCGGCACGAAAGCGGTTGGCATCGTCGCGGCGGCAATAGAAACAGGGGCGATGCCCCGCTGCGAATGCGGTGGCTTCATCAAGGAAGAATAGCTCGGTCCAGCTTCGGCCGCCCATCACCTTGCGCCGCCGTCCCCTGAATTCGCAGACACAGGTCAGCCACGCCGGGCTTGCCCAGCGTTTTCGGAGCAGGGTTTTGGTGGCGGGATCGTGAATGATGCCGCGGTTGCCGGTGAACATGCCGCGATGCACTGTGGCAATGATGTCACCGGTAGGAGTGACGCGATTTTCCAGAGGCATTGG
>Ga0210406_10001859_pt1 | contig 24830 bp, 14 predicted proteins | sample IncBWC30MmetaG_FD_155454 | JGI IMG/M metagenome (GOLD analysis project Ga0210406, IMG submission 155454) | Forest soil microbial communities from Barre Woods Harvard Forest LTER site, Petersham, Massachusetts, United States - Inc-BW-C-30-M | ecosystem: Environmental > Terrestrial > Soil >...
AGATCGAGTACGACGCTCGAATAAAGATTATAGTCCAATCCATCTTCGCGACCGTGAGTGCAATCGTGGCCGGAACAGACTCAACGCTGGATTTGATCGCGGTCGGACGATCGAGCGTCGATCTTTATGGCGAGCAGCTCGGCGGACGATTGGAAGACATGGGCTCGTTCGCGAAATATCTCGGCGGCAGCCCGGCGAACACGGCCGTGGCCGCCGCTCGACTCGGACTGAAGAGCGGCCTGCTGACGCGCGTTGGCGCCGATCACATGGGACGCTTCATCCGCGAGCAACTGGTCCGGGAAGGCGTCGATGTTCACGGGGTTCTCTCCGATTCGCAACGACTGACGGCCCTGGTGGTGCTCGGAATCCGTGATCGAGAAACCTTTCCGCTGATTTTTTACCGCGAGAACTGTGCCGACATGGCGCTGTGCGAACAGGATCTGGATGCGACCTGGCTCTGCAAAGCGCGCGCCGTGCTCATCAACGGCACACACCTTTCCACGCCCGGCGTTTTGGCGGCCAGCGTGGGCGCGGCCAGGCACGTCAAGGCCGCCGGCGGCAGGGTGGTGTTCGACGTCGACTACCGGCCCGTGCTCTGGGGGCTGACGCCCAGAGATCTCGGCGAAAACCGCTTCGTGGCGCATGAAGCGGTGACGCAGCGGCTGCAAAACGTCTTGCCGTTTTGCGATCTGGTGGTCGGAACGGAAGAGGAAATCCGTATCCTGGGCGGTGCCGAGGACATGGTTGCCGCGCTTAAAAACGTACGGACGCGGACACCCGCCACCATTGTCTTGAAGCGCGGCGCGCATGGCTGCGTGGTGTTTCCGGGCCGCGTGCCGGATAACCTCGACGAAGGTGTCGTCGCTCGAGGCTTTCGCGTGGAGGTGTACAACGTGCTTGGCGCCGGGGATGCCTTCATGGGCGGCTATCTGCGCGGCTGGCTGCGGGACGAGCCGATCGAGCAATGCTGTCGACTCGCCAATGCCTGCGGGGCCATCGTGGTCTCACGACATGGCTGCGCGCCGGCGATGCCGACGTGGGCGGAACTGCAGCACTTTCTCGCGGCGCGCGAGCGCCAATTTCGTTTGCGCGACGATGCGCAGCTCGCGCATGTACATTGGGCGACGACGCGCGTGCGGACCTATGAGGACTTGACCGTGCTTGCCATCGATCACCGCACTCAGTTCGAGGAACTTGCAGCAGAGGTCGGCGCCGACACGGAACTGATACCGAGGTTCAAGATGCTGGGGTTGCGGGCGGTAGACGCTGTGGCGAAGGGCGATACTCGATTCGGCATTTTGCTCGACGGGCGTTATGGATTCGATGCGCTGGCCCAGGCGGCCAACCACTCGTATTGGATCGGTCGCCCCATCGAAGTTCCGAGATCGCGTCCGCTGGAGTTCGAAAGTTCCGCGGACGTGGCCTCCGAGATCCTGACCTGGCCTCTGAATCACGTCGTGAAGTGTCTGGTCTACTATCATCCGGATGATGAGATCGACTTGCGCGCCAGACAGGAGCGGCAGCTGTTGCGCCTGTTCGACGCCTGCCGCAGCACCCGCCACGAGTTGCTGGTGGAAATCATCGTTCCCGGCGGCATGCCCTTCGATACGCACACAGCGGCTCGCGCGATCACACGCATCTACGAGATCGGTGTGCGGCCGGACTGGTGGAAGCTGGAGCCGAGCGCGAATCCCGCGACCTGGAAGAACATCGAGGGCGCCATCGCGCGCGGCGATCCCTACTGCCGGGGCGTCGTGATACTGGGTTTGTCGGCGCCGCACGACCAACTGGTCGGCTATTTCGCCACGGCGGCCCCGTGCAAGATCGTCAAAGGATTCGCCGTGGGCCGCACGATATTCAACGAAGTCGCACGTGAATGGTTTTGCGGGAGGCTGCGTGATGATGCGGCCGTGCACGGTATGGCCGAGAGGTTGTCCGCGCTGGTCGGCGCATGGCGGCAGGCGCGCGCGGAGGCGGCGGCATGAACACGATAAGGGCTACGGCAGCGCAGGCCGCGGTTCGCTATCTTGCGAACCAGTATGTGGCGCAATCGGGCGGCGAGATCCGTTATTTCGCAGGGGCGTGGGCGATCTTCGGCCACGGCAACGTCGCGGGCCTTGGCGAGGCCCTTCATGCCGAGCGCGACGCGCTTCCCACCTATCGTGCGCACAGTGAACAGGGCATGGCTCACGCCGCCATCGCATTCGCGAAGCAGATGCGGCGTCGCCGCGCCATGATCTGTACGAGTTCCATCGGACCGGGTGCCACCAACATGGTCACCGCGGCGGCTCTCGCCCACGTGAACCGCCTTCCCGTGCTGTTTTTGCCCGGAGATGTTTTTGCAACCCGCGCGCCCGATCCAGTGCTGCAGCAGATCGAGAGCTTTGCGGACGGCACTGTCACCGCCAACGATTGCTTCCGGCCGGTTTCCCGCTATTTCGACAGAATCGTTCGGCCGGAACAGATCCTCGATGCCCTGCCCCGCGCCATGGCAACACTGCTCGATCCTGCCTCCTGTGGGCCGGTGACCCTGGCCTTCTGTCAGGACGTGCAGGCGGAAGCGTTCGATTTCCCGGAGACTTTTTTCCGCAGGCACGTATGGACGGTTCGGGCGCAGCCGGCCGACCCCGGTGAAGTGAACGAACTGGTCCGCTGGTTGAAAGCCGCGCGGTCCCCCTTGCTGATCTGCGGAGGCGGCGTTCTGTACAGCGGGGCTGAGGCTGCGCTCGCGGCTTTCGCCGAGCGCACCGACCTACCGGTCGCCGAAACCCAAGGCGGCAAGGGCGCATTGCCGTGGAATCACCCCTGCAATCTCGGCAGCATCGGCGTGACGGGATCCAGCGCGGCCAACGCCGCGGCCGCCTCATCGGATCTGGTGGTGGGCATCGGCACCCGGCTTCAGGATTTCACCACAGGCTCGCGAGCCCTGTTTCGTGCGCCGGATTGCCGGCTCGTGCAAATTAATGTCGCGGCTTACGATGCCGCAAAACATGGAGCACGGTCCGTGGTTGGGGATGCCGGTGCCGTGCTTGCAAGCTTGAACGAGCAGCTCGCGGACTGGCGCGCGCCGCGCGGCGCTCGAACCATGGCCGCCGCCATCGCAGAGTGGAATGTTGCTTGCGAGAAGGCAACGGCTCCTGCTGCGCTATCCTTGCCGTCAGACGCCCAAGTCATCGGGGCAGTGTGGCGAAGTACAGGTAAGGATTCCGTAGTGGTATGCGCCGCCGGCGGCCTGCCCGGTGAGCTTCACAAGTTGTGGCGCTGCCGCCGTGCGGGCGACTATCACGTCGAATACGGCTACTCCTGCATGGGATACGAGATTGCAGGCGGCCTGGGAGTCAAGATGGCGGAGCCGCAGCGTGAGGTACATGTGATGCTCGGAGACGGCAGCTACTTGATGCTCAATTCGGAACTCGCAACCTCGATCATGTTGGCGCAGAAGCTGATCGTTACCGTGCTCGACAATCGTGGTTTCGCCTGCATCAATCGCCTGCAGCGCGCGGTGGGCGGCGCCCCGTTCAATACCATGTGGGCGGACTCGCGCCGCGCAACCCTGCCGCAGATCGACTTTGCGGCTCATGCCGCCAGTCTCGGCGCCATCGCTGAAAACGTCTCCACCCTCGACGAACTCGAGCAGGCATTGGGCCGCGCGAAGACTTCCGCTCGGACCCACGTCATCGTCATCCAGACCGACCCCATGACGACGACCGAGGCCGGAGGCGCCTGGTGGGATGTCGCAATACCCGAAGTCTCTGCGAGTCCCGAGGTACGCATGGCAAGGGCAGCGTATGTCGATAAACTCAAAGCACGGACCCGGGGAGACTGAGCGTGAGTATTCGCTTCGGCGTCAGCCCGATCGCGTGGATCAACGACGACATGCCCGAACTGGGCGGCGACACGCCGCTCGAGCGCGTGCTCACCGAGGCCCGCGACATCGGTTTTGCCGGCATCGAACTCGGCGGAAGATTTCCCCGCGATCCGCAGACGCTGAGCACGCTGCTCGCCCGGTTTCAACTGGTGCTGGTAGGCGGCTGGTACAGCGCAAGCCTGCTGACCCGCACGGCTCGTGAAGAGATCACCGCCCTGCAGGCACACCTCGGGTTGCTCACGGCGCTAGGATGCAGCGTGTTCATCTGCGCCGAGACCAGCAATGCGATTCACGGTGATCGCGAGCGTGCGCTGTCGGCGACCCCGCGCCTGGATCGTGCGGACTGGGCGGACTTCGGCGCAAAACTGACGCAGGTTGCCGACCACGTGGCCGCAGCGGGTCTGCGCTTCGCGTATCACCACCATCTTGGTACGGTCGTCGAGTCGGGCGAGGATGTCGAACGGTTTCTGGGTTCCACCGGACCTTCGGTGGGAATGACCATCGACACCGGGCACGCCGCACTGGGCGGCGTGGATGCGGTAGCGCTGATTCGAGCGCACCCGCAGCGTGTGGCACACGTGCACTGCAAGGACATTCGTAACAAGGTTTTTCGCAAGACCAAGGCCGAGGACGCAAGCTTTCTGCGCGGCGTATTGGATGGCATGTTCACGGTGCCCGGGGACGGCGATTTGGATTTCGGAAGAGTGATGCAGGCGCTTGGGGAGGTCGGCTACTCCGGATGGATCATCGTCGAGGCAGAACAGGATCCGGCCATCGCGGATCCGCGACGCTACGGAGAACTCGGGCTGACAACCCTGCGGCGCAAGGCGGTCGCGGCCGGATTGCGGGAAGTGGCTGCGACGGGATTGAAAACGGCGGAGTAACCATGCCCAATCTTCTATTGCGACCCCATGCACCGGACACCGAAGGGTGTGTGCTCGACATCACACCGCAGAGTGCAGGCTGGCAGCGCGTCGGCTTCCGGGTACATCGGCTGTCCGCCGGACAAGTTGCCGGCGGCGGCCAGATGGGGCGCGAAGCCTGCATCGTCGTCCTGACGGGCATTGCCGACATCAGCGTCGGGACGCATATTTTCGAGAGTATCGGCGGGCGCTTGACCGTGTTCGATGATGCATCGCCCGGCGCGGTGTATGTACCCGCCGGCATGCAGTTCAAAGTGACTGCCCGGAACGCGGTCGAGCTGGCCGTCTGCTCCGCACCCGGGGAGCCGGGCCGTGCGCCGCGCGCGATCGACCCGACCGACATGCCCCAGCAGGTGCGGGGCACCGGGACCAACACGCGCTATGTCCGCAATATTCTTCCTGAAGAGCGCAGCGCCGACAGCCTCATCGTGGTCGAAGTGATCACGCCGGGCGGTCACTGGTCGAGTTATCCGCCGCACAAACACGACACTGCGACGCCGGGGGGTGAGACCGCTCTGGAGGAAACCTACTACCATCGAATCAACCCCTCGCAGGGCTTCGCGTTTCAGCGCGTGTATACCGAAGATCGCGATCTCGACGAGACCATGTGCATACACGATGGCGAGCTGGTGTTGGTGCCGCGCGGCTATCATCCGGTGGGCGCCGCCCACGGCTATGATCTGTACTACCTGAACGTGATGGCCGGCGCGCGCCGCGCCTGGGTCATTCACAATGACCCCGAGCACGAGTGGATGCTGCACAAGCCGCAGCCCAAAGCTTGAGGATGTACAGCCTCATCAAGCGAGAGGGTTTGATCTATGCGCTCCTGGCGCTGCTGTCGCTCGGTAGCATCGGTTGTTCCCCCAAGAGCACTCAGGACCGACCCCTGGTCGTTGCAAGCCTGCATAACCTGTCCGAGCCGTTCTTCGTCGCCATGCGGCGGGAGTTGGAGAGCGAGGCCACGAAGCTCGGCGTGGAAATGTCAGTCGTGGATGGGCAATCCAATTCGGCCAAACAGACTGCCGACGTCGAAGCTGCCGTCGCGAGCGGGGCAAACGGCATCATTCTCGCGCCGACCGACGTGAACGCGCTCACCCCCGCCGTGGAGAGCGTGCTCAAGGCCGGGATACCCATCGTGACGGTGGATCGCCGCGTGGATAACACCAGCGTCAACGTGCCTCACGTGGGTGCCGACAATGTTGCCGGCGGTCGCGGCATGGCCCAATGGGTCATCGAGCATTTTCCGGGCGGGGCGCGCATCGTGCTGATCACGGGTCAACCGGGATCGAGCTCTGCGATCGACCGCACCCGAGGGATTGAAGACGCGCTGCGTTCCGCGGGCCCGCAATACCCAATCATCGCCGAGCAATCCGCCAACTGGCAGCGCGAGCAGGGACTGACGGTCACTCAGAACATCCTCACGTCTCTAGGGACGCAGAATCCGCAGGTGATTTTGTGCGAGGACGACGACATGGCCTTGGGTGCGCTGGAAGCGCTGCGCACGAGCGGCATATCGGGCGTCAAGGTGCTCGGATTCAATGCCACACCCGAGGCGCTGGCGCGATTGGGCGACGGACAGATGGCTGCCACCGTCGAGCAGTCTCCGGCCCGTCAGGCGCGGGCGGCCCTGCAACAGCTGGTCGCGAGAATTCGCACGCACACGCCCATTCCCGGTGCCACCATCACCCCGATCCTGATCACGCAGGCCAATATTGGCCAGGCCGAACGCGTCGGCGAAGCGCGCTAGCCCATGCACGGTCCGGTTCTCGAGGTTCGCGATATCCACAAGCAATTCCCGGGCGTCAAGGCGCTGGACGCGGTGCAGTTGCACGTCGAGCGGGGCGAAGTGCACGCATTGCTGGGCGAGAACGGCGCCGGCAAATCGACACTGCTGAAGATCCTGTCCGGGGCGCAGGCCGCCGATCAAGGTGAGTGCTTTCTCGATGGAAAGCCACTCGACCCGGCCGATTCGCCGCTCACGCGCCAGCGCCTGGGGCTGGTGACGATCTACCAGGAGTTCAATCTGTTGCCGTTCATGTCGGTTGCCGAGAATCTGTACCTCGGCCGCGAACCCACGCGCGGTGGCTTGATCGACTGGAAACGAATGCGCACCGAGGCAGCGGCCGTACTCTCAGAGTTGGGCCTGCATGTCGATCCGCAGCAAGAAGTTCGCTGGCTGAGCGTTGCGCAGCAACAGCTGGTCGAGATTGCACGCGCCATGACTCAGAGTGCGAAGCTGATCATCATGGACGAGCCCACCGCGGCGCTCAGCAGCCGTGAAGTAGACCTCCTGCATGGGGTGATACGCAATTTGAAGGAACGCGGCGTCAGCTTGCTCTACATCACGCATCGGCTGCCGGAAGTGAAACAGATCTGCGACAGCTTCACCGTGCTGCGAGACGGGCGCCTGGTGACGCGTGGCGCGTTACACAACACGGACGTGGCGGACCTCGTGCGTCTCATGGTGGGGCGCGACGTCGAGTTCGTGAGGCGTTCGCGACTTAGCCCTGTGGGAGACAGCGTGCTGGCCGTCACGGGCATTTGCACGGATCGCGACCCTTCCGGCCGGCATGCGACGCCGCTTCACGAGGTCTCGGTCGAGGTTCGCGCCGGCGAAGTGCTCGGTTTCGCGGGGCTCGTCGGCGCCGGCCGCACCGAACTTGCGCGGATTCTCTTCGGTGCGGACCGGTGCGCGCGCGGTGTTCTGTACTTGAACGGCCGTGAGCTGCGCCTGAGCTCTCCGGCAGAAGCCATCGAAGCCGGCGTCGCGCTGGTTCCGGAAGATCGCAAGCAGCAGGGTTGTTTTCTGGCGCACTCGGTATCCCGAAATCTGACATTGCCCAGTCTGCCGCGACTCGCATTCTGGCGTATCTTTGTCGACGAGCGGCGCGAGCGCGATCTGGTCGAGCGCTATCGGCAGACGCTTGGCATCAGGATGGTCGGTCCAAATGTGGCGATCGAAACACTGTCCGGCGGCAACCAGCAGAAGGTTCTGCTGGCCCGCTGCATGGCGCTGAACCCCAAGGTCCTGATTGTCGATGAGCCGACTCGGGGGATCGATGTCGGCGCCAAGGCGGAGGTTCACCAGCTTCTGTGCGAAATGGCTGCGCAAGGTATGGCGGTCATCGTCATCTCCTCGGAACTGCCCGAAGTGATGGCCTTGAGCGATCGCATCGTAGTGTTTCGGGAAGGTAGGGTGACGGGCGTCGTCCCGGCGCAGGAAGCCAGCGAGGCGGTGCTCATGAATCTCATGGCCGTGGGGCCTGAGCCCACCGCGCAATCTGCGCCGCCGATGTGAGACTGCGGATGCCTCCCGCCACTTCCAGCAAGCGCACCGATGTCATCGTCTGGCTGCGCAGATACGGAACGACGTTGTTCCTGGCGCTGCTGATTATTTTCTTCGCGTCTCAGAACCAGCGCTTCATTTCGCTGCGAAACCTGACCAATATTCTGACCGAGGGATCGATCTACGGCATCATCGCCGTTGGGATGACCTTTGTGATTCTCACCGCCGGTGTCGATCTGTCGGTGGGTTCGCTGCTCGCCTTTGCCGGGATGGCGGGCGCCTCCGTCGTACGGCTGATCGGAACCGATGTCTCCACGAGCTGGCTCGTCGCGCTGAGCACTGCCATCTGCGTGGGTGCGGCTGCAGGATACTTGCAGGGAAGAGCGGTCACACTGCTCGGTATACCTCCGTTCATCGTCACCCTCGGCGGTATGACGATCTGGCGCGGCGCGACGCTCATTCTTCACGACGGCGCCCCGATTTCGGGCTTCGATCAAGCCTACCGAGGGTGGGGTACCGGGACGATTGCTCATGTTCCGGTTCCCGTCGCGGTTTTTGCGCTGATCGCCGCCCTGGGTTACGTCGTGCAACGCCATACCCGGTACGGCCGGCACGTGTATGCCGTGGGCGGAAATCCAGAGGCCGCACGGCTCAACGGGCTCAATGTCGCGGCCATCATCACCAGCGTGTACTTGATTGTCGGCGTATTGTCCGGCCTCGCCGGCTTCCTGCAGTCCGCGAGGCTCGGTGCCGCCGAAGCCACTGCCGGCGCGGGTTACGAACTCAGAGTCATTGCCTCGGTGGTCATTGGCGGCGCGAGCCTATCCGGCGGCCGCGGCGGAATCGGCGGCACCATCATCGGAGCCTTGCTCATCGGCGTGCTCACGAACGGACTGGTCATCATGCACGTCTCCTCGTACTGGCAGCAGGTGATCATCGGTCTGATCATCGTGGCGGCCGTGGGCTTCGACACCTTCGCGAAGTCGCGGCGATGAACACGTCCGGCGCAGCGCAATCAAGGGGGATCTGATGAAACATCTCGTCTTCGTAGCGCTCGTCTTTGTGGCACGGGTCTTCGCTATCGGTCAATCCGCATCCGCCGCACCGGTGCCGGACCAATCCTCGCCGGCTACGTCGAACGTACCCGGGGCGCCGACTCCCAGCGTTCACACCGACCGCAGTATTACCTTCACACTCAAGGCGCCCGACGCCCGCACCGTCGAGGTTGCCGGTGGTGACGGACTGGGAAGCGGACCGTTTCCCATGACGAAGAATGCCGAGGGTGTCTGGAGTGTGACGACGCCCCCGGCCGTTCCCGGATTTCACTATTACTGGTTCGTTCTCGACGGCGTTGCGGTGAATGACCCTTCGAGCGAAACCTACTTCGGGTACGGCAAAGAAACCAGCGGCGTCGAAGTGCCGGAGGCCGGCGCGGATTACTATGCCATCGCCGATGTTCCGCACGGCGAGGTGCGCGAAAAGCGGTACTTGTCGAAGACAACCGGCGAGTGGCGCCGGGCGCGCGTCTACACGCCGCCTGGGTACGATAAAAGCCCACGGACTCGCTACCCAGTGCTCATCCTCCAACACGGATCTGGCGAGGATGAAACCGGCTGGACGCGGCAAGGCGATGCGCAATTCATTCTCGACAATCTGATCGCCTCGGGTAAGGCGCGGCCGATGATTGTCGTCATGGATCGCGGCTACGGCACCCGGATGGCCACGCCCCCCGTGAAACTCGGACCGGGCACTCCGGCAGTAGAGGTCAAAACTGCCTTCAGCGCATTCGAGGACGTGATCGTTCATGATCTCATCCCCGCGATTGATGCGTCTTACCGGACCATTCCCGACCGGGAGCACCGAGCCATGGCGGGGCTTTCAATGGGCGGCATGCAAACCCTTTTTATCACGCTGCACCATATGGACCTGTTCGCCTACATCGGTTCCTTCAGCGGCCCGATCGTGCCGAATCTGGACTCGAAGCAGTCGTTGGGAAGCGTACCGCCAGGTCCGTTCGATACCAAGACTGCCTACGAAGGCGCTTTCAAGAATCCGTCCGCATTCAACAGCCGCGTGAACCTGCTGTGGCTCGGCGTGGGGACGGCGGAACCGGAACTGTTTCGCGCCGGCATTGGCGGGGCCGCCCGCGCCCTCGAGGCGGCGGGCGTCAAGGTCGTGTACTTCGAATCGAATGGCACGGCGCACGAGTGGCAAACATGGCGGCGTGCGCTCAACGATTTCGCACCGCGGCTGTTCCGCAATTAAGCAGGCGACCATTGCAAAGCTCCCGCAGGCGGATCGCATGCCGCACCTTGAGTTTCTCGTTGGCGATCGGCGTCGGCTGCAGCATGACGCCCGCGGCGAGCGCGGCCGACCCGCAAAGCCTGCAGGGAGAGCTGGCCAGTGCTGAAACTGCGATTGCCGTCGAAGCCGCCGAGCATGCTCCGCGACTGACCACGCTGACGCTGCGGGGTGCGGCCGCTTGGAAAAATCGGGCCGAAGAAACGCTGCCGGAGCAAATCGAAGCTCACGGTTCGGCCCAACCCGTGGTGTGGCGTTTGGATCGCGCTGCCAGTCGCTTCGAATCAACGCTCATTCAATTGGTGTACCTCGCCGATTCGCCGCGACTGAAAGCCGTGTGGCGATGGCGCGCGCATGCTCACAGCGGCCCCCTCGAGCACACCCTATCGATTGAAAACTTAAGCCGCGAATCAGTGTGGTTGCCGTTGCAACCCAGCTTTCGTTTTGATTGGCAGATCGATCCGAAGTCTTCGCTGGAACGGTTCTGGGTCGAGAAGGGTGCCGATACGCCCTCCTCTACGGGCACGCATTTGGATGCATTGCCAGACGGCGCTGCGTGGCAGGGCACCTCCAGCACCTACGCTCGCCCCGTGCCCAACCAGCCGCGAGAAATGATTCCGTACTTGCTGGTCGATGAGCCCGACGGAGATCGGCGCGGCTGGTATGTTGGCATCGAGTTCAGTGGACTCACGCGCATCACCCTTGAGCGAAGCGGCGCGTCGCTGCGCGGTGAGGCGGGTCTGAATCCCGGAGCAGGCCCCTACCGCACTCGACTGCCGCCCGGCGGCACTTTCGAAACGCCGCCGATATTCCTGGGCGCTTTCACCGGCGGGCCTGATGGCGCCGGCAATATCCTGCGGCGCTGGGTGCGAGCCGTGCTCAACAATCCGCGCACGCTGCGTGATCCGTCCTACCCACTCATGGTCAGCAACAGCTGGGGCAGCGGCATGGCGGTTGATGAAACGCTGGCGCGTCGCATGATCGTCGAATCGGCGCGGCTCGGGCTGGAGATGTTTCACCTGGATGCGGGTTGGTTTCGCGCCGTCGGTGACTGGCAGGCGGATCCTAAAAAATTTCCGCACGGCATCGCCGGTGTTGCAGACTTTGCCCACCGGCACGGATTGAAGTTTGGGCTGTGGATCGACTGGACGCAGGCCGGTGCTTCGCAGCAGCCCGGCGCGCTCAATGTCCGCGATGCCACGGTGCGTGACTGGCTGATCGCCGACCCGCCCGACAACTGGGCGCACAGCGAGCCCTTCAAGGGCATTACCATTGATCTCGGCGTCCCCGCCGCCAAGGCGTGGGCCGCGCGCGAACTCGAACGCATCGTCAGCGACTATCATCTCGACATGCTCGAACATGACGGCTACTTGGTGGCACAGGGCAGTTCCCGAAGCAACCACCCCGCTGCGCCGCCGGAGCCTGCAAGCCTCAAGACCTACGAGGATTCAGGATACCTGTGGGTCCAGGGCTCCAACTCGACCGACGTCAGCTATCACGCTACCAAAGCCTACTACGATATCTACGCGCAGCTGCGTGCGCGTCATCCGAAGTTATTGCTGGAAGTGTGCAACGATGGTGGTCGCATGGTGGATTTTGGCAGTGCTGCACATGGCGACTATTTTTCGGTCACCGATACGTATGATCCGCTCGCCAACCGTCGCGCATTCTACGATGCCAGTTACCTGCTGCCGCCGGCGATGCTGGAAAGCTACGTGGCAAACTGGCCCGCGCCGAGCATCGAGAATTTTCGCTATGCGCTGCGCAGCGGCATGCTCGGGTGGTTTTCCCTGATGCAGGATACGAGCCGATGGAGTGCGCAGCAACGCACCGACGCGCAGCGGCAGTTCGCGCTTTACAAATCGTCACTGCGTCCGCTGATCCGCGAGGCCGATGTGTATCACGTGGCACAGCGACCCGACGGGGTAAACTGGGACGGTATGGAATACTATTCACCCAGGCTGCGGCGTGGCGTGCTGTTCGCGTTCCGCGGCACAGCGACCAATCAACGCACACACGGCTTTCGCTTGCAAGGCCTCGAGCCGGCAAGCCGCTACCGGCTGAAGTTTGAGGATCGGGGCGCGGCGGCCAATCTTGTGCTGACCGGTCAGGTGCTGATGCAGGCGGGCGTCGAGGTCACTCTCGAATCACCCTTGTCCTCTGAGCTGATTTTTTTCGAGGAGGCTGGATGAACCTGCGATTGTTCTCGCGCGTCGCGCTGATGATGGGTGTCGCGTTGGCTGTGGCGTCGCCGCCCGGCGTGGCTGATCCCGCATCCGAGCAGCGCCTGTCGTTCGATGTCGATGAAGGGCTCAATCTCAACAGCTTTCTGCGCGACGGCCCGGTCGCCGCACATTTGTTGTTGCGCTCAGGAACCGATCCTCGCATCTTGATCGCCTTTCCCGCCGGCAACAGCGGCGTTGGTCTTTGGTTTTCGCACGGCACGCAACCGGTGAGCTGGACTTTGATCGGCCGACCGCAGCCGGTCACGATCAAGGACGAGCGCGGACGAGCGCTGTACGGCATGACGGCTGAGGCCAACGTCACCGGAGCCGCGGCCTTGTCGATCAAGCAGGCCGTTTTATCCAGCGTCCGCGTACTGCGGGATTATCAGGCGCAGGGTACGTTTCCCGCCGAAGTCGCCGCAAAACCGATGATTCGAGGCTCGACCATCACCTGGGAGCGCGATCGCCTCGACGGTGCGGCCGGATATCGCCTCAGCATACTGGTCACTCAAGGGACGCTGCGGACCGATCATCTAGAGGCTGGAAGCAATGGCGAGATCGGATTGAAGATCACTGCGGCGAGTGGTGAGGCGCCTTTGACGCCGCTTTCGGGTCAGGACTTGCTCAACGATCGAGCCGCGGACGCGACGGCCCGCAATGCGCTGACTTTCTTGAGCTACCGGGAGAAATTTCTCGCCGGTTCCTGGCGTTTCAATACCTACTTCGGCCGCGACACTCTGATGTCGGTGCGCCTGTTGATGCCGGTGCTCGCACCCGAGGCGGTGGATGCCGGGCTGGGGGCGGTGTTGACGCGGCTGTCGCCGCAAGGCGAAGTGGCGCACGAAGAGGACATCGGTGAGTTCGCCATTCTCGATCACTTGCGCGAGAGCGGCAGCAAATCCGATGCGCCTACGTTTAATTACAACATGATCGACGGCAGCTTCATGTTGGCGCCCGTCGCCGCCGAATGGCTGCTGGACGATGCGCGCGGTCGTGCGCGGGTCGCACAATTCCTGGCGCGGACGGACAACCGCTATGGCGTGGCACCCCAAACCTTCGGCGCCGACCTGGTCGGGAATCTTAAATTCGTGCTGCAGGCCGCGGCAAAGTTTGCGCAAGATCCGCGAGCGCGGAATCTCATCTCGTTGAAGCCCGGTCTCGCCGCGGGTCAATGGCGAGACAGCAACGATGGCTTGGGCGGCGGCCGACTTCCCTATGACGTCAACGCCGTATTCGTCCCGGCGGCGCTCGAGGCAGCCAGTCGCTTTTATGCGAGTGGCGTGCTCGACTCCTATGTGGCACCTGAAGACCGTGAGATCTTCTCGCATGCCGAGAGCATGGCGAGAATCTGGCGCGCCAAAGCCGGGCCGTTGTTCGATGTCAGTGTGCCGAGCGCGACTGCCCGTCGCGACATTGCTCGGTACGCTGCTGTCGTTCACGTTTCAGACGAGGGCGCGCTGCGCTCGGTGGGCAACTCAGCGGTACGCTTCCATGCTCTGTCGTTGACCGACGATGCCAAGGCCTTACCCGTCATGCACACCGACGAGGGCTTCGAACTGCTGTTTGGTCGGCCGAGTCCGGCGGCGCTGAGTCAAGCCGTGACCTCGATGATGCGCCCGTTTCCGGCCGGGCTCCTCACCGATGTAGGTGTGGTCGTGGCCAATCCGGTCTATGCATCTTCTGCCATCCAGACACAGCTCACCAAGAGCGCCTACCACGGCACGGTGATCTGGTCCTGGCAGCAAGCGGTCTTGGCGGCGGGATTGAAACGCCAACTTGGGCGCGAGAATCTGCCTCCATCGTTGAAGTACATTCTGCGCGAGGCCGAGGCACAACTGTGGCGCGCAATCGGTTCGGCACACAGCCTGCGCAATTCGGAGCTGTGGTCATGGACCTTTGCGGATGGGCGGTTTCACATTGCGCCCTTCGGCGCGAATGCCGCCGACGTCGACGAGTCCAACGCCGCGCAATTGTGGAGCACGGTTTATCTAGCCATTCCCGAGCCGCATTCGCCGCCCGGCACCGGACGCTAGCGCGTCAACGTCGCCTTTGGCTGCAATATTTACAATCCATCAAGTGTTGCTAATTCGCCGCAAAGCTTGATATCGATGAGAATTACAACTACATTACTTAAAGATAGTTTTCAGCGGGGATGCTGAAGAACTATTTGAACCGGCGCATAGAGAGCTGCTGAAGCAGCCAGACACCGGTCTCGGCGCGGTCGGCGACCGTCTGGCATGCGGATGAACGTGCAGACGAGAAAGCGGACATGGGAGGCGGAAATGGGGACTTTCCTAGGGAATAGTACTCACTATTTTGTACGGTCGCGTGCCCGATCCGTAGACCCGTGCCTCCATCTGTTATCAACGCCCGCCAAGCGCCTTGTTCAATTTTCGACCACATCCTCGTGCGCTGAACCTTAAGGAGGCTCGCACGCTCGATTTGCGCTGACGCTTGCTGCTTTTAATCGGCTTATCAGGGGGAACAATTCGTGAGACAAAAACGCAACAGAGATCGACAAATGACGGCACGCCGGGCTCAACCGCGCACACCCGTTCCATCCATATTTGCGCTGCCCCGCGTTGCAGGCGTCAACACGATCGCCGCCGCGGTGGCGGGAATTCTTTGCTGCTGCGCCGGTGGCACCGCCTACGCGCAGACTCCGGCGGCTGCGGCCCCGGCGTCCGAAACTTCGGCGCTCGACGAAATCGTCGTCACTGCCTCAGCCCAGGGTGTCAAGAAGCTGGACGCCAGCTACAACATCGTATCGTTGTCCCTCGACGAGATCAAAAACTCAAACCCCGTGAGCGTGGCAGACATCTTCAAGAACTCCCCCGGCATTTGGCCGGAATCATCCGGCGGTCAAACCGGCGTCAACATCGACGTGGCCGGCTTCCCCAACGGCGGCGGCGACTCCCCGTACTTCACCACCATGATCAATGGCTCGCCGCTCTACGGTTCGGCGGATCTGTCGTTCATGGATTCAAGCTCGCTGCTGCGCTTCGACGACACCGTCGAGCGTGTCGAGATCGTACAGGGCGGACCGAGCGCGATTTTCAGCTCCGGTCAGGCGGGCGCCACGGCGAACTTCATCTTGAGAACCGGCTCGGACAAGACGACCGGCTCGGTCGGGTTTACCTACGGGTCCGAGGGTTCGGAGCGGGTCGACGCCTTTATCAGCGGTAAGATCATCGACGGATGGTATGGCAGCATCGGCGGCTTCTACCGAGTGTCCGACGGCGTGCGTGACCCGCAGTTTCCGTCCGACATCGGCGGACAGCTGACGGCCACATTGAAGCACGATCTGGACGGCGGCTCGCTGATGTTCTGGTATCGCATCCTGAGCGATAAGAATCAGTGGTACGCCGACTTCCCCTATATCGAGGCGGGCGGCACGGCGAAGCCTTATCCCGGCTTCAACCAACTGAACAGTACCTACAACAGCAAGCAGCTGCAGAACTTCCAGATTCCGAGCCCGGGCGGCGGCTTCTGGAATGACGATATCAGCAACGGCCGCGGCGCCCAGTTGAATTACTTTGGGTCGAACCTCGACCTCAAGTTCGACGGCGGCTGGAGAATCTCCAACACCTTCCTGTTCGATGGCGGCTACATCCCCACGAATGCGTTGGTGAACAACGGCAACCCCCAGACGCTGAGCGCTTTCATCGCCGGGGATTCGAATATCACGGGTGTCTTGACGCCGGCGCAGGTCCAAGCACATTACCTCAATGGCGGGGCCGTGCCGCTCAACACGAGCGTGATCACCGAGCAGGTATGGCAGGTCCGCAAGAAGCTCACGAATGTCACCGATGAATTCCGCGTGGCCAAGGAGCTCTTCGACGGCAATACCTTGACCTTCGGGATATATGCAGCCCATTACACGGACAACGACGCGTGGTCGTTGAGCTCCAATGCGCTGATGAACAACGTGCCGAATGCGAGTCCCATCATATTGCAGGGCGTTGCCGGTGGAAATATCTACAACGTGACCAGTCCCCAAGGCATTGAGAGTGCCAATGGCGGCTACAACATCCTTGAGCAGGGCAAGGCCACCAATGTTGCCGTCTATCTTTCGGACTCATGGAAATTGAACAGTTGGTTGTTCGATGCCTCGGTTCGCCTCGAACATATCGACCTGGACCAACAGACAACCAATCTATCGCCGAAAGCGCTGGGGTCACAGTTCGATTTGTGGGACAACGCCGTTGAATTGCCCAACGGTACGTACTCCCACGGCCGTGAACACAACACCATGCCGACGTTCTCGGTGGGCGCCAATTACGAGTTCAGTGACCATATGAGCGCCTATGTGCGCGTCAACGACGGCGTGTTCTTCGACAACTTCGACGCAGTCCGTTGCAACGTGTACAACGGCTCGAACGGCTGTCCCGCGAATGCGCCTCTCAGCACGGTGCGGAATTACGAAGCCGGTTTCAAGGTCCAGAATCGTTATATGTACATCGACGCCGCGATTTACGACAAGGAATTCAAGGGCCTGGCGTATCAGCCCATCGATACGAACCATGTCTCGCTCGGTCCGAATTCGACTTACGGCTCCACGTCGCGGGGCGGGCGGATCGTCGGCAGCGTGAATCCGTTCGCGAGCTTCGACATCCAGGCGGTCAGGGACTTCAAGATCGCTATCAATGCGGAGTACGAGAGAGCCCACTACAAGGATTTCCAGGGTTGCTTCTTCTACCAGGACATCAACCTAGTAACCCGCTGCGGCTCCATCAATGGTCAACCGCTCGCTCGCTTGCCGGACTTCCAGATTCGCGTGACGCCGAGTGACACGCAGATCTTCTCCTGGGGCTCGGTGACCGAGTACGTGACCTACGAGCATGTAGGTCACCACTTTCAGGACAACACCGGCCTGAACCCCTTACCCACCTACTACGATCTAGCCGCCGGCATCGTCGCCGAGTACGGCGAGAACTGGGAAATTCGTCTGTCGGCCACGAACCTGACCGATCAGCTCGGTCTCACCGAGGGCAACGCCCGTTTCGGCGGAAACACCGCCCAGAACGGTGTCAACTTCGGGCGGTCGATCCTGGGCCGCGAGGGCAACATCCAGTTGAAATACAAGTTCTGATGGTGCACCCCCTCGCGTCAACCGGCGCGAGGGGGTTTCTCGCAGCGCTAGCCTTGCCCCGCGCTGGCCACCGTAGCGGGTAGCGGCTGGAGAATCTCGGCTTTAACCGAAAAATCGTCCGTGCTCACTTGGTGAGGCACGCAGTCGGTGCGGTAGTTCAGATCGCGCAGACTGAAATTCTTCGAGAGGATGTCCTTCATCTCATCAATGAGCTCGCAATCGCCGTGGCCTATGGAATTGGGGCGATTCGCACTCACCGTCACGGGCGTCCAACGTGCCTGCACGCTATCGGCGGCGTTGGCATCAGCGCTTGGAGCGAGCGAGTAAAAATCGACGTCGACGATGGCGGTGAGGCCCGGCGCGTTGTACCCGCCAAGGCATCCGTAGGCATGGACGGCGAGATCCTTACGCGCCCCCAGATGCTGCAGCAGTGCACGGATATTGGTTTCCAACCCGGCGCAGCTGTAGTGCGAGGTGATCCCGTTGTAGTGAAAACTCGCGTGGCGGTGCTCCCAGGTCCCCGCGACGACCGGCCCATCGGCGGGTCCATCGTTTGTGGCACTCGCAACCGGCAGTGCTGCCAGAGCGAGAAGTCCGCTGACAACTGCCGAGGTGAAGATTCGTTTGCTGCGTTGCATGGATTATCCCTCCATATCGCATCGATCTGAAGTCATGGCATACCAAGATGTCTGTACTATCGCAATAGACCGCGGAAAGAATCGGCAGTTCAGCGCTGCAGGTCATGATGACGAACGGATGTATTGACTTCGCTCCGGGACAACGTCGAACGCGACGGTGAGGCGCGGCTGTTCGCTATGAAACGGCAGCGTGCCGTGCCAGAAATACGACGGGAAAAGCACCAGCAGGCCAAGTTCTGGACGAACCGAGAACTCGGCGTCCAGCGAAGGCGTCGTGACCATTCCCGGCGCGCCAAAGCTTAAGATCCCTTCGGCCGTGTGTCCCGCTCTCATGCTATCGGGCAGCTGAATATAGCAAGCCGAGGATATCCATCCCCGAGGATGCACGTGGCTTGTGTGATAGCCGGCGCGGTGCAGACGTACCGACCAACTACCGTTGAATCGTGAAGCGCCCCGATTGCGACGCCGTAGGGCATCTTTGCCTTGGCCGATGTGATCACGGTACCGCTCGATCGGTGCGGCAAAGGAGTCAAAGAGCGCCTGAATGACGGGATCTTGACTGCGCGAAAGATCTTGAGTGGTCTCGGTGCCCCGGCGCAACGATTGGTAGAGGAGTCGATGGCCGTGTGGATTGTGGAGCGCGCTCAGGCGCGACGTGAGCTCAGTTAGGAAGCTGCTGAGATCGGACCACCCCGGAGGTGTTTCGAGGAATTGCGACTGCACCATTTTGTCGTAGTCGCAGAGCGCCTCGTAGCGGGGATCATTCAACAGCCGCAGCGCGGTGGTTTGCATGGCGATGAGGTATTGATCGTCGGGAGTCGCCTGCAATAGGGTCGCGCACTCGGCCATCGCTTTGGCTCCCTCCCCCACACCCAGGTATGCGGCGCAAAGGAGTTTGCGAGCTGTCGGGTGATTGGGCTGTGCTCGCATGGCCTGTTCTGCGAGTCTTAGGGCGGTGGCGGGTTCAAACTCCAGCGCCGCCAGTCCCGCGCGGATGAGCAACGCGGGTGGGGGTTGTGCTCGTGCGGCGCGTTTGGCGAGACACGCATAAGCACCGCGCGCGTCACCGGCTCCCTGCAATAGAGCGGCCTTTGTGGCCCACAGCGCATCGTCGTGCTCGTATTTTTCGAGTGCCTGATCCAGAGCGTGCGTCGCCTCGCTGATATTGCCGGTGCGCATCCACACGAGTTGCGCCAGACTGTCGTGCGCCTCGGCGCGGTACGGCTCCAATCTGACGCATTCGCGCAAGGCCAGCTCGGCTTGATCGAATCGCTCCAAAGTGATGAGGCTGCGAGCAAGCGTGTGGTGCAGCGCCGCCGTCGGTTGCGTGCGGCACAGCGTCTGGCGCACTACACGCTCACCCTCCTCCGGCTGATTGGCCGTATTCAGCGCGACAGCCAGGGTATGGGTTGCGATGTGGTTGTCCGGAGCGAGTGCGACGAGACGACGATAGTACGCCACCGCTTCGTTTTCGCGACCCAGAGCGGCGTACGCCGCCACGTGCAGCGCCGACAAATCGTCATCGACCTTGCCGCTATTGCACCAGTGTGTCGCAATGTCGAGTGCCAATGCCGGCTGGCCCGCGTCCAGGTAGTGGCGAACCAACAGAAGTGCAGCCCGAGGGTAGCGAGGGAAGCCTTGGATTGCACGCTGCAACAAGGGTACGGCCTCGGCGCTGCGACCCGCGACCAGCAATAACTCCGCAAGGGTGGTCAGTGTGGGAGACCATTTGGGGTCTATTTCGAGAGCGCGCCGTAGCAGCGACTCGGCTTGGGCAAGCTCGCCCAGGACTTGCTTGGTGCCGGCAAACAACCGCAGGCCTTCCACGTATTCAGGATTTGCGGTCACCAGGGATTCTAATTGTGAGTGCGCTGCGCCGTATTGGCCGGATTGCAGCAAGCCGCTGATGCGGCGCATCGACTCAGCCAGCATAACTGACATGGAAACCTTTGAGATATGTGAAGCTGAGTTTTCCCGTCATGCGTCGTTATAGTGCGCGCGCGTAAGCTGCAGGTCCAGGCTGGCCGCGCGTACGCTCGAGTTGGGGAACGCTCCGGGTAGCGAACTGCTGCGCTTCAGCGTCATCGCGGCGCTTGGAGGGGAAATCTCTACCCGCGCCGGGCGGGCGCGGGTAGAGATTCATCAATGAACTAAAGGCACGAATGAACCTAAGGTGCGACCGTGTAGCTGTACGGAATACGCACAGTCTCATCGCCGGTGAATACATTGAAATCGAAAGTGTCGATGTAAATGAACCCGCTGACCGTCTTGCCCACTTCGCCGGCATTGGGCGTGATGGTCACATGGATCGTTCCGCTCGCACCGGGCGACAGCACCAAGGGATTGAACGTATTCGTGTTCAAAGTCAGGTCGACCCAAAGGTCGCCGCTGTCCGCGGACACCGCGCTATCGAACGCCTGCATCAAGGCGAACGCGCTGGTAGTCACCGGCTCCGTTGCCGCGCCGCTCGGACCGTAGGGCCCGATCAATGACGGACTGACGAACCAGAAGCTGTAGGGTACTTCCGGTTCGAACAGGAGAGCCGCGACCGTATCGGGCGCTATACGCTTCGCAAAGATATCGGGCGATCCGGTGCCGCCCACGCCCGTGCCGACACTGTTGAACGCATCCATGGTGATCGGCACCGTTGATTGCGCAACGAAGGCCGCGGCACTGGTCTCGGTCGGAACAAAGAACGCCCCGCAGGCCCCGGGAAGGGTGGTGACCTTCCCGCATTTCTGCGGCGGCAGTTGTTGAAAGGTCGAAGTCGCCAACCGAGCGTCTGCGAAGTACTGACGCGTCACAGTGCCGGTATTGGTCACGTGGATAGGAATGGTGACCGGAGCGCCGCCTGCCGAGAGCTTGACGCCGGCACTGTTGGGCAGCGTCGGCGCCGACACCTGCGCGGTGTTGAACCCGATGCGCGCCACAAAGGGTAAGGAGGTCTGGTTCCCCGATGAGGTGTAGTTTTGCAGCAGCACGAACTTCCAGCGCCCCGGCTGCGGGTTGTAGTGGGACAATGAGAGTGCGAATTGCGCACTACCGTTGCCCGGATCCTGATTGGGCTGCACGCTCAGCTCCATTCCATTCGGATCCACCAGCAAGCCTTCGAGCAAGTATCCGTTATCGGAGATCTCCAGGTTGAGGCTCATGTCACTGACGCCCTGAGGCACGTCGAAGGCAAAGGTTTGCGTAGGGCCTGCGCCCGCCCGACCGTTGCCGCCGGTGAGAGTCCCCGTAAAGTTGCCGCCGGTGGGCCCGGTTGGAATGAGCGTGCGCAGCGTCACCGGAATCTCCGAAAAGTTCGCGGCGGCAGCATTTGGAGACTTATTGAAGCGGATGGCGGCGGCCGAGTCGCCCGAATTGGCCGGCATCGTAAAGTCTGCAGTCACCGTCTCGCTCGCGCCGGGCTGAAGGACGAGATGCGAGGGAGAGACCGATCCGAGACTGACGAAGCGTTCAGCGCCCCAGGTCAACTGAATCGGACCGGAGTAACTTCCGGCCACACCCGTTTTGCGCGTATACACGATCGCAGTCCAAGTGCCCGCTTGCGGTTTGACCACATCAACGTGCTGGTAGCCGCTGCCCAGACCCTGTGGATTTGAGTTCGCAGCTTGGCGTCCGGACGGGTCGAGCAAGCTTAAGAAAACGAGCGGAGGATTGCTCGCGGCAAGACTGAGCGGTGACTGGAAGGCGACGGCGACATCCAAGTGATCGGCGTTCGCCGGCACTTTGAAGGTCTTGGTCGTATACACCCGCGTATTGCCGGCAACATTGATGAAACGAGGATCCACAGCGGGGTCCAAAGTCAGGTTGAGCGTCGCGCCGTCGAACGGTGCGTCCAGCGTTTCCAAGCTCGGCGTCAGATGCTGCGTGGTCGAACCCGTATTGGTGATCGTGAACGAACGGGCTTCGTGAGCGTTCGGCTCGCCGGTGACCTGAGCGCTACTCGGAGCAGCCAGCACCTCGGCCCCACGGGGCTTCGGCGCCCCATGCTCGTCCTCGATCGCCAGCGCGGCGTTGACCGCCGCCAAGGCATTGATGAAGCCCGCGCCCTGCTCGAAAGACGGTGCACCAAGATCAGTCGCAGTACTCATGATGATTCGCTTGACGGTGGCAGGCGACGGATCGTTGCCTCCGTGCGTGCTGCGGTAAGCCTGGATCACCAGTGCCGCCTCGCCGGCGGTCAGTGGCGAGGATTCGCTGGTACCTCCGAATACCTCGATCGGCGAAGGCCCGAAACCTGCGGCGTCGGTGCTGCAGTCAATGAAAAGCTTTTGATTGGTCGAACACAATGCCCATCCGAGATCGCCGGGTGCCACTGCGTCCACCGTGCGCCCATCCTTCTGGGAAAATCCCGCCGAGCTAAAGCCCGAGATGTTGTTGTCGATGAATCCGCCGTTCTTCGTCAGCGGAATGACTCCATCGCCGGTCTGCGCATAGATCCGGAACTGCGTGGTCGCGCCGGAAGCGATCACGCTGTGCTCCGTCGCCGGAGAACCCAGAGTGCCGGCCGTTCCTGCATCTCCCGTACTGACAACCACCGTCACACCCGCGCGGACCGCCGCGTCATTCGCCAGTGAAATCGGGTCGTTGGCATTGTCCGGGAACGGATTGCCGCCGAAGGATTCGTTGATCACGTCAACGTCGTCATGGATCACGGCATATTCGATTGCCTGGACAAAGTTCGACGTCGTGCTCGGATTGATCTGCGAGAAAACCTTCAAGCCCACCAGCGAAGCGCCCGGGGCCATGCCGCGAATGCGAATATTGCACGGCGATGGCAGCGGATGCGCCGCGTTCACGAACTTGCTGATGTCGAAAGTCAACGGCTTGCCGTTCGGCATGTCTTGGGCGGCAATCGAACTGGCGTCGCCGAAGGCCTCTCCGCCGGCCGTGGGCGTTCCCGCGGGGTCGCCCGTGAAATCCTGGAAATCAATGAATACAGGTGAGCCGTCGGTGTGAATAAAGCCGGGAATGGTCGGATCGAGGCCATCGGCGAGGTAGGCCACCTTCACACCCTTGCCGGTGACCAGTTCACCATGGCCATCGCGCACCTGCTGTGCCTGCGGTATCGAAGGATCGGCAAATGCCGTATGGGTAAGCTGCAAGGCCTCAGGTTCCAAGGTGTTGCATAGCGCCGCTGACGCGGCCGACGTATCGGCTGCTTCATGAACGGCGGCGCCGGTGTCCTTGCTGCGCACCGGCGGCCGGATCACCAGATCGGGCACTACAGCTTGCACCATCGGATGTGCGGACAGCATCGCCGCCTCGGATGCCGACACGGTGGCGGCAAACGCATTGATGGTGCTAAAGGATCGAATCTTGCGAGTGCCTACATTCGGCAGCTGCGAAAGCACCGAACTCTGAGATGCAGCGAGGGCTGATGCACGCGCCCCCATGGCTCTGCGCGCGGGCGGCAAGTTCGGCGCTTGATCGCGCATGATGACGATGACGTTGCGTTGCGCCTCTTGAGCGATCTGCTGAATTTGTGCCGGCGTCAACGCCTCTGTCAATGTACTGCACGTCAGTAACAGTGCGCCTGCGGAGATGCAGAGTTTAAGAGAAGTGGGTCCTTTCATGATTCCCTCGTGTCCGTTTTATTTTGATACCGCGATCCGATCGCCAAGCCACGGGGATCACGGGTCCTCATGACACTTGACCATACCCGCGTCGCAAATCGCAAGTAAAAATGCAAGCGACTGATGCGCATATCCGCGTGATGGCGATACGTCGCACTGATATACCATCCGCTCACCTTCATCAGTTGCTTGATCACGCCGTCGTATGATTCCCAGATTGCAAAGCGGGAGCCGCTAAAGACCAGGTCTTGAAACGTGCCCATGCCGCTCAAGTACCTGATCTTAAAGGTCGCTCATTGGGGTCGAGCGGAGACGCACCGTGTGTGGACACGCGTCGGGCGCATTGGCAGTATCTTCGGACCTGCGTCAGCAATCAGTTCAGCAGCAACAGGCAAATCCAGGAGATGAGATGAACGCCACCCTTCTTTTAACTTAAAGGGAGAAGGAAGGTTTATGGGCAGCTGCAACAGGAAGGAGGACCCCCCGTCCGAACGGCATCGATGTGCCAGAGTGGAGATGTTCAGTAACCACTCAAAGGACAGGGGATCCACCATGCAAGTTACGACGTACGGGGTCGATTTGGCAAAGCGGGTTTTTCAGGTGCATTGGGTCGAGGCGCAGACCGGAGAGGTCAAGCGCAGGACTCTGTTGCGTCAGGAAGTAGGAGAGTTTTTTGCGCAGCGCGAGGCGGGTTTAGTGGCGATGGAGGCATGCGGATCAGCCCATCATTGGGGCCGCGTGCTCACACGTCTGGGGCACCAAGTGCGGCTGGTGTCGGCGCAGTTCGTGCGCCCGTTCGTGAAGACCAACAAGACCGATGCAGCCGATGCGCAAGCGATCTGGGAGGCTGCACAGCGGCCCGAGATGCGCTTTGTCGCACTGAAGACCGAGGAGCAGCAGGCGGTGTTGTCGCTG
>Ga0210406_10001860_pt1 | contig 24828 bp, 20 predicted proteins | sample IncBWC30MmetaG_FD_155454 | JGI IMG/M metagenome (GOLD analysis project Ga0210406, IMG submission 155454) | Forest soil microbial communities from Barre Woods Harvard Forest LTER site, Petersham, Massachusetts, United States - Inc-BW-C-30-M | ecosystem: Environmental > Terrestrial > Soil >...
TCGACAAGGCGACCCCGCCCGTCGATCCGGCATTTCCAAAACCGTTCATCGTGATGCCAGTCGGGATCGCGGCCGGCCTCGCCCTCGGGCTGATCCTGGCGCTTCTCGCCGAAGCGGCGGATCGGCGGGTTCGCTTTCCACTCGATCTGGAATTAGCGGCCGCGGCCCCGTTCTTGGGCACGATCGGCAACGCGGGACGCGCGAAGCGAATTGGCGCATCGCGCCGCGCCCTTCTTCGACCCGCCTGAGTTCACCGATTCGGCCGTATTAACGTTCGGTTTTGGGCGGCCTCGGGGTTAGCCCCAAAACCGGGAACGGTTCGGAAAATATTGGGGGGGGTAACGGTTTTTGGGGGCTCGGCCTCGTTGCGAGCAGCAGGTCGTCAGCTGAATAATTGAGAGCGTGAGTCCATGGCGATTAAACCAAATTATCACAAAGACTCGGACAACGTCGTCGCCGTCCAGACGTCGAAGGATCCGATTGAGCAGCAGATCCTCGCGGCCGGCAATCTGAGCGAAGCTCAGGTCGAGGCCATCCGCGGATTTCAGCGGCGCAAAGGGCTGACATTTGGAGAGGCGGCGATCGCGCTGGGCCTGGTGCGGCGCGACAGTTTGTTTCTGGCGCTTTCGAAACGCTACAATTATCCGGTTCTGAACTTCGGCGTCGACGAAGGCCGCTTTTCCCGCGAGTTGGTCGTCGGCTACCAGCCGTTCAGCACCGCCGCCGAAGCCTTCCGCTCCGTACGGTCCGCGCTCGCAACCGGACCCTTGTCGCAGGGCAAGAACGCATTCGCCGTGATCGGGCCCCATCGGCGGGTCGGGGTCACATATTTCGCCGCCAACCTTGCGTTGTCTTTCGCACAAATGGCCGTTCCCACTCTCCTTGTCGATACAAACTTGAGGAAGCCAAGGCTGGCCGCCCTGTTTGGCGTGGATCCGAAGACGGAGGGCCTGGTCGAGGCCTTGACCCATGGCGACGCCGAATTGCCGCCCGTCACGATCGACATCGTGCCGGGTCTGTCGCTGCTTGTCGCAGGCGCAACCGCGCCCCACCCGCAGGAATTGCTGAGCTCCAAGGAGTTTTTGACGCTGTCGCAGAATGCACAGCGAAACTATGGCGTGGTGATCTACGACACCCCGGCGGCGTTGGAGAGCGCGGACGCGTACGTTGTCGCGTCCCGCGTCGGCGCCGCGATCCTCGCGGCTCGGCGGCACCGAACGAGGGCGAAGGACATCAGCAAGATCTCGCGAGCGCTGGAGGGCTTCCAGTGCGACATTGCAGGTACGATTCTCGCGCGCTTCTGACTATTGTTGCTCCGCCGCGACCGCGCATACCTGCGTGTTAACTGGCCAATTTACGGAGATAGTCCCAGCTATACAGGCCGGTGTCGTGTCCGTCGTCGAACACGATCTTGATCGCGTAATTGCCGACGGGCTCGATCGCGACGATGGCGACGTTCTCCTTGCCCGTGACAATCTTTTTTTGGCTCGGCGAGTGGCCTTGCACTTCAGCGCTTGGGCTCTCTACGCGTAGCCGCTCGGCGCTGAGGCGGATCACCGCGCCGTCATCGAAGGCGACTTCCAGAACGCGCCCTTTGTCCATTGCTGTAATATCAGTCGGCCAGGCCATCGAGGCTCCCTTCACTCCAGGATGCGGATGCGCGGCGCGGGCTTTGCACCCGTTGCCCCGGTGGCGAGCGTATCCGCCACCCGTCGCGCGATCCCGAGCAAGGCGTCAGCTTGCGGGCTTCCCGGCATGCTGGCGATGACCGGGCGCCCCTCATCGGAATTGGTGCGGATGGCGATGTCGAGCGGCACTTCGCCGAGGAACGGGACGCCGAGTTTTTCGGCTTCTTTTCGCGCCCCTCCGTGCGAAAAGATATCCGTTCGGCCGCCGCAGTGCGGACAGACGAAATAGCTCATATTCTCGACAACACCGAGAAGCGGCACTTTGACCTGATTGAACATCGCAATGCCGCGCCGGGCGTCGATGAGCGCGAGATCCTGCGGCGTCGACACGATCACCGCTCCCGCAAGCGGCACGTTCTGAGCCATTGTCAGCTGCGTGTCGCCAGTGCCTGGCGGCATGTCAACGACCAGCACGTCGAGCTCGCCCCACACCACCTCACGCAAGAGCTGGTTTAGCGCCGAGACCACCATCGGTCCCCGCCAGACCACCGGCGCGCCCTCGTCGATCAGGAAGCCGATCGACATCACCTTGACCCCGACGCTTTCAAGCGGGATGAGCCGCTTGCCGTCCGGCGCCAAGCCAGGCTTCGAATGGAGTCCGAACAGCTTGGGCATCGACGGCCCGAACAGGTCGGCGTCCAGGACGCCGACGGCAAGTCCGAGCTGAGCGAGGCCAACGGCGAGATTGCAGGCGACCGTCGACTTGCCCACGCCGCCCTTGCCCGAGGCGACCGCGATGATGTGCCTAACCCCGGGCAGCGGCTCGCTCGGGCGGCCGTGCCGGGGCGGCGGCGCCTTGCTCTCATGGGTGTGGCCAGGTGAAGCGCCGGCGACGGCGCGCGCGGCTTCTGCCGTCAACGTCACCACAGCCCCGGCGACGCCCGGAATCGCCCGGATCGCCGCCTCGGCTTCAGCCCGCATTGGCTCCATCGCCTTGGCGCGCGCGGGGTCGATAGCGATCGCAACGAACACCTTGCCCTCGCGAATTGTGACGCCGGAGAGCGCGCCGGAATCGGGCAAGGACGCGCGTCCGTCCGGGCCGGGAATCGCCGCCAGCGCGGACATGACCTCGTCGCGAGAAACCATCTCAGTCCTTCCCGCTCGCCACGGCCGAGCGCCCGTTCTCGGCTGACGCGCGGGGCTCGCCCGCCGGGCGCCAATCGAGCGTGTCCCGCAGCGTCACAACCGTCCCGACGATGATGATCGAGGGCCCGGTCAGTTCGGCGGCGCGCGCCCTCGCGGCCAGCGTTCCGAGCGTGCCGACAACCACCCGTTGATTAGGGCGGGTGGCGTTGTCAATGATCGCCGCCGGCAAATCCGTGTCCGCCCCGCGCGCAACGAATTCGCGCGTCAGGGCCTCGACGTTGCGCAGCCCCATATAGATCGCAACCGTCTGGCGCGGTTGCAAGAGCGCCGTCCAGTCGAGATCGATTTTGCCGTCCTTGCCGTGGCCGGTCACGAAGACGCAAGCTTGCGCGTGGTCGCGATGGGTGAGGGGAATGCCGGAATAGGCTGACGCGCCAATCGCCGCCGTGATTCCAGGGCAAACCTGAAACGGAATCCCCTCTGCTGCGAGCGCTTCGATCTCCTCGCCGCCGCGACCGAACACGAATGGATCGCCGCCCTTGAGACGCAGCACCCGCTTGCCCTGCTTGGCGAGCTTGACCAAGAGCGCGCTGATCTCGCCTTGCGGCAATTCGTGGTCTTCTGGCTGCTTGCCGACATAAATGCGCTCCGCTTCACGCCGCACCAGGTTCATCACGTGCTGGTCGGTGAGCCGGTCGTAGAGCACGACGTCGGCCTTTTGCATGAGCCGAAGGGCGCGGAAGGTCAGAAGATCGGGATCGCCTGGCCCCGCGCCGACGAGATAGACCTCGCCGCGCGGCGCCTCGGCCTTCTCGGTCGCCGCGCGCTCGATAACGCGAGTGAGTTCGGCGGCCGCGGCGTTCTCGTCGCCTGAGAGCGCGCGTTCGGCGATGGGTCCCTCAAGCACGGTCTCCCAGAATCGCCGGCGCATGACCGGAGAGGCAATCGCTTTGCCCACCGCGTCGCGGAATCCGCCCATGAGGTCCGCAAGACGGCCATAAGCGGCGGGAATGGCAGTTTCCAGGCGGGCCTTCAGCATGCGACCCAGAATCGGCGAGGCCCCGCCAGTCGAAATCGCGATGACAAGCGAGTCGCGATCGATAATTGCGGGCATGATGAAGTCGCAGAACTGCGGTCGGTCAGCGACGTTCACCCATGCGCCGGCCCTCTTTGCCGCCGCCCAGGCCCCGGCTGACAAGCGCTCGTCCTCAAGCGCCACGAAGCAGACCTCGGAGCCCTCGAAATCCTTCGGTTCGGGATCGCGCGGCGCGTGGCGAAAGTTCGGCGCATCGAGAAGCTCGCGAAAATCGTCGCTGAGCGCAGGCGCGAATGTCGTCACGCGCGCGCCGGCTTTGATCAGGTGCTCCGCCCGTCGCGCGGCCACAACGCCGCCGCCGACGACGATTGCGGCCTTACCGCCTAGGTCGAGAAAAATCGGCAGATGGCGCATGGCTATCCGGCGCCGGACCGCAACGCGCGCGGCGCGTGGTCCTGAAGCAGGGGATTAAGAGGGGCCGTCGACCAATTCACAAGGCGGCCCTTCTAGGCCTTTCGGCCTTCAGAGCAAAGCGAAAGCGAAAAACCGGGGAACGCTCGCCGTTTCACGGACTAGGAGGCGTCGATATGCCGGAGGGCGTCGCGGAGCGGTTCGCTTGACACGTAGATGAATCCATCGATTGGCGTGTCGAGTTCAAGGATGAAGAAAATCGCGGACGAAAAGGAAAGCGCGCACAAAAGGATTAGCCACGCCGTTCTGGCGACGAGAAGGCTTCTTAGGCATTGTGTCGTAAGAGGCCGAGCAGCGGGCGTGGTTCCGGTCTCTTTTCTCTCCGGCTGCTTAGCGAGCCTGCGCGAAGAGTGACGCGCGGCGCTTGCGCGCAGCGGCGCGCCGAAAACTCCGAGGACTGCGGGGTGTGAGCATTCGCCAGTGCCCCCTGGGAGGAGGGGCTTGGCGAGAGCGCGGAGTCGTTTTGTCGGCTAGGCTCGGCGGTTATCCGCGGAGCGGGGCCGACCAATGAGCAAACGGCTGCATCAGTGCGAGGGGCTTCATGCCCAGCTCTGTTCCTCGAACCGCACACTTTATGAGAGTGGACACGGCGTCGGTCGTCAACGAGCGACTCGGTCCCTTATCTCCGCCGCCGGAACTCGAACTGAATATCTTTCGCGCACCGTGCCGACCAAGGCGAAGCCGAACATCGCGAGGGATAGCCCAAGGAAAAGTTCGCCAGTCAGAAACGCGGGGCTATGATTCAACAACAGGGCCAACATCAGAGTGTCTCACTCGGCTTCATTTGAGATCGTGAGCTTAAAACGCGTGAATAAAGACTGAGTTCCATTGACTTCCAAAAGCCGGGGGCTTTTGGCTACCTTTTGCTAAGCTCAGTCACCGAAGAGCGATACTCAGCGCTACGGGACAGCCGATCGCCATCACCGAAAACGAGCATGCAAACCCAGGCTAAACAGCCTCTCAAGCGACGCCAGGCGGCAGCGCCTGGTCCCATGTTATCTATTACAGCGAAGGCGTGTTTCAAGATTACGATTTTGAGAATTCGCGCTATCCATGCGATCAGTTTCACCCGGCCGATCAGCAGGACGACATGAGTTCACAGAGCCAGGTTTCCGAACGCACTGAAACGCTTGAGACGAATCCGCATGCCGACATGGTCTTCGTGCCGGGCGGCGAGTTTCGCATGGGCTCCGATGGGCATTATCCTGAGGAAGCGCCAGCGCACCGGGTTAGCGTCGGCGCTTTTTGGATCGAAAGCGCGCCAGTGACGAACCGCCAGTTCCGAAGGTTCGTCAACGCGACGAAGCATGTGACGTTCGCCGAGATCGCGCCGAAGGCGGAGGATTATCCGGGCGCGCTGCCGTACATGCTGAAGGCGGGGTCGCTCGTCTTTTCACCCCCGAAAGAGCCGGTCGATCTCAAGGACTGGTCGCAATGGTGGCGATTCAAATTCGGCGCCGATTGGCGAAGACCGTACGGGCCGCGCAGTTCGATCAGCGGAATGGACGATCATCCTGTCGTGCACGTCGCCTATCGCGACGCCGAGGCTTACGCACGCTGGGCCGGCAAGGAATTGCCGACCGAGGCGGAGTGGGAGTTTGCGGCGCGGGGCGGGCTTGATGGCGCGGAATATTCCTGGGGCGACGAGTTCACGCCCAGCGGCAAGCAGATGGCCAATACCTGGCAGGGCGCGTTTCCGCAGCAGAACCTGAAGCAGGACGGCTTTGAGCGCACATCGCCGGTCCGGTCGTTTCCGCCAAACGGCTACGGCGTCTACGACATGATCGGCAATGTTTGGGAGTGGACGACCGACTTCTGGTCGACCCGCCACCCGGCGGATGCGCCGAAGGCGTGCTGCGTGCCACAGAACCCGCGCGGCGGCCCGGAGGCGCAGAGCTACGACCCCTGCCAGCCCGAGATTCGCATTCCGCGCAAAGTGCTGAAAGGCGGCTCGCACCTCTGCGCGCCGAACTATTGCAAACGTTACCGGCCGGCCGCACGGCACGCCGAGCCGATCGATACATCGACGAGCCACGTCGGCTTTCGCTGCGTGGTGCGCGCCGGCGGGACCTAGTACGCGGCGATCTCGGCCCGCTTCGCGTCGAATACGATCAGATCGTGCTCCCAGAGCCGCTTGAAGAACTGACGGCTTTGCTCACCGCCGATCGCTCCGCCCGCGCCGTGCAGAATCTCGGCGACGGAGCGCTTGCCGTCGATCGCCGTAAGGAGCTGCTCTTCGGCGGCGTCGATGAAAAGCGCCAGATCGGGGTAGGTGTGGCTCGGATTGATGAGCACGGCGGCGACGCCTGCGGGCGCCCGATCTTTTATAGATAGCGTCCATGGCAACCGAACCGGAACGAAGCTGCGCCAGGCGTCGCCCTCGAACCTGATCGGCTGGGCCTCCCTCGCGCTGTCGTCGCGGTAGGCGACGAAGCTGTGCCGGTCCATTGTCCCGCGCAAGAGCTCGATCGCCGCGTGCTGTGAGCGCGGCGGAAGCGCCGTAAGGCGGGCGCCGTGCGGCGCGTCATCGATCGCCCCGCATTGCGGTAGGTAGGCCGCCTGCTCGTACCAGCGCCCGAACTTGAGGCCGCACCGCTCGAGCCAATCGTAAATCTGCGGCACGGAATAGGCGCGATCCTGTGGGTTCAGCAACGCGTCGGCGAGCGCGTTGGGTCGTGCAAAGTCCTTCGCCCGCTTCACGACGCCAGCGATCGGATGGTCGATTGGCAGCGCTTGAACCGTCTCGCCGAGATCGCGCAGGTCCTCGTCCCGGACGCCGATCCCGAGCAGCCGGCAATAGTCCTGCATCATGTAGATGCCCGCGCGCCCATAAGGCGCATAGACCATGATGTGCATTGCGCCATCCCGCGTAAGGACATCGCGCAGCGACCTTAAGCCCGCATCGGGGTCGCTCAGATGGTGAAGCACGCCTGTGCAAACGATCTGATCGAACGTCTCGCCAAGCTCCGCGATCCGCTCGATCGCAAGCTGGTGGAGCTGCAGATTTCGTATGTCATGCTTCTGTTGAAGATCATGGGTGTGGCGCAGGCTTGTTTCGCTGACGTCGATCGCGGTGACACGCGCGTCAGGCTCCATGAGCGCGTGACGCGCGGCCTGCGACGTGCCGCAGCCGGCGACAAGGATGGATCGATCGGGACGCGGCTTTTCCAGAGGCCACAGCAGCAAAGATTGCGCGCGCCGCCGCTGCGGATCACGATAGCGATCAAGCCGCTGCTCGAGGGTCGTGACCGGCGCCGGATAAGGATGCGATTCGTAGAACGCGCGAATCGCGTGGGCGCGATCGGCGGGCGTTTCCGCACCCTCGTCCCTTGTCGACATCCCTTTCCTCCGCGGGCCTTGAAGCGATTGGTGAAACCGGAGCCGCCGCGCAAGGGCGGCTTTGACAGGCGATCGGACAGCGACTATCCAAAGCGGCCCTGACGATCACCGTTAACATTGGCGCGATCCCGGCGGCAAAAGATCTAGAACTTTCGCTTTAGAACGGATGGCATCGTAGAGTGTCGGGCTTGGCTGACCCCCCATCGAAAAGTGCGATTCTACTGGCGCGCGTCGCGATCTTGCTCGTGGTTAGCCTCCTCGCTCTCGGGGTGGCTTGGTACGGTGTGACCGCCGAAAGTCTCGGCCGTCTTTGGCGCGACATTCTTGATCGGCCCGGCGGGCCAATGACCTTTCGCTTCATCTTGCAACCGACGATGGCGATCATCGCCGCGCTTCGCGACGGGTTTCATGACGCGCGGCTCGGACGCAGGCCATATGTTTGGGCCTTGATCCACGGTGTTCGGGACTCCCAAGGGCGGAGCGGACGTCTTTGGGAGGGAATCGTCTCGACGGCGCGCATCCTGATTCTTGGCGTCGTCATGGATGTCATCTACCAATGGAAGGTGCTGGACACGTTCTACCCAGGCCAGTCCGCGGTTATTGCGATTCTCCTGGCGTTTATCCCTTATTTGCTTTTGCGTGGCCCCTTTGAGCGCATCGCGTATCATTGGGTTGCCCGGCCGGCATCCAACTGAGCCATTGGGTCGCGGAGAGAACGATGGCAAGCCCCGATCATCTCAAGTTGGACGTGAACACCGATCTCGCGGCGCGTCGCACGGGCATGTCGTTTCAGCGCACGCGCATGAGCGCGGACCGCACGCTGATGTCGGTGATCCGCACGTCCTTGTCGCTGATCGGCTTCGGTTTCACCATCGCGCAGGTGTTTCAGAAGCTGCGTGATCAGGATATCATCACCAAGGCTGCCGCGCCGCGCAACTTCGGCCTCGCTTTGGTTGGGCTCGGCATCGTGATGCTCGTTATCGGCATCGTCTACCATGTGCAATTCATGCTCGGGCTGCGCCACTTGCGAGAGTCGATGCGGCAGGAAAGGCTCATCCATGGCGAGACCATCTTTCCCGTATCGTTCACTCTGATTACGGCGCTCGTTCTTCTCATGATCGGCGTCGCAGCGATCATGAGCATGGTGTTTCACGTCGGACCGTTCGAGTAAGGAGGCGTGTGACTCAAACTTGAAGGGTCGTTTTGCGCTTTCGTTGAGCGCGCCGTCCGTTGGAGATTCAATTCAAGGATAAGATAGGAGTAGGAAATGCCTAAGTCACCGAAGCCAAAGACAGACAAGCCAAACATACTCGTCATCTGGGGCGACGACATCGGTATTGCGAACCTGAGCTGCTATTCGCACGGCCTGATGGGCTATCAGACGCCCAACATCGACCGCCTCGCCAAGGAAGGCATGTTGTTCACCGATTCCTACGGCGAACAATCCTGCACTGCCGGGCGCTCGTCCTTCATAACCGGGCAGAGCGTCTATCGCACCGGCCTCTCCAAGGTCGGCATCCCGGGCGCGCCCGTCGGCATGAACGAAAAAATCATCACCATCGCCGCGGCCCTCAAGAATCAGGGCTATGCGACCGGCCAGTTCGGCAAAAACCATCTCGGCGATCTGAACTCGATGCTGCCGACCAATCACGGCTTCGACGAGTTCTACGGCAACCTATACCATCTCAACGCGGAAGAAGAGCCAGAACTGCCCGACTATCCCGATGAGAAGGATTTCCCGAACTTCAAGAAGATGTTCGGACCGCGCGGAGTCATGCATTCCTTCGCGACGGATACAGACGATCCAACCGAGCAGCCGCGCTGGGGCCGGGTTGGCAAGCAGAAAATCGAGGATACCGGCCCGCTGACCAAGAAGCGGATGGAGACCTGCGACGACGATTTTGTCGCGCGCGCGAAGGAATTCATGAAGAGCCAAAACGACGCGGGTAAGCCCTTCTTCGTCTGGCTCAACACCACCCACATGCATCTCAAGACGCACACCAAGCCTGAGAGCGTCGGGCAGGCCGGGCGCTGGCAGTCGCCCTATCACGACTCGATGGTCGATCATGACAAGAACGTCGGCCAGGCGCTCGATTATCTCGACCAGCTCGGGATCGCCGACAATACCTTTGTGATGTACTCGACCGACAACGGCCCGCACATGAACTCTTGGCCTGATGGCGCCATGACCCCGTTCCGCAGTGAGAAGAACACGAATTGGGAGGGCGCTTTCCGCGTCCCGATGCTCGTGCGCTGGCCGGGCAAGATCAAGCCCGGCCAGATCTCGAATGAGATCATCCAGCATCACGACTGGTTCCCAACCTTCCTCGCCATGGCCGGCGAGCCGGACATCATCGAGAAGCTGAAGAAGGGCTATCAGGCGATCGGGCGCACTTACAAAAATCACCTCGACGCCTACAATCTGGTACCCTACCTGACCGGCCAGGAGAAAAAGAGTCCGCGCAACTTCTTCATGTATCTGAGCGATGACGGCGACGTGCTGGGCTTGCGCTACGACAATTGGAAGGTCGTGTTCATGGAGCAGCGCTGCCACGGCACGCTGCAGGTTTGGGCGGAGCCGTTTACGAAGCTCAGAATACCGAAGATTTACAACCTGCGCACCGATCCGTTCGAGCGCGCGGATCAGACCTCGAACTCGTACTGGGAGTGGTACATCGACCATATTCCGATGATCTATGGCGCCCAATTCGCGGCGTCTCAGTGGGCGGCGACCTTCAAAGACTTCCCACCGATTCAGAAGCCCAACACCTTCACACTCGACGACGCCTTGAAGGCGATGCACGAGACCGCCAGCGGCATGCACTAAGCGGGCGAAGCGAATGGTAGGCGGCGGGCTCAGACCCGCCGCCTGCTTACTGCGTGGGAGAAGGACGCATCGGCCGGCGCGTTGAGTGAGGGCGACGCGGTGAGAGACTGGCTCATTCTCGCGACGAACCTCGCGGTCGATGCGATCGACTGGCTGGCGCTGGTCCTCATTGTCGTCGGAGCGGTCGAAGCCTTTTTCCAGGGCTTGTGGACGATGTTGGCCTCACCGGACGGCCACCACGAACGCGACGTCTGGCTGCGTCTCGGCCGCTGGCTTGTCGCTGGCCTCACCTTCCAGCTCGCCGCGGACGTGCTCGAGACAGCGATCACAACGAGTTGGGATGAGGTGGCGCGCCTGGCGGCCATCGCCGCGATCCGCACCTTCCTCAACTATTTCCTCGAGCGCGATCTGGGCGAGATCAGAACCAGGCAGAAATCGGTCCAAAGCGAGAGCGACTTATGGTGGAGCACGCGGCGGAATCGGCGGGAGCCCGCTCACGCCCCGGCGCATCGTTCGGCCCAGATGACCTCGGCTCCTGCCTCATGGCCCCTACTTCCCGATCCGGGCTGGCGTCTTGACCCCAGCGACGGCGTAACCCTAGAACGACGTTCGAGCGGGCGGTAACGCGGCGGGCCGCGATAAAGCCAATCGACCAGGCGCAATCCTGGGGACGCAATTCATGCGCAAGTTTGACGATCTATCGGAGCGTGAGATTCTGGCCCTCGCCATCAGCAATGAGGAAGAGGACGCGCGCGTTTTTGCCGATTTCGCCGATGGCCTGCACGACGACTACCCGGCCAGCGCGAAAGTGTTCGATGAGATGGCCGCGGAGGAAAACGATCACCGGCGCAAGCTTATCGACCTCTTCGTGTCGAAATTCGGCGATCATATCCCCCTGGTGCGGCGCGATCACATCCGCGGTTACATCCCGCTGAAGCCAGTGTGGCATCAACGGCCGCTGGGCATCGAGGCCGTGCGCGCGCATGCGCGCGAGATGGAGCGCACCGCGGCGCGCTTCTATCGACAGGCCTTGACGCGCACCACCGACGCTTCGACCCGCAAGCTGCTTGGCGACCTCGCCGAGGAGGAGGAGAAGCACGACCAGATCGCCGCCGGGCTGGAGGAGCAAATCCTGACCACCTCTGCCCGCAGCAGCGAAGACGAGAACCAACACCGGCGCTTCATTTTGCAGGTTGTCCAACCGGGGCTGGTCGGCTTGATGGACGGCTCGGTCTCGACGCTCGCGCCAGTGTTCGCGGCGGCGTTCGCGACCCACAATTCATGGAACGCGTTCGTCGTCGGGCTCGCGGCTTCGGTCGGTGCCGGCATATCGATGGGCTTTGCGGAAGCGCTCGCGGACGACGGCAAGCTTTCGGGCCGTGGCTCGCCGCTCCTGCGCGGCGCCGTCTGCGGACTGATGACCACGGCGGGCGGGATCGGCCACACCGTGCCCTTCCTTATCCCCGAGTTCTATACGGCGATGGTCGTCGCCTTCGTTGTGGTCGTGTTCGAACTGTTGGCGATCTCCTACGTCCAGTGGCGGTACATGGATACCCCGCCGGTCTCGGCGGCCGCGAAAGTGATGATCGGCGGCGCGTTGGTGCTGGCGGCCGGAATCCTGATCGGTTCAAGCTGAGGAGGCGCGGGCCTTACGACTGGTGAGAGCCAGTAAATGGAACGAACGGAATGGTCGCGCCGCCGTAGATATCCGAGCGCGCGACCGTCATCTGCCCGTCGGGCGATAGCCGCTTCACCGCCTTCAGCACATGCTGTGCGCCGGGCGGCCCAACCGGAATGACCATGATCCCGTTCGGCGTGAGTTGCTGCAGCAACGGCGGGGGGATGTGATCGATGCCGCAGGTGACAATGATCTTTTCAAACGGAGCATTCTCCTCCCAGCCGTAATAACCGTCGGCGTTGCGCGTCTGTATGGCGCGATACTCGCTGTAGCCGCGCGCGATGAGGCTGTCGTAGAGCGCCCGCGTGCGCTTCGCCAAGGCGGGGATGATCTCGATCGACCAGACATTCGGCGCCAGGTTCGAAAGATAGGCGGACTGATAGCCTGAGCCAGTGCCGATCTCCAGCACCTTGTCGCTGCGCTTGATTTCGAGCGTGTTGGTCATGCGCGCGACCGTATGCGGGCCGGTGATGGTGACGCCAAAGCCGATGTTGAGATGATGCCATTCGTAAGCGCGATCGAGGTTCTCCGCGGTCACGAACTCCTCGCGCGGTGTGAGGAGAAACGCGCGCATGTCCGCCTCGTCCCATACGTCATGGCGGGCGATGAGTTCATGGAACCGGTCGAAGCGCTCGCCCAGAAAACGCGGATTCTCGCCGCGGTTCTGCACCATCCATTCGACGAAGGCGTCACGGCTCTGTCGAGGCGGCGAGGCACTCCAGTCATAAGCGCTGGGCACGTTGGCTAGAGCAGGGCCGGCGGCGAGCGCCGCCGCCTGCACGGCCGCGCCGACAACGAACTCGCGTCGATCCATGGGAAGCCTCACCTTCATTGGCTCACCGGGGCCCAAGGGCGCAAAATGGTCAAGCGAGAAATAACATTTGCGTTTTTAACTCTGGCCTTCCGGGCCTCGCGCAGCCGGAGGAGCCGGGTGGAACGGAACTTGGTAGTCCTCGTCCGCAGACAAGACGGAGGCGCCATGCAACCGAATTCATTCGATGTGATTCGCATTCCGACCAACGGGCCCGGAGACGTGTCCGGCCTCATGGCGCTCATCGACAGCGGCGCGCTCGACCCTTCGTCCATTCTCGCAGTGTTGGGCAAGACCGAAGGCAATGGCGGGGTGAATGACTTCACTCGCGAATACGCCGTCGCCGCCTTGTGCAACGCCCTCTCTCCGCATCTCACGCTCGCTCCGCGCGAGGTCGAGGCCCGCATCGCATTCGTCATGTCGGGCGGCACGGAGGGGGTGCTGTCGCCGCACATCACGGTGTTCGCGCGAAGCCGCGCCCCCGAGAGCGTCGGCGAGAACCCTAGCGAGAAGCGACTGAGTGTCGGCATCGCGCATACACGCGACTTCCCTCCGGAGGAGATTGGCCGCGACGCGCAGATCCAAGAAACGACCAAGGCCGTCGAGGCGGCGATGCGCGACGCATCGATCGAGGCCGTGAGCGATGTGCATTTCGTCCAGATCAAATGCCCGCTTCTAACCAGCGAGCGCGTCCAGGACGCCGCCGTGCGTGGCAAGACCGTGGTCACCGCGAGCGGCCATGCGTCAATGGGCTATTCGCGCGGCGCTTCCGCCATCGGAGTCGCCAAAGCGCTGGGCGAGGTCGGCGCTGAGGTCGGCGAACGCCAGGTGCTGAAAGACTGGACGCTCTATTCATCTGTCGCCTCCTGCTCGGCCGGCATCGAGCTCATGCACAATGTCGTCATTTTGATCGGCGTCTCGCGCTTCTCGGCGAGCCCGTTCACAATTGGGCATGCGGTGATGCGGGATGCGATCGACCTTTCGGCGGTGATGCAGGCCCTGGAAAGCTTCGATTTAGGCGCGCTCGACGCGCGATCGCAAAACCGGCTCGTCAACATCTTCGCCAAGGCCGAAGCCTCCCCCGACGGGGCGATCCGAGGCCTTCGTCACACCATGCTCGAGGATTCGGACATCAACACCACCCGGCACGCCCGCGCGGCGGTCGGCGGATTGATCGCGGGCGTGTCAGGGACTGGTGCGGTCTATGTGTCGGGTGGCGCCGAGCATCAGGGCCCTGCCGGCGGCGGCCCGGTCGCGGTCATCGCGCGTGCGTGAGGTGAGCGAGTATCTTCGTGAGCGCTCGTGCGGTCTCCCAACGCCGTTGCGCCGTTCGGATTTCTCGAGGACACAAGCCGGGGCAATCGAATCGCCAAAAGGTCGGTGAGCTCAGAATGGAAGAGCCCGCCTTTGCCTATTTCAGCGCCTGGGCCGGAATGAGGCCAGTGGCGAAAGCGACCGCGGCCGCGTGGGTCAGATTCATGCAGCGCAACTTGTGGCGCGCGGCGTCCAGATGCGTTTTTACGCTGCCAAAGGCCAGGCCCAAGATCTCTGCGATTTCCTGGTAGGTCTTACCGCGCGCGGCCCAAAGCAAACACTGCTCTTCCCGATTCGACAAATGGACCTGAAAGGCGGGCAATTTGAAATTGATGTGAGATGCAGAATCAATAAGAACGGACAATAGCTTAAGCTTCGCCATATTGGCGGTTTTGTAGGCCTCCCACTCCTCCTTCGACAGGTCGCTGGTGAACGAAACCAGGGCGCATACGCCTCGCCGATTGCGCAGAGGAATCGTCAGCCCGTTCCGGCCCACACTATGGTTCAAGGCGTCGGCGAGGAAAGCCTTCGTCGCTGGATCGTCAACGGGTAGACTGGCCCAATCGAACGGTTGATCAGATTCACGACCGTAAGAAATCACCGGGTCGTGGGACATATATTTCTTTACAAAGTATCGATGCTGCCAAAGTCGTGAATAGGTGACGATCGCAACCAACAGGCACATATCGGGGCTCTTGTCCGGTGACAAGCGCACATATGAGATGTGAGAGAGGCCAATATCGGTGGCAATCGTTCCCAAGGTTTCGGCGAGATCACGCTCATCGTTGCCCAGGATCGTCTCGGTCAGTCGCGCCGTCGCCGATTCGATGCTGATGGCTGTGTCCAGCGTTTTGCTAAGGCTTAACATCGAAGATCCCCAGCATGACTTCATCGCGCGCATGAGCGACCATCCAGCCAGCCTGAGGATCTATTCGACCAGAGACATGGCTGCAGAGTTCAAGCAGCTCAACGCAAATGCCGTATAACCGGCGAGCTTCGCAAGCGGATAGATTCAATTCACCGACAGGCCGTCTTGTATAGATAAGCGCGGCTGCGCTCTTTTTCGACTTCTTGGCCAATTCGCCCCCCATACTTGACTCCCGCCTTCAAAGCCAGTTTGATGACGTAAGGAACGAATGACAAGCGACATAACTGTAGACAACAAAACGGGAACATTGTCGATATTCATTGCCGAAACACTTGCGGACGGGAATTTTAGCTGTTTTTACTACTTACGGGTTGCGCAGCGAAGCTTATCCTGGCGGGAATATCCGATCGGATGGGACGTCGCGCCGCCGCGTCAGGCGAACGCGATCTCTTGTGCTCCCGCCGCCAGCACCGAGTGGTCAATCCCGGTCGCCGCGCGAAACGCTTTGAGGGGACCCTCGCCGGTGTCGAAAAGGCCAGCGTAGCACGTGACCTCGTCGATCTGTTGGGGCGTTCCGATAATCTCGGGATTGCATCCGGCGGTCCTTAGGACGCGAAGGATTCTGGCGTCGAAGACGGCCGCGATCTGGGTCAATCCGGCTGCGACCGCCACTTCGCCGATGCCCAAAATGAGCTCGCTCAGGACGTAGTTGACGCCTCCGCCGTTTCTTTCCGGCTGGCCGCGCACGGCGGTGGCGCAGATGCGCGAACATTCCCAAATGGTGGCGCTCTCGATGTAGTCGCCATCGAGCAATTGGGGAAAGATGTCGCGCAACATATTCGGACCCGTGGTCGGCAGCAGCCTCAAGGAACCCCAATATTCTTCGGTATCGGGATCGACGGATACAAGATAAAGGGGGTTTTCATCATCGAAAGCGTCGCGCTCGTAGCCATCTTTCACCCTCACCTCCCAGCCGAGCCGGTCGGAAAACGTCTCCGCCCGGTTTCGGAACATCGCGTCCATTTCTTTTGGGAAGAATGACGCATAAGACCCCTCGATAAGCTTCAACATCGCCCGCTCCTTTTTGCAGCTGCAAGCCGAAGGTTGATCGACCCTCCGCGTGAGCTGCATTGTTTCGGAACAACCCTGCCTGAACCTCGCCGCATAATGTTCTTTGTTTGTTCATAGTGTAAAAAAGAGAAACGGGAGTCAAACGCTGCTGCGACCCGCGTCGTGCCTTTCGAAAGGTTTGGTTAACCAGGAAAGTGAAAATGGGGCCTGAGCAGCTCGATTTGACGGCTGGGACAAGCGCTGAGGCGCCCTCGCACAAGTTTACGCGCGCCAATGATTTCACGGCCTTAAGTGCTCTTTGCGCAATTTTTACGCGCCTTTGGCCCGTGATCGCGAGGCGCTGTTGGGCGTCGAGAGACGCCCGTCGCGACAACCGGCGGAGCAGCCGATCGCCCATTTCGCATCCAGCCTCGACCAGGGGAAAAACAGCGAAAAGCGAAAGGAATGTTTCGCATGGCGAAACGAAACGTTTCGCATTTTCGTCATAAGCCATTGAAATCATTATGGGCGATGAATCAGTGATTTCGCGGGATTGTTTGTTTTCAAGGGCTTAACTGCCTTTTCGTTTCGCGCTTTTTCACGCGTGCGCCGTCTCGATCAAAAAGCCGCAGGTTCACGATGGTGAATCTGTTGGACTTCGGGCAGGGGGTCGGGGCGTCAAGCGGCCGAGACGAGTCTTCGAAGAGGCGCTCTTCGCGTTGGGCGCGCGCAGGCCGCGGCGCGGCTTCGGGATTGGTTCCAGCGAGGGCCGCAACCTAGGCAAAGGCTCCTCGTAGGCCCGAGGACGGGCGGCAGGCCTACGAGTTGGGGAAGATTGGACATAAGGTCTCAGCTATCACGCAATCCGACATGATAGCCGATATTTTCGTAAACAGGAATATTTTGTTCGAATTTTCAGACTTGATCGATCCTGAGCGTTTCGATTGAATTGTCGATGGCGGTCGATAAAGGTGGCCTATCGAGAAGCCCGCGGGAATGCGGCTGTTCGGAAACCAAGATCAGCGTCCGGGCTCGGGCCGGAGCAGATTGCAATTTCATCGAAGCCAGCCGGTTGAACGGGGACCTGGGCCGAATTGCCGGCTAGGTCGCGCCGCCGAAACAAGGCTTATCCCGGACGCGCCAACTTGGCTCCGCCGCTCTATCCCAAAGCCGCAGCTGCAACGGGAGGCGCCTCGCGCTCGGCGCGCACGGCTGGCGCCGGCGTGGCGCGTAGCCCGACCAAATGGCAGATCGCGAACACCAGATCGGCGCGGTTCATGGTGTAAAAGTGCAGCTCCTTAACGCCATGGTCGACGAGGTCGATCACCTGCTCGGCGCACACAGCCGCCGCGACCAGACGGCGCGTCGCAGCATCGTCCTCAAGCCCCTCGAACCGGTCCGCGAGCCATTGCGGCACGCTTGCCCCTGTTCTCCGGGCGAAATTGGCGGTCTGCTTGAAGTTCTGCACCGGAAAGATTCCGGGCACGATTGGAACGTCGAGCCCGGCGGCGGCGGCGACGTCGAGAAAGCGGAAATAGGCCGAGTTGTCGAAAAAGAACTGGGTGATGGCCCGTGTCGCCCCAGCGTCGACCTTCTGCTTGAGGATCTCGATATCATGCAACAATGTGGGGCTCTGCGGATGGCGCTCTGGATAGGTCCCGACCGACACCTCAAAGCCCATCTTTGCGGCGTCGGCGACCAGCTCGGCGGTCGATCGATAGCCGCCGGGAACGGTTTCGTAAGGCGCGTCGAAACCTGTCGGAGGGTCGCCGCGCAACGCCACGATGTGGCGCACGCCGGCTGAATGGTAGTCGCGAAGCGTCTCGCGAATTTCACCACACGACGAGCCGACGCATGTCAGATGCGCCGCTGGCTCCATCGTCGTCTCGCGCACCATGCGCTCGACGAGCGCATGGGTGCGCTCGCGCGTCGAGCCGCCGGCGCCGTAAGTGACCGAAACGAAGGCGGGATTCAGCGGCTCGAGCCGAGTGGCCGCCTCCCACAAGTTCGCTTCCATGTCCGCGGTCTTCGGCGGGAAAAACTCGAAAGAGACATGAACCTGCGCGCCGGCGCGGCTCAGCGGAAGGGGTTTCGCAGCCATCACGCGAACTCCGTGTCTGCCTTATGGAAATCATCGGAGATGACGCGCGGATCCTCGGCCATCCATAGCGCGACCGTCAGCTTGCCAGCTTCGCCCTTGGCCGGCGGAACACGCTCCACGCGGATGGAGGAGAGACCCGCCTCGGCGAGATAGCCCTCGATCTCGTCGACCGCGAAGCCGAGCCGACGATGAGCGAACTCGTCGCGCAGGAATTCCTGGTCGTGGGCGTCAAAGTCCACGACCGCGAGCCGCCCGCCCGGCGCCAGAGCCCGCCTGGCTTCAGCCAGCGCGCGGGCCGGATCGTCGAGGAAGTGCAGCACCTGGTGGACGATCACGAGATCGTAGGCGTCGCGTTCGACAGGAGGAGCGTAGATGTCGCCTTGACGCAGGGAGACGTGTCTGAGGCCGGCCTGATCGATGCGAGCGCGCGCCAGCGCCAGCATCGCCGCGCTCTGGTCGATACCGACGGCGCGGGCCGCGTGCGGGGCGAGGAGCTCCAACATGCGGCCGGTCCCAGTGCCAAGATCGAGCAGATTGCGGAACGGCTTCAAGCCGATCATGTCGACAAGCGCTGCTTCCACTCGCTCCTCCGGCGCATGCAGCGCGCGGATCTGGTCCCAATCGGCGGCGCGCGTGGCGAAATAGGCCGCCGCCTGCTTGCGGCGCGCCTCGCGCGCGATGTCGAGGCGGACGCGGTCGGCGTTCACGATCGGATCCCCCGGATCGAGACGGCGCAGCCATTCGTGCGCCAGCGCCCCGCCCGGTTCGGCGAGACGGAAGAAGGCCCAGGCACCCTCACGCTGTCGCGTGGCGAGCCCCGCCTCGACCAGCAATCGCAGATGACGCGAGACGCGCGGCTGCGACTGGCCGAGAATGGCGACCAGCTCGCTCACGGTGAGTTCGGCGACTTCCAATAGGCAGAGGATGCGCAGCCGCGTCTCCTCGCCGGCCGCTTCGAGGCCCGTCAGCAGGGCCCGAAAGGCAAGCGGCGGCGCTCGTCGTTCGTCAGACATAAGCATATCTTTATGTCTGTTTCTGACGGGAGTCAAGTCAGATGGCGGCCGTTGCACTAGGCTGCTTTGCACTTGGATGGAGTCGGTTTGGCTCCGTCTCGGCAGCGGGTCGCGACGTTCGTCCGGTCGATCCGTTTGGGTTTTCTTGGCCTTGGCCGTTTCGTTGCGAAGACCCTCGCTGATGAGCCTTGAATTGTCTTGGATTTCCTTGGATTCTCTCGTCCGAATCGAGGCTTTTCAATGGGTTACGCGGCCTGAAGCGGGGAAACTTTTTTCTCGGCCCTTTTCCCTGGCGTCGAGAGGCGCCACAACGAGCGACTGTGGTCTTGGGCATGCGGAAGCGCCGGATTGTTCATCGGGCAAAGCTTACCCTAGTTTCTGATTTTCTGCAAGAGATTGTCGTCCGAGATCCCCTCGAATGCGGTCGCCGCGACTTCTTGCAGGCTCGAAAGGAGAAGCAGACTTGGTCAGTTCTCATGGTCGTTTCGTCTGGTACGAGCTGATGACGACAGACGTAGAAACCGCCAAGGCCTTCTACGCCAATGTCGTGGGCTGGGGCACGCGGGATGCCTCGGCGCCCGGCTTGGCCTATAGCCTATTTACCACTGGAGATTCCCCCGTCACCGGGCTGATGAACGTGCCGGAGGACGCGAGGAGAACGGGTGTGACGCCCCAATGGATGGGATATGTCGGAGTCGACGACGTGGACGCTGCCGTCGATCGGATCAAGGAGCTTGGTGGAGCGGTGCACGTCCCACCGACGGACCTCCCCAACATCAGCCGCTTTTCGGTCGTCGCCGACCCGCAAATGGCAACGCTTGCGTTGGTCAAGGGGCAGAATTCCGGCCGGGCGCAGTCCGCCGAGCTTGGCGCACCGGGGCGCGTGGGCTGGCATGAGTTGCTTGCCACCGACTGGGAGAAGGCGTTCGCTTTCTACGGCCAGCTATTTGGCTGGCAAAAAGCCGACGGCCATACCGGCATGATGGGCACGTATCAGGGGTTCTCCGCCGGAGGGAAGACGATCGGCGGCATGCTCACCAAGCCTGCGACGTTGCCGTTTCCCTTCTGGCTTTACTATTTCAACACCGACGACGTCCAGGCGGCGGCGAAGCGCGTGGAAGCTGGCGGGGGCCAAATCCTGTATGGCCCGACTGCAGTGCCGGGCGGCGCTTGGATCGTCCATTGCACCGACCCTCAGGGCGCCATATTCGCGCTGCTCGATAGGCGCGTTCGCAAAGCTGTCGTATATTTCGAGCGCACCGCATCGCGCGACCCGCCGATGCGCTGAGGCGCCGAAAGTCTTGATAAGCTCGGGAATCGCAGATTGATTGCTATTTGCCCGCCGACTTTGGCCGCCCCATCGCCATTTGCGTGGCCATTGACCAGCCACACCGAGGCCGTGCGATTGTCAGTCGGAAGCTTCCGATTTCGCGCCGCGACCGATCGCAAATTGACCGACTGGTCCCTCGACGTGGAATTCGACTCCCGTCATCTTTGCGAACAGATCGATATTCGTGATCCCGATCGCGCATCCGCCGAGCCCCATGTCGGTCGCCATCAAGTAGAGTGCTTGCGTTAATACACCGACGTCCTTCAGAATGAGCGCATAGGCGATCGAGCTGTACTTCCATGAAATCCGGCCAAAACGCGCGGCGATCGTGATCAAGATCTGCGGCGCAGCGGGGGCGCCCATCGCGTCTTCAGCTTCCGCCAACAGCGCTTCGAGCTCATTTGCGGGGACGCCGATCGGCGCCAGCACGTGAGCGCCGGCGTCGTAATGGTAGAAGCCGCGTGCAAGTCCTTCGCATAGGTTGACGGCCAGGTAGAGCTCGAGCTCGTAAGCAGCGCCTGCCGAGGGATACGGCCTAACGGTGTGATCGCCGTCGAGGTCGAGCTTCATGTTCGATCTCGACAGGACGCGCGCGGTCCCGTCAAGAAACTGCGCAAGCTCGGCGAGCGTGATCGGTCGCTGGTCATCAAAGCTGCGTGTCGAAAAGCGTTCACGCAGGAGCTTTGCGACTGGCGAGGTCGCCTCCGGATGCGCTGCCGAGAACTTGCGCAGATCGACCTTCTTTCCGGGCCAGCTGGGCCGCACGGATGGCAGCGGAGAAATGACGCCGACATACGGATAAACCCCCCCTAGCGGATTGCCGTGCCGACCTTTCGTGCTGCGCGTGTGGAATAGAAGATCATGAAACTCCCAAAGTACGAGGCTGTGGTCACCCTCGGCCAGTCGAAGCCCACTTTCGCCACCAGCACCGACCTTGAAAAGGATTTGGCAATCCAAGAGCAGCGCGAGAAGCTCGACCCCCGGAAAACCTTCCTGCTGACGCAGCGCTTTGATTTGCTGCGGGGTAGAGAGCATGGCGATGGCCGCCGCAATCTTCGGATCGCAGATTTTGAACAACGCGCCAGCGCGTGGCGATTCCACGACCATCTCGTTGCCGCGCCGTCGCATGAACGCGAACCGCGACAGGACGAGAGCCTCGGCATTGCCGAGTTGCGGCGCTTGCGGCCAATAATCGGCAACCTGCGGTTCGATGACGACCAGGTCCTCGCTGTTGCGCGAGCGCCCGAGGCGGTACTCCAATAGACCGTGCCTGGCCAATCGCCGGACCAAGAGACCAATCTCTTTGTCGATATTCCGCCTAACGGACGAAATCGAGCTGAGCGGCAGACCTATGCGCAGTTCCTTCGCGCGATCCGCCGCGGCCGCGCTGAACGTTCCCAAACCGATCGAATAGCCATCGAAGCAGGCGATGATTTCTCCGTTCGCCTGGGCTTCGAGTCTGAAGTGCCGGCGGAGCCGGGCGGAAGCTTTTGTCGGCGCGGCCGGTCGCACTCTCTTTGGTGCGGGAGCGGGCACGCCGGGATCGCCTTCAGGTATGGGGGTGAATCGGATTGAGCTCGTTTTCCTTCAGGGGACGGTCACGCAATCCGAGCTTTACCGGCACATCGTAAAGCCGGCCGCGCGCGAAGCGTCGATAGAAATGACGCAATCCCGGGACGATCACGCGGACGACCGGCGCCTCGATGTCGGGACGCGTCTGATCGAGGACGAGGAAATCGAGGCCAGCTTGCTTCGCGAGGGAGACGCAGGCGGTCACCTGTTCGCGCGTGTCGAGATGGCCAAACTTCGAGCCGAACTCCGGTTGGACCATCGGATTACCGCTCGGGGTCAAATAGGGATGGTCCTGCAGGCGTAGGGGAGCGGTTCCGTCAAGGCTCGATTTTTCACCCGTCCCGCCGCCCATGAGACCCAGGGATAGAAATTGATTCAGCTCCGTCAGCGCCCGCAATAAGGCAATTCGCGCATCGAAATGCGCGCCGGAACCGAATTCAATATTTTCCCGCCCGTTTTGCATCCAGTGCGTTACCGCCACAAACGTCGGAATCCCGAGATCGCTGGTCACGTCGAGCACCCAAAGCTGACGGCCGGTTTGGGCCAGCTGCTTTTGCAGATCGCGAATATAGGAATCATCGAACTGACCGAGGTCCAATTCCGGCCGCTGCAGTTGGTTGTACCACCAGATCGCGTATGCATCCCTTTCGACCAGCTCGAGGAATCCCTGGACGATCGCCTCCTCGAGCGTGTTGCCGGCCGCGCAGCCATTAGAATCCGCTGCGAAGGCGGCGCCGCCCCGGTAAAAAAAATACAACAGGCTGGTCGGAAGATATTTGAAGCGCGCGTCGCGCAGAGACCAGACCGGCGACCATTCGAGTTTTGCGGATTGATCGAACAGCGCCGGGATCGCCTCCCCCTCCCCCGAGCTCGGCGTCGGCGCCGAGCCCTGCCGCAATTGCGCGTCGCTGAACAACAGGACTTCGTTTGGAGGAATGGCCTCATCTGACGGGAAATCGGCAAACCGCCGCTTGGCCCGGATCTCGTCGCCCTGAAAAATCCCGGAATAGCGCTCGATCGCCTCCATGAGCGCGCTCGCCTCACCCTGTTCCGCAGTGCTGCCCTTGCCGAAGCTGCCGTTGCTTAACCCCGCCCGAAGCTCATGGACGGTCTGCGCCGGCCCTGAAAAATTGTGCGTGGCATAGTAGTTGGTGTTCAAGGGCAAATCGGCTTGGATCCGCTCGAGACGTGAGACAACGCCGGTGAGCGGGCTCACATGCCTGCGGAAACGCGCAACTGTGGCCGACGACGGAACGCTGCGATACCCGCCGCTCGTCATGACGACTTTGCCGCCCGCGCCAAGTTCGAGGGGCGCCGGCGCGCGGCGGGGATCGCGCAGTTTCTTGCGGCCGCAGCTCGGGCATTGCGGGCGGGCCGCCACATGATGCTTCACAATGGTCGAGCCCAAGAGGTCGAGGCTGATGATGTGATCGCTCAATTGCGTGCGAAAATCGGTGGCGATCGCTTTCGCGACCTCGACGGCCGCAAGTTCGATTGCGCTCTGTCCGAGGGTCTGTTGAGCCAGAGGCGAAAGGGCGACGCAGCGAGCCTGTCTGCGGTCGAGGAGCGCCTTGATCTCCCGGTTCCTCTTCATTCGCTCGGCAAGACACATCCAGCAGGCGCTCTGCCCCGGTCTGAACACCGGCCCCACCAGGGGGAAAATGCCGGAGGGTTGGACGAGCACCCACGGGGCGCCATCCGACAAATGCTGCTGGTTCAATTCGGCCAATCGACCTTCAAGATAATCGTTCACCAACGTGACCGTGAGATTGGGGGAGCGCTTGACGACGCGAACGCCCAACCCGCTCAGGGCGGCCCCGAGTTCCGTTTCCCCTTGCACGTCGATGGATTGAATGCGCACACGGCATTTCTGGAGATTTTGCCGCGCGGTCTCCGGCGATAGGCCGAGGCTCGCCCAATAGGCGGCTGCGACGCCATTCGAAACGCTGGATGCCGGAAGGACATAGCGGCGCTCGACCAGCCGCTTTAGGGCCTCGTGGATTTTGTCGGATGGAAAATCCTTCTCGAGCTCATGAACGAGCTCCCGAAAGCTCTTTTCACCCTTTCCGATCGCGGAGGCGAGCGCACAATAGAGCTCGCCGTGAAGCAAGAATTTCCGGTCCTCGGAATAGAGGCACACGACATCGGGGGGTAGCACATAGACGGTGAAATTCGGCGCGAACCGCGGAACGTCTTTGCCGTTATCCTGTGTAAACTTGATTCCGTGATCGCCTGTCATGAGGTCAGTACGCGCACCTTGCCGCAGCTCCGAACGGCATCGCTGGCCGGGTCGAACCTGATCAAATCCCGGCCTGACGCTCTGCCTCTGTCAACGTGATCGCAAGGCGCTTCCGTCTAGCAGAGGGCGCAGCCTCCCCATGACAAGCAGCAGCCGCCGCCCCAGCCCCAGCCCCAGCCGCAGCCGCCGCAACCGCAGCCGCCAAAGCCGCAGCCTCGAAAGCCAACGCCGCAGCCTCTGCAGCCGCGAAAGCCAACGCCGCAGCCTCGAAAGCCGCCCCCGCAGCCTCGAAAGCCGCCCCCGCAGCCTCGAAAGCCGCCCCCGCAGCCTCGACAGCCGTGTCCGCAGCCGCAACCGCCCCCGCAGGCTCGAAAAGCGACTTGTATGCCCGACTGGGAGTTTCCC
>Ga0210406_10001861_pt1 | contig 24822 bp, 20 predicted proteins | sample IncBWC30MmetaG_FD_155454 | JGI IMG/M metagenome (GOLD analysis project Ga0210406, IMG submission 155454) | Forest soil microbial communities from Barre Woods Harvard Forest LTER site, Petersham, Massachusetts, United States - Inc-BW-C-30-M | ecosystem: Environmental > Terrestrial > Soil >...
CCTCCCCATCTCCAACGGCCGCTCATACCCCGTCATCTCCAAATACCCGCCGCCCCGAATGCTCGCGCTTCCCCGTGTACCCTCAATCCCAATCGCCCCTTCCCAATAACTGGGCGCAATCTTGCTTCCGCCTGCGAGTTCTTGTGATTTCAACCGTATCGTCGCTGCCAGCTTCAGCCCAAGCTTTGGTATCTCCATTCTCCATGCCACGGGATACTTTGCCCCGGTGACGTCGCTCGTCCAGGTTTCTCCCGTGGCAACCAGCCGGAAATCCGCCGCCGTCAAATGCACCGGTTTTCCCCGCTCATCCACATACGTTCCCGACGAAAATGGATCGGTAGATCCGTCCTTCCTTCGAAACTGGTACAGCATCAGCTCGGTATCATCCTCAAGTTGCACGCTCAGCCAGTCCCACCCCACCTGCTCCGCCACCATCGAATGCGTGAAAAATTCATGATCCATCCAGGACGTCCCGCGCACGTCGATCGTTTTTCCCGCCACCTCAATCTTTCCCCCGGTTTGCAAGCGCGTAAACGAAACGTAGTGCGAAGCGTGCCCCGCCCCCGCCGCCTTCTGGCTGACCCCATTTTCTCCATGAACCACCGGCGGCTTATCGCTGTGAAGCGAGAAAGTCAGCGAGAATTTCTCATCCACCACGCTTAATGTTTCTTCTTCACCCCGCCACCGGATTTCCCAATTGCCGTTCCAGATGCGCTTCTGTTTTTCATCGATCCCCGCAAGCCCGGGCCCGGCGCGGTTCGTCCGCTCCGAGTGATAAAACTTTCCGTCGTCCAGATCGCTCAGCGCCAAGTGCGCCACGTACAAATCCTGGATGTCCCAGGTCTCCTTTTTGCCCGGCCCCCTGTCCACTCCCTGGCGAAAAAATGTCAATTCAAATCCATAGTGGCGCCCATCCGCAGCAATCAAATTTCCGGTCGTATACCACCACTCCGTCTGAAATTCCGGATGACTGAAATGATCGTGCGGGAATTCAAACCGGTAACCCGGCAGCGCCGTCCTGTATTGCGCCGCCGCGCCAGGCAGCCATACAAAAAGAAGCGCGAAGAGCAGCAGCCTACTCTTCATGAATCACCTCAAGCGGATTCAATCGCACGGCCACACGCGCTGGATACAGGCCCGAGACCACCGTCGCCGCGTACACAACGCTCAACGCTCCCAGAAGCACACCCACCGGCCAGTGAAACCGGATCGTCCATCCAAACGACTGCTTGTTGATCACGAATACCAGGATCAGCGAAAGAAAATATCCCAACACAAATCCCGCCAGATTCGCCAGCAACCCAAGCAAACTTGCCTCCACCAGAATCATCTTTCGAATCTGCCCCGAGGATGCTCCCAGGAACCGCAGCAATCCCAACTCGCGCCGGCGATCGATTACCAGCGCCATCAGCGCCCCCGCGATGCCCATCACCGCCACAATCACCGCCACCGCTTCCAGCGCGTACGTGATGGCAAACGTCTGGTCGAAAATTCTCACCGCCTCTGTTCGCAAATCGCGGTCCGAAAAAATCAGGATGCGGTGTCCCGCCGCCGCTTGCTGAATCTCCTTCCGCACCTCCGCGGCCTTCGCGTCGGGCGCCACAAACACCGCAAGATTCGTAGGCGTTTCATCTGGCAGATATTTCAAAAGCACATCCCGGTCCATCAGGATGTAGCCGCGCTCGCTCGCGTAATCGTAGTAAACATCCACAATCTGAAAGCTCGTTCGCGCTTCCCCCAGTGCCAGCGTAATTGTGTCCCCAGTCTTCACCTTGTGCTTATAGGTAAAGGGTTCGCTCACGATGATGTTGTTCTTCCCGCGCAACTGATCCAGGACCTCGCTTGTTGGCCGCCCGGAGAAAAAGTCCGACTTCCGTTCGGCGCGCGCCACTCGCAAATCCACCGAAGCCAGCGTCGCGGGCATCCCGTCATAATTGATTTCGTACGCCCGCAGGCGCTGCACAGCCGCCACGCCCGGCAACGCCGCGATTTTCTCCACGAGTTTCAAGGAAATCGTCGGATGCCGGTCCGCCGCCGCGTCACCCGCGGGGCGCAGATACAAATCCGCCGGCAACTCGTTCTCCATCCAACTCACCACTGTCTGCCGGAAGCTTCCCACCATGATTCCGACAGAAACCATCATCGCCACCGCCGTCGCCAGCGCCCCCACCAGCACCGACGTCCGCCGCAGCGAAGCCGCCAGGCTCCGCGAAGCCAGCATCGCTTCCACTCCGAAAAGCTTTCCCAATACTCCCGCGGCAATTCGCGAAATAAAATTCACCAGTGCGGGGATCGCGTACGCCGCCGCCGCGATCAGTAAAATCGTCGCCAGATATCCGAAAAGCGGCTTGCCCGCAAACGCAGGCATACGCGCAGCCAGAGCTGCGAGCACTGCCAACACCCCAGCGATCGCCAAATCCCGCCCCTTGTGCGCACGCGCGAGAAATTCCCGTCGGCCCTGAGCCATGGCATCCACCGGAGAAACCTGCATCGCTTCCCGCGCGGGCGAAATCGCGGAAACGACCGCCACTCCCACTCCAACCAACAGTGCCAGCGCCATCGAACCTGGTGTCAGTGCAATCGCCTCAGGCCGGCTGCTCACGTAGAGCGCCTCCACCGTTGCCGCCATCAGCTTCACCGCGCCACCGGCCATCATTCGCCCCAGCGGCAGGCCCACCAGCCCGCCCGCCAGCCCCAGGCATGCCGCCTCTCCCAGAAACGCGGCCAACACGTCTCCGCGATCCGCGCCGAGCGCCCGCACAATTCCAATTTCGCTGCGGCGCCGTACCACCGAAACGGAAATCGTGTTGTAGATCAGAAACGCGCCGACCACCAGCGCGATGTAGCTCAGTAGCCGCAAATTCCACCGGAACGCCGCCAGCATTTTCCGATTTTCTTCCGTCCCTGCACCTTGCGGACGCACTTCCACGCCCGGCGGCAATACCCCGCTCAATTTCTTCTGCCATTCCTCCAGATTGCTGTTCGCCGGCAGCTTGATCAGGATACGGTCCACCCGGCCGAACCGGTTCACCGCGCGCTGCGCTCCCGCAATGTCCATCAATATTATGTTTTCGTTCCCCGAAGCATTTGGAAGCACGCCGCGCACCGCGCAATCCACAACGCGGTCGTTGATCAGCAGCGAAATGTGCTCGCCCACATTTTTGTTCAGGTTTGTGCTGACCCACACGCTTTCCGGATTGCCCAGATCGCGCACGCTTTGTTCCATCTTTTCTTCGTTGCCGGAGCCTGCGCTGCCTGCGCCGTCTTGCAAGGCGTATCGGCTGCCCTCTGCGATCAAGTCCAGCCCGATCAGCGGCAGTGTTTCATGCGTCTGCGTGTCCACCACGAAATCTTCCATGCGCGGAGAAATCCGCAGCGGATACGGTTGCGCCGACAGTGTAGCCACCACCGCTTCCGGCACTCCACCCGAGGCCACAGCTTCCAGGTCATTGTTTCCAGCCAGGCTTTCCATCGAGGAGTGAAACGATCCCGCTGCCGCGGTTCCCGCCAGTTCAATCGCCAACACCACTGCCACGCCGAGCCCCACCGACAGCACCATCAGCCCAAGCCGCATGGGCTCGCGAAACAGCGGCCGCAGCATCAACCGGTAAAAAAGTTTCCATCGAGGCATGTCAGCGCCGCGTCACTTCTTCCACGCGCCCGTCGCGCAACTTCACCAGCGTGTCGCACACGCTCGCCGCTTCCAGGCTGTGTGTCGCCATGATCGTCGCCGTTTTTTGTTCGCGCGTCAGCCGCAGGAGCAATTCCAGGATCACGCTGCCCGTTGCGGTATCCAGGTTTCCCGTCGGTTCATCCGCCAGCAGAATGCGCGGAGAGTGCGCCAGCGCCCGCGCGATCGCAACGCGCTGCATCTGCCCGCCGGAAAGTTGATGCGGATATCTCGCGCCATATCCGCCGAGCTCCACCCATTGCAGACGCTCCAGCGCCAGTTCGCGCGCTCCCGCCTTGCCCGCCAGCAGCAGCGGCAGCTCCACATTTTCTTGAACCGTTAAGGTGTGCAGCAGTTGAAAGGCCTGGAAGACAAACCCGATCTTTTCTCGCCGCAATTGCGTCTGCCGGGCGTCATCCATATCCGAGGTGGCTTTGCCTTCGATCCGCACCGTGCCAGACGTCGGAAAATCCATCGCTCCCGCCAAGTGCAGCAGCGTCGATTTGCCGCACCCGCTCCGCCCGACCAGCGCGACAAACTCGCCCTCGCCCACATCCAGCGTGACTCCATCCAGCGCGCGAACGCGCTGTCCGTCACTCGGATATTCCTTGCTGACGGATTGGAGCGAAAGAATCGCCATGCCTCGAACCGCCGCACGCGCGGCTCCTACCTCAGGCTGTTGAGCGCCTTTTCGATCGCCGACGTCAGATCCTTTGCGTCCGGCTCGACTTCCGAATCAAACCGCGCGATCACTTTTCCGTCCGGCCCAACCAGAAACTTCGTGAAATTCCAGCCAATCTCCCCGCCCGTCTTCGGATTCGCCGATTTGTCCGTCAGAAACGCGTAGAGCGGCGTGATGTCGTTGCCCTTGACCGAAACCTTCGCCATCATCGGAAACGTCACGTGATATTTCGACGTGCAGAAGGTCTTGATCTCCTGGTTCGATCCCGGCTCCTGCGCGCCGAAATTATTCGCGGGGATCCCCACAATCACAAAGCCGCGGTCCTTGTATCTCTCGTAGAGCGATTCCAGGCCCGCATATTGCGGCGTGAATCCGCACCGGCTGGCCACGTTCACCAGCAGCACCACTTTCCCCTTGAACGAAGCAAGCGGCGTGGATTGGCCTTCGATCGAATTCAACGTAAAGTCGTACACCGTCTTTTCCGCTGCCATGAGTGTCGTCCCCAGGAGTGCCAGTAGCACAAAAATTCTTTTCATCGTCGTCTCCCGAATCGAATTTGCGCGGAATCTGGAAAAATCAGCATGAGACATCTGGCTTCTCTTCCCATAGATGGGCCGCATCAATCATAGGCTACCTGCCCGGCTATGCCCACTTTCCAGCTTGTCAATTCCGCGTAAATTGTTTACCCACGGGGAAGTGCGCGTTACTGCAGCAAAAACACGCTCACGCTCTGGCCCGGCACGTGCAGCCTCAACGTCTTTCCTTCCACCGCTGCTTGCCCCAGTCCGAAAATCGCCAGCGCATGCGTGGCTTTCTGATCCGGAGAATCCGGCAGCGGCACCGCAATCTCCCGCGCGCCTTCGCCCGCGTGGAACGCCACCACGATCCGTTCCTCGTCGGTTTCCCTCAGGAATACAAATGTCATGTCATCCGAAGCGAGGCTCCACAATTTGCCTCGCCGCAACGCGGAATGCTGCGCCCTTACCGCCAGCAATGCGCTCACATAGGAATACATCTCCTCTTGCTCGATGGTGCGCCCGATTTTCGTGAATGCGTTTCGCGGATCCGCTGTCCATCCCCCGGGGAAGTCTCGCCGGTTGTCCGGGTCGCGCCCGCCTGGCATCCCGATTTCGTCGCCGTAATACATTTCCGGGATTCCTCGCACCGTAAAAATCAGTCCGAACGCCAGCTTCAACCGCGCGGACGTTCCCTCCGGCGTTCCCGCAAAGCGCGTCGTATCGTGATTTCCGAAAAAGGGCACCAGAAATTCCGGATGCGGGTAGAGCGAATCCTGCCTGAGGATGTTCGCCAATTTTCCGACCGGAGCGCCGTTCAGCAAAACCTCTCGCAGCGTGAAATAAAAGGGAAAGTCAAACGGCGTCGTCAGTTGTGTATCAATGCCGTCCCACCCTTTTTTCCCGCCCTGGTAAAACGAAGTCACGCTAGGGTCGGGGTGGAACACTTCGCCGATCGTCGAGAGCCGCGGATAAATTTTTCTCAGCGCTGTGTGCCACTGCTCCCAGAACTCCCGCGAAACATACGGAAACGTGTCGATCCGGTAGCCGTCCAGTCCCGTGCTCTCCGCCCACCAGATGCCGTTCTGCTCCAGGTACTGCACCACCACCGGATTTTCCGTGTTCATGTCCGGCAAAAGTCCCGCGAACCACCCCTCCGTCAGATTTCGCCGCAACTGCGTTGGCGTATGCGGGTCCACCAGCGATTCGAAAATATCGTTCGTGATCTCCTTCTTGTCCGGTTGCCCGTAGAACGGTGCTTTCAACGGCGATGATGCCGTCAAGTGGTGCTCGGGTGTTCCGTGAAACCAGTCCGGCATCGGCGGATGCGTTGCCCAGGGATGCCGCGGCCCTACGTGATTCGGCACCACGTCGAACAGAACTTTCATGTGCTGCTTGTGAGCAGCCTGGACGAGTTCGCGGTAATCCGCAAGCGTTCCCAGGTGCGGATCCACGGCATACAAATCCGTCGCTCCGTACCCGTGATAATCCTGGGCAGCTCCGTTCTTCACCACCGGAGTCAGCCACAGCGTCGTCACACCCAGGTCCTTCAAATAGTCCAGATGTTGCTCCACGCCTCGCAGATCTCCGCCGTGATACGCGCGCGGCTTGCTACGGTCGTGCGAACCTGGAAATTCCGCCGGCTCGTCGTTCAGCGGGTCGCCGTTCGCGAATCTGTCTGGCATGATCAGATAAATCACGTCGTCCAGTGAAATCCCCTGGTTTCTGCCAAGAATCTGCGCTCGCGCCGCGATGGGCAATTCAAACGTGGTCTCTCCCCGCGCCGTCGTGATCCGGCAAACCGCCGTGCCGCTGCGCAAATCCGCTCCCAGTTTCAGCCACACGAACAGGTAATTCCCGCCGCCGCTCGATTCCGTCCTGCCCACAATCACATCATTGAGATTGCAGCTCACATGCGTCGCTCGCAGGTTTTTTCCGGAAAGCAGCAGCATCACGTCCGGTGTCAGCCCCACCCACCAGTTCGGTGGCTCCACTTTTTTCACCACGGGAGCATCCGTGCTCGCGCTTTCCTGTGCCCGCAGCGGAATTCCGCTCACTATCCCGGCGAGGAAAATCATCCCAGCTAAGCCACGAAACCGGGTGCCCCAGGTGCCGGTGTTGCACCTGGGGTCTCCTCCACCCGACACGAAACGCAAACCACGAATCACGTCTCTCCTCCTACTCCGCTTCGCGAAAAATCAAATACCCGAACGCCTCCGGCACATGAAAATTCGGCGTCTGAGTTAACGTCGGGCTCCACGCCGAATAAAATCTCGGCTCCGCTTTGCCTTCGACTCTAAAAAAGTTTGCCCGCCAGCTCCGCTTCGGATCGAACGCCGTCGTAAGGCTTCGCATCGGCACTGCAAGTTCCGCCGTCCAAGTTCGCGCCGCCGCATCCTGCGCCACCCGCCGTCGCAATCCGCTGCGCATCTCTTCTTTCCTGCCGCGCGCAATTTTCAGGTCGATCCAGTATCCGTTCGGGCTCACTTCCAATTCTTTATACACGGGCGCCTCGTTCTCATCCGGCTGCAAAAAAGCCTCCGCCACGTCGCGCTCCCACAATTCGTCGCGCCACCCGTCCGCCCGCGCATCCGGAAACACATGCAGCTCCCGATAACTGGCCAAAAACCGCAGAAACAGCGCCTGCTCGTTCCACAGCAGCCGTACTTCCGTCGCGCGGTGCGGGTCCGCATGCTCGCCTCTCCAATCGCGTTCAAATCGAATCGCCGGCGCCCGCTTCCACCACGCCTCCTCGGGAAATCCCTCTGTCCCCACGCTTTCTTTCAACAGCAGCGCATAAGCCGTCGGCAGCTCACCGAACTTCGAAACAGTTCCGCGATTCATGGTCCCGATAGTGTAGTCCACCCTGCACCGGTTCTTCTCATCCTTCCGGCCACGGGAGGCAAACCACGCGCCATGCGGCTTCCCCGTCTCTTCGGCCAGCAGACTCTTTGCGCACTTCGCTTCAGCACCAACCGGCCGCCATGCTCCCTGCGTGCTACCATCCGCTCTGGACCTATTTCCCGAAGGAGAAACTCCCGTGGAAGCACGCCGCACCACCCTGGCCGACCGCAACGTCGAGGTTCGCACCGAACCCACTCGCCGCAATCCCGCGGATTTTCAATTTCTAAAATTGCGAATCGAAGCCGGCGTCGCGCGCATGACCCTCAGCCGCCCCGACCACAATCTCCTCAACGAAAATATGCTCCGCGAAATGGCCGACGGCATTGCCCACGTCGGCGAGCGCCTTGACGTCAAACTCATCGTCCTCGACTCCGCCTGCAAAGTTTTCTGCGGCGGCATTGACGTCGGCGAATACACCTCCGAGCGCGTTTTTCAGATGCTCGATGCGTTCCACTCCGTCTTCACCGGCATCCTCGAAACTTCGAAGCCCGTCGTCTGCGTCGTCAATGGCCCTGCCATCGGTGGCGGCGCGGAACTCGCCGCTTTCGGCGACATGGTTATCGCCACGCCAAAAGCCCGCTTCGCTCAACCTGAAATCACGCTCGGCGTTTTCCCCCCGCTCGCCTCGACCATTCTTCCGTTCCTCGTCGGCCCTAAAGTCGCGCTCGAACTCGTTCTTCTCGGCGAACCTATCACCGCCGAACGCGCCCTCGACCTCGGCATCGTCAACCGCCTCGTTCCCGAAGCGCAGCTTGAATCCACCGTCAACGACCTGTGCGCCCGCATCGCCGGCCATTCTGGCCCGGTCCTCACCATGGCTAAAAAAGCGATTCTCGGCGGCATGGGGCTCTCGCTGCGCGACGGCCTCCGCAATTCCATGAACATCTTCCTCAACGAACTTTATCGCCTCGAAGATTCCCAGGAAGGCCTCCGCGCCCTCAGCGAAAAGCGCAAGCCCAACTGGAAGAACCGCTAGCCACTCGGCACAAATTCACGCATGATGAGTCTTGATTTGATTAGCTGCAGCTCCTTCGGTTAGAGAAGGTTAGGCCCAGCGCAATTTCCCCGTGTCGGATTACCCGGCACGAATGATTTCCTGGACCTGCAAACTCCCATGCTGTCTACAAATGCACAGACTCGCATCCCGTCGGTGGCTATGATCCTCTTGGGGAAAAAGGGCTGCTGTGTGGCCGGTTCATCTTCTTCAACTGGACATCGAGCTGGCCGTTCCTTGCGGGAGGCCTGCGGGATAGATACCTCTCTCCAGAGGACCAGTTCTCGTGCAACAGGAACCGTCGAAAGTAGTTGATCGGAAGAGTGGTGCAACGACAAGCAGCTCACAGCCCTGCTCGTCACACCCCCAATCACCGGCATTCTGGAGGTAACCGTGGCAATCCGGCGAAAAACCGGTCTGATCGTTGCTGGAATCGGCGCGTTGCTCTTGCTCGCGCTCATTTTCGTTGGGCCCGCGCTTATTCGAGTGGATCGCTACAGGCCTCAGATAATCTCGTTTCTCCAGGAGCAAACTGGAAAGCAGGTCGAGATCGGGCGACTCGCACTCACCTTTTTCCCTTTATCCATTCACATCGATGATTTCGGTGTGAAGAACCCTCCCATATTTCCCCGCGGCTATGTCGTCCAGGTGGCGCACATCGATGCTGAACTTGGCCTTGGTGCGCTCCTTCACCGTCAGGTGGTCATCAAGTCGCTCGTCCTTGCGGACCCGATCCTGAATTTGACTTCGGATCCAGACGGCCCGTGGAATTTCGAGAATCCACAAGCGCAAGCTTCACAAAATGCCCTTCCTCTCGGAGTGATCTCAAGGGTGCAAATCAAGCGGGGGAAATTGATCGCCTCGAATCTATTGCCCTCCGACGCGGCGGGCCCCATCTTTTTCGAAGCCCACGAGATTTTCTGCGACCTGGAAGATGTAAATCTGATAGGGATCATCAATCCTTCGTCTGCCTCGAAAGATGGGCAAGGCCGCCTGAAGGCGGGCCTTATGCGCTTTGGCTCGGTCGAGGCAAGAAATCTGGAATCCACGTTGCGGCTGGGGGAGAGGAAGGTTTTTTTTACGGGGATTAAAGCGGAAGTTTACGGCGGGAGTGCCGCGGGTGACCTGACGTTCGACTTCTTAGCCAAGAACGTGAGATTTAAGGCCAATGCGCGACTGCGGGGAATCAATGTGGCCCAACTCCTGGCGGCCTTCCCAAACGGCGGTGGAAAGATGACCGGGAAGATGGAAGGGGAAGTGCAATTAGCGGGAGAAATCGTGCACTCGCTCCGCCCGCTCGCGGGAATGCACGGCACCGGACACGTGACCGTGCGCAACGGCCAGGTGCCAAGCCTCAGGCTCAACGCGAATTTGATGAAACTGGCGCACTTCAATGATCTCGGCCCGGCCAGGAATGATCCCTCCGCATTTAACTTGATAACTACCGACCTGGAACTGGACAATCAGAGGATTTCGAGCCGCGTGATAGACATTGACGGTTACGGAGTCGATGTGGATGGCTCAGGCAGCGTCAGCGTCTCAGGCTCTGACGAGCTGAACTATCGCGGCTTGGCGGAAATTACAACCAAAGAGGGCTTCTTCACCAACACCGTCGCCCGGCTGTCCGGAGCCACACTAAAAGATGGCAAGTTGCAGTTTCCCTTTCGGATCGCCGGAACGATTGATAACCCGATCTTCTCCAAGGGCAAGGGCGATCAGGATATAGACGCGGCACAAAAACCCCGGTGATTGAAGCGGCCCGGCAGTTCTGGATGTGTGACCGGCAAATCGGATCGATTGCCAAAGCAATTTAAAGCAAAAGGGATTTCACGACGGCAACAAATGAGCTGCTCGCTTCAGGCAAACTTGACCTTCCCTTCTCAATAACCTCATAAGGCTGCAAAAAACTCAGGTATTTTCCGGCAACCATTTCCGGTGTTCACCCGATAGACATCTCCCGCGCCTCAGCTATTGTGCTGGCCGACCAAGAAGTCGGCTGCCAGCTTGCACGGGTGCTGTCTAGCGTCACTCCGGTGAATTCTTTATGGCGCTCGCGGGCTTGCGCACGTCGTTGCGAGGCCTCTTCTAGTTTCGATCACAAATTCGGGGAATTCCCCGCGGAGATGGCTATGTTTTCAACAACTCTCGGACGTCTTCCGGCCCAGGGCCTGCGAGTGCTCGCGCTCGCCTCCATTTCACTGGCCGTCATCACCACGCAAGCATCAGGCGCGACCAATGATAAACATTTCTTTTGGGCTGCAGGACAGGCCCCCAACCCCAGTTCGGTGTCGAACGACCTGATTTATCACGGCGGAAATGCCGGGCCGGGAGCCATCGGCGTCGAGACCTCGCCGGCAATTTATTTGGTTTTCTGGGGGCCCGATTGGGCGAACGGTTTTACGACTACGGACGCAAACGGAAGGCAATACACGAGCCAGCAATTACAAAATTACGCGACGTCCTTTTTGAACAATCTTGGTGGCACGTCCTGGGCGGCCATCCAGACGGAATACTGCAATACTGTCCCCACAGGAACCACCAGTTGCGCCAGCGCCAATGGCAGCGGGTATGTCACTAACCCAAGAAAACAACTCAAAGGTGTGTGGACCGACCCCACGCCTGTTCCCAGCGACATCATCGCCTTGGGTCTCGCGGAAAACGTGGTCGATGATCCGCTTGCAATGGAAGCGATTCGCGCGTCCGCTCATTTCGACTACAATCCGCAAGCGACTTACATCATCCTCACGCCGCCGACCTCTGTTGCCACTGGGCAGCCAGTCTATTGCGGTTACCACACCCAGACGAACAGCGTGGATGGCCTGGGCAACCCGTACCGGTTGCAATACGCCTTCATCCCATTTCTCAACATGAGCTGGCCCGGCCTCGGCACCGGAGGCTGCGGAATGAACTCCGTCAACGCGATCAGCGATGATTTTGGCCACGGAGTCTTCGATGGCTACAGCATCGTTACCGGGCACGAATACGCCGAAGCGGTCACCGATCCGGACAACTTTGCCACCGTTCAGGACGGCTGGAACGACGCGCAGGGCAGCGAGAACGGCGACAAATGCGCGTGGAAGGGTCTCGCCAATGTTCCCATGGATAATCACACCATGTTCGCGGTCCAACCACTTTGGAGCAACAAGGCATTCGACGTGACCGGCGACGGCTGTGTGCGTTCCGCCCCGACCAATCCGCACGCCATGCCTGCGGCTGGCATCACGCCTCCCGCGATTGATATCTGCATGACCCTTGGCACCTGTCTGCCCGGTGTCGCCGCGGGGCAGCCTATGCCCGTCAACATGGCCTACTTCGGCGGACGTGTTCAGGTGAACCCCAAGATCTACCTCGTTCTTTGGGGCTGGGGGCAGCCGAATGCATTCGATCACACATCCCTGGGTAACCCGGCAAGCGATCCGGACGGCGCGGGCGCGTTGATGACCAGGTTTGTGTCAGCCATGGGCGGCACGACGTGGGGAGATATCGCCACGCAATACTATCAGTCCAATTACAACGGCAACTATTCGACCATCGGGAACCCGAAGCAGCAGCTGGCGGGCGTGTGGCACGACGACACCAATTCCATTCACGACAATTTGAGCCCCATCGACCTGGCGCGCGAAGCCGCGCGTGCGGCTGCATTTTTCCACGCGACGGATCTGCCCGATTCCAATTTCGTCATCGCCACCCCGCAGAAGTTCAACGACGCAGGCTTCAATCAAAGCCAATACTGCGCCTGGCACGACTACACTACGCCGACGGGTTATCCCGGCGTGCAGCAGGGCATTGCGTTCACCAACATGCCTTACGTTATGAATGCGGCGGGTGGTTGCGGGAAAGACTTCGTCAATCCCGCGCCCGCGGGAGATATGGACGGCGTCACCATCGTGCTCGGCCACGAGATCGCGGAAACCCTCACCGATCCCGGCGCCGAATCGACAACCGGCCAGGTGCAGAACGGCGGCTGGTTTGATTACCAGAGCTGGGAAATCGGCGACAAGTGCGCGTGGGTCGGAGACGGTCTCCAGATTCCCGGCGCGCCCTTCAACATGATCGGAAACGACGGCCGTGCGTACCCGGTGCAGACCCTGTGGAGCAACAAGAGTCTAAGCGGAGTCGGTTACTGTTCGCAGGGATTCTGAAACGCGTTTGATCATCGCGGACAACTTTAGCGTGGCGTAAGGTGTCACGCGCCGCCCGGCATCTCCCCAGCCGGGCGGTTTGCGTTTTCTCGCAGTTCGGAATCGCTGTTCAAATCCGCGGCGGGGTAACCCGTAAACTTTTCGTCTCAATTTTCTAGTTTCATTGACACCCCTCCTCACGCCCCGTAAACTGATTTGGACATCCAGCAGGCAAGGGAAGTGGGGAAGTGCCGTGCAAATCGGCCGCGGTCCCGCCACTGTGTTCGGCTTCATCGCCGAGAGCCAGGCTACCCTCCCTCGCCGCCGCGGTTGGGCCTACTTCGCGAGAGGGTACGCCTCCAGTCGGAGCCCGGCTTCTCGCCGGGTTTTTTATTTTCAGATTTCTCGCGGCACCTTCGTCAGGGGAGATTCGTGCAGCACAATTCTGCCAATACCATGCGTCGAGCCAAAGTTTTCGCCGCCGCCTTGCTTTTGCTCGGCGCCATGCCTCTCCGCGCCCAGTCGTCCGCGCCACCTGCCATGCGCGAAGTCATTGACGAATTCGGCCGCACCATTCGCGTACCGCAACTCCCCACTCGCATTGTTTCCCTCGCGCCCAGCTTGACGGAAACGCTTTACGCTCTCGGCGTCCAGGACCGCCTCGTCGGCGATACCGACTATTGCGACTATCCTCCCGACGCGCAAAAGAAAAGAAAAGTGGGTGGCCCGATTAATCCGAATCTCGAGGAAATCGCAGCGCTCCATCCCGATCTCGTTCTCGTCACCAAGGAAATCAATCGGCTCGACACTCTCCGCGCTCTCGATACTCTCGGCATCCCCGCCTACGCCACCGACGCTCGCAATGTTGACGAAATCCTCTCCACCACCCAAAAACTCGCCGATCTTCTCGGCGTCCCGGAAACGGGGAAATCGCTTGCCGCCGACCTCCAGGCTCGCCTCGCCGCCCTCCACGCAAAACTCGAATCCCTGCCGCCGAGCCGCGTCCTCTTCGTCGTCTGGACTCACCCGCTCATCTCCGTCGGAAAAAACACATTCATCGCCGACGCGCTTCGCAGGGCCGATGCCACCAGCATTGTGGACGCCACACAAGACTGGCCGCAGATGAACCTCGAGGAAGTCGTTCGCCTGCAGCCCGATTACCTGGTCTTCGCCGCCTCCCACGCGGAATCCGCTGCCCGCGATTTCGAAGCGCTCGCGGGCCTCCCCGCATGGCAATTCCTCGACGCCGTGCGCAATCGCCGTTTCGCGGTCATCAGCGACGCCGTCAACCGCCCTGCCCCTCGCATCGTTTCGGCCATCGAAGACCTTGCGCGCCAGCTTCATCCCGCCGCATTTCAGGATGCGCCCGCACCCGAAAAACGCGCGGCTCCCGCGCCACCACCGCCCAGTCCCCCCATACCAGCGCCGGCCCACATGACTCTCAACACGCAACCCCTCGCGATGGAGCTTGCATGCGCCCGCTGACGCTCACCCGCCTCCTTCTGCGCTGCGGCATTCTCGCTCTCATTCTCTTCGCTGTCGTTGTCGTGGCCATGAAGCTCGGAGCGGTCCAGGTTTCTCTCTATGGTCTCGGCAAGGATCTCATCAGCCTCCTTCTTCATCGCACCAGTTCTCTCTCCAGCGATTACGGCATGATTGTCCTCGGCATCCGCCTGCCGCGCATTCTCCTTGCGATCTTCGTCGGCGCATCTTTGTCCGTCGCCGGCGTCAGCTTTCAGGCGCTGCTTCGCAATCCGCTCGCCGATCCGTACGTGCTAGGCGTCTCCTCTGGGGCGGCTCTCGGCGCCATTTTGGCCCTCATTGTCGAAAGCCATCTGAACCTTTCCCCGGAAATGGCCGGGCTGATCACTCCGATCGGCGCATTCCTCGGCGCCGCCGTCACCATCGCCGCCGTCTATATCCTCGGGCGCCGCGACGGCCAGATTGACAGCACCACGCTCCTTCTCGGCGGCATCATCACCGCTTCTTTCCTCTCCGCCGTGATCATGTTCCTGATGACCACGCTTTCCGGCAACGATCTCCGCGGCAGCGCTTTCTGGTTCATGGGCGATCTTTCCACACCGCAACCCCGCAGCCTGCTCTACTTCTTATCCTTTGGTTTCATCATCGCCGCTGGTGCCATTTACACCACCGCTTCCGATCTCAATCTTCTTCTCGCCGGCGAAAAAGAGGCCATGCATCTCGGCGTGGACGTGCCGCGCGTCCGCATCGTCGTTTACATTGCGGCTTCCGTCCTCACCGGCCTCGCCGTCAGTGTCAGCGGCACGATCGGCTACGTCGGCCTTCTTGTCCCCCACGTCATGCGCCTCATCTTCGGTTCCGATCACCGCATGCTTATCCCTGCCTCCGCGCTGGGCGGCGCGATCGCCCTGGTTATCGCGGACACGCTCGCGCGCACCGTCACTTCGCCCACCGATTTGCCCGTCGGCGCCATGACCGCCCTCGCCGGTGCGCCGCTCTTCATCTATCTGCTTCGCCGGAGAATCGCGTGAGCAGCGCGCTGCGCCACCCGCTTCCCGGAGATGCTTCGCGCGCCAGCACCGACGTCCGCCTGAGCGTCGAGCAGGTCAGCTACGCCTACGCGCCGAACCCCTCGCAAGCGCCGCTCTTTACTCTGGAAGCGATGAGCTTCCAGGCCAAACCGGGCGAACTCGTCGCCATTCTTGGCCCCAACGCCAGCGGCAAATCCACGCTCCTCAAACTCATCTCCGGCGCGCTTCAGCCGCTCTCCGGCAGGATTTTCCTGAATGGATTCGAAACGCATTCGCTTCCCGTCAAGACCCGCGCGCAGCGCATCGCGCTCGTTCAGCAGGAAAGCCGCCTACTTTTTCCGTCGCGCGCCTGGGAATTTGTCATGCAGGGCCGCCATCCCTACCGCGGCGGTCTCCGCCTGGAGTCCGAGGAAGACATCCTCATAGCCAACAACGCGCTCGCGCAAGTCGGCGCCACGCAGTTGGCCGACCGCTGGATGGACAAAGTTTCCGGCGGCGAAAAGCAGCGCATCATTCTCGCTCGCGCCCTCGCGCAGCAGCCGCTGCTCTTGCTTCTCGACGAGCCGACGCTTCACCTCGATATCGGCGCCCAAGTGGATCTTCTCGAATCCCTGCGGCGTCTCGCCGCGCAGAATCGCTATACCGTTGTCGTCGTCACCCACGAACTCAATCTCGCGGGCGAATACGCCGATCAGGTCGTGCTTCTGCAAAGGGGAAAATGTCTTCGCGTCGGTCCGCCGGCAACGGTTCTCCAGCGCGAGATTCTCGAGCAAGTTTTTCAAGCGCCGCTTTCCGTGGAGATGACTCCCTCCGGCCGGCCGCGCGTAACGCTTTTTTCAAATAAGTAGCAATTTACTCGTCCACCCCAACCCGGGGGCTTGCCTGTCGCAGACAGGCCTCGCGCCTCCGACATCCTTAACCCGCAGCGGGCTTTGCCCCTCCACAATAACCGCAGACTTCGTGCTCGGGAAGACGGTGCAACACCGTCGCCGCCGCGCGACTGTAAGGCGAATGTACTGCTCGCCAGCCACTGTAGCTGATTTCCGCTACGGGAAGGCAGCGAGTGAACTTTGTAGCGGCAGGCTTCAGCCTGCCACGTCCCACAGAGTTCTTTTTCGCCAAGCCAGGAGACCGGCGAAGTCTGCAGCCCGTGCAAGCCTCTTTGCACCGGCCAACCTTCAAGCTCCCGCGCGTGAGGGAGCGGAGGAACCATGAAAAATATAATCGCCGTACTCTCTTTGCTCGCCGCATTCTTTGTTCCCGCTGTCAGCACCAAAGCCGCACCGCAATCCCAAAGCGACAAAGCGATTCTCGCCGGCACGCTCACTGATCCATCGGGCGCGCCCGTCGCTGAAGTTCAGATCACCGCGCAATCCGAAGCCTCCTCCGCAGGCCGGCCCGTCTCCGCCGTTTCTTCCAACGACGGCTCATACTCCGTGTCTCTGCCCGCGGGCCGCTATCGCCTGCGCTTCTCCCGCGCTTCCTTCGCCGCGCGCGAAATCGTTCTCACTCTCGCTTCCGGCGAATCCCGCATCCTGAATCTTCATCTCGACCTGGAGCCACTCTCCTCAAGCGTGATCGTCACTGGGCAATCCGTTCCAACACCCGCGCAGCAAACCACCGCTCCCACCGACGTCATCTCCCGCGAAACTATCGACAATCGACAAGCCGTATCCCTGCCGGAGCTTCTGGAATTTTCTCCCGGCATCGCTGTCGGCCGCACCGGGCCTTTCGGTGGCTCCACCTCCATTTTCCTGAATGGTGGTAACTCCAACTTCACTAAGGTCCTGGTCGACGGCACGCCTATCAATCCACCCGGCAGCGCCGTGGATTTCTCCAGCCTCACCACAGAAAATATCGATAAGGTTGAAATTGTGCGTGGCGCCGAAAGCGCGATTTACGGTAGCGATGCCGTCTCCGGTGTCATTCAGCTTTTCACACACCGCGGCGAGACTCGCATCCCCGCCTTCAGTGTCTATTCCGAAGGTGGAAACTTTTCCTCCGGCCGCGGCGGCGCGGATCTCAGCGGCGTCCTCGGCAAATTCGATTATTCTGGCGCTGCCTCCTATTTCCAGACCGACGGCCAGGGTCCCAACGACTATTTCGTGAATCGCACGCTCTCCGGAAATTTCGGCTATTCCTTTTCGGACTCCAACCAGCTCCACGTCTCACTCCGCAACAACACCAGCGACGCCGGCATTCCCGGCGCCACACTGCAGGGTCCGCCGGATCTCTTCCAGGGCTACGGCCAGAAGATTTTTTCCGCCAACGCCCGCTGGGAGTTCGCGTCCGGCTCTCACTGGCATCACCAGCTCATCGGAACCGACTCTTACACCCGCCAGCGCAGTTTCGCAAATCCTGGAGACACCTTTCCGTTTGACTCGGTGCTCAGCTTCAATCGCGCGGCCATCAATGCGCAATCGAGCTACGTCACGCGCAACTTCATCGCGACAGCCGGTTACCAGTACGAAGTCGAAAATGCCGGCATCAACTTTGTCTTGCCCGGCCATCTGCGCCGCAACAATCAGGCGGGGTATCTCGATTTCCGCTACACGCCCGTTTCGCGGCTCACCCTCGACTTCGGCGGTCGCGTCGAGGCCAACGGCAATTTTGGCACCCGCGTCGTTCCTCGCATCGGCGGCTCCTACGCGCTGCGCTATGGCAAGGGCTTTTTCGGCGACACGCGCTATCACGCCTTTTATGGCCAGGGCATCAAGGAGCCGCGCTTCGATCAGACCTTCGGGACGGATCCCTGCTTCCCGGGTAATCCCGATCTCAAGCCCGAAGCCAGCAAGGGCTGGACCACTGGTTTCGCTCAGAAACTCGCCTCTGACCGCTGGAGACTTTCCGCCGATTATTTCTACACTCGTTTTTACGACATTGTCAGCTTTGCCTCGGGGGGATCCACTTCATCGTGCCCGTTTGGAACGGGTACGTTTTTCAACACCGACCTGGCCATCGCCCGCGGCACAAACGTCACTTCGGAATTCCGTTTCAGCAAGTGGCTCTTCTTGAATGGAAATTACACCTACGACAATTCTCGCGTCCTCAAGTCCCCCAACACTTTCGATCCATCGCTGGAACCGGGCAACCACCTGGTTCGCCGTCCGGTCAATTCCGGCTCATTCGGTCTTAACATCGCCTACGCCCGCGTGAACTGGAATTTCATCGGCTACTTCACCGGTGCCCGCACCGATTCGAATTTCATCGATCCGCAGCCCACGAAGGATCCCGGCTACGCCCGCTTCGACATGGCCGTGAAATACAACGTGACCCGCGGATTGTTCGTCACCGCCCGCGCCATCAACCTCTTCGACAAGCAATACCAGGACGCCTTCGGCTATCCCGCGCTGGGCCGCTACTACATGCTCGGCCTGCGCTACGCCTTCACCGGGAAAAACTGATGCGCGAAGCAAATCCGTTTGTAGGGGCCGGGCTCGCCCGGCCCGTCTTCAACACCGGAGCTCCACTTGCCGCCATCTGAACCCATCCTCTTCTGCTGGAGCGGCGGCAAAGACAGCGCCCTCGCGCTGCACACGCTGCTCCGCCAAAACGATGTGCGCGTCGCGGCTCTGCTCACCACCGTGACCGAGGGCTACGATCGCATCAGCATGCACGGCGTTCGCCGCGAACTTCTGCTCCGGCAGGCGGAGTCTCTCCGCTTGCCGCTGCACGAGGTCTTCATCCCGCCGCAATGCGACAATCCGGTCTACGAAGCCCGCATGGAACAGGCGCTGCTTTCTTATTTCCAGCAGGGAATCCGTCGAGTCGCTTTCGGTGACATCTTCCTCGAGGATCTCCGCCTTTACCGGGAAAAAAATCTCGCGCGTGTCGCGATGCAGGCCCTTTTCCCCATTTGGAAACGCGACACCCGCGAACTCATCCGCGAATTCCACGCCGCCGGATTTCGCTCGGTCGCCGTTTGCATCGACTCCAAAGTCCTCGATCCCAGCTTCGCCGGCCGCGAACTCGATGCAACTTTCTTCGCCGATCTCCCGCCCGGCGTCGATCCCTGCGGCGAAAACGGTGAATTCCACACCTTCGTCTTCGATGGCCCGATCTTCTCGCGCGCCATCGGCTTCATTCTCGGCGAAGTCGTCCATCGCGATTCCTTCGTCTTCCGCGATCTGTTGCCCAGTGGTCCATAAAGCCGCCACTGCGCACTGGCGCCACCTGTGGCACAGCCATTCCTGGCTGTGCTCTTGGTTTCTCCTTAGGAGGCCGGGAGTTCAACCACGGCGTGAGGGCGGAATTGCCACCGGGCTTTGGCCCCTGAAGATATCTTCTCTACCGCTCTACGCTGACGTGACTTGTGAAATTAGTTGTATCAAAAGAATTCAAAAGGGGGTTTGAGCCGAATCATGTTCCAGGAAAAATCGTCTGCTCACGTTTTTGTTCTTCGCGCCATTCTCGCTGCCGTAATGATCGTCCTCGCCGCCGTGCTGCGCATCCTTCCGCATCCGTGGAATTTCACTCCCATCGGCGCCATGGCGCTTTTCTCCGGCGCGATGTTTCGCGACCGCCGCGTGGCCTTTCTTTTTCCTCTCGTGGCCCTCCTCGCAGGAGATCTCTTCGTCGGTCTCCATCGTCTCATTCCTGTCGTTTACGCCAGCTTCCTGATCAGCGTGCTCATCGGCACAGGTCTTACGAATGGGCGCGGCATTCTCCGCATTGGTGGCGCCGTATTTCTCGGCGCGCTCCAATTCTTCCTCGTCACCAACTTTGCCGCCTGGCAGCTCTTCGGCACCTACCCGCACACCCCCTCCGGCCTCGCCGCCTGTTACATCGCAGGTTTGCCCCTCTTCGGCAACACCCTCGCTGGTGACGCTATGTACGCAACTCTCTTCTTCGGCACGTTCGCGCTTGCGGAAAAACTCTTTCCTGCGCTGAGTGAACCTGCGGGACACCCCGCGCATTGAGGAGTTGCCATGCACGAATCGTGCGTTCCTCGCGTCGGTGTCGGCGTCCTGCTAGTAGACGAACAGGATCGCGTGTTGCTCACATTGCGGAATCGGCCGCCCGAAGCCGGTTGCTGGAGCATAGTGGGCGGCAAACTCGATTTTCTAGAAACTCTTGAAGAATGTGCCGCTCGGGAGGTGCGAGAGGAGGTCGGCGTTGAGGTCTCCATCCAGTCCTTGCTCTGCGTAACCGACCACTGCCTGCCGCAGGAAAATCAGCATTGGGTTTCCCCGGCGTACCTCGCAAAAGTTCGAGCCGGCACGGCGGCCAACTGCGAACCCGAGAAGACCGCCGACGTCCAGTGGTTCGCGCTGGATCGCCTGCCTCCCAACCTGACCATGACCGCTCGCAACGCCATTCGCGCTTACACCCGGCAACGCCGGCCGCCGGGCCATGACCTGACGCGGTGATGCTATACTTTTTCTTTCCCTATGACGAAATTCGCCACCGAATCCGCCATGTCTCCCGAACTGCTCGCCAAATACGAGCCGGTCATCGGCTTGGAAGTCCACGTTCAGCTCCTCACCAGAACAAAAATTTTCTGCGGCTGCTCCACGCGTTTCGGCGATTCGCCAAACTCCAACGTCTGCCCGGTCTGCCTCGGCCTTCCCGGCACGCTTCCGGTTCTCAACAAGCGCGCCGTCGAAATGGCCATGCGCGCCGCCCTGGCCATCAATTGCACCGTTCATGAGCATTCCCGCTTTGCGCGCAAAAATTATTTTTATCCCGACCTGCCCAAGGGCTACCAGATCTCCCAATTCGAACTGCCCCTGGCCACCGGCGGCTGGCTCGAAATCGAAGTCCACGGCGAAAGAAAGCGCATCGGCATCACGCGCCTCCATCTTGAGGAAGACGCCGGCAAATCGCTCCACGACGGCTTTCCGCACTCCGCCGAAAAAACCTACGTGGATTTCAACCGCTGCGGGACCCCGCTTAGCGAAATCGTTTCCGAGCCGGACATGCGTACGCCCGACGAAGCCTACGCCTACCTCACCACGCTCCGCCAGATCCTTCTTTACACCGGCGTCAGCGATGTCAATATGGAGGAAGGCTCGCTTCGCTGCGACGCTAACGTCAGCGTCCGCCTCCGCGGCGCGAAAGAATTCGGCACCAAGGTCGAAGTAAAAAACTTAAATTCGTTCCGCTATCTCGCCAAAGCCCTCGAATATGAAATCGAGCGCCACATCGGCATCATCGAATCCGGTGGCCGCATTTCTCAGGAGACGCGCCTCTGGAATCAGGCCGCCAACCGCACCGATTCCATGCGCTCCAAGGAAAAGGCCCACGACTACCGCTATTTCCCGGAGCCCGATCTCCTGCCCGTCCACGTCAGCCCCACCTGGCGCGACGAAGTTCTCCGCTCGCTACCCGAACTTCCCGCCGCCAAGCGCGCTCGTTTCGTTTCCTCTTACGCCATCACGCCCTACGACGCCGAAGTTCTGACGGGCTCGCAAGAGCTCGCCGATTACTTCGAATCCGTCGTGAAGGCCGGCGCACCCGGCAAAGCCGCTGCCAACTGGATGCAGACCGAACTTCTTCGCCGCCTCAACGATTCCGGCAAGGAAATCACTGCAAGCCCTGTCAACCCGGCCGCCCTCGGCGAACTCGTCGCCCTTGTCGACACCGGAAAAATCACCGCCGCGGTCGGGAAAAAAGTCTTCGCCACCATGTTCGACTCCGGCCGCTCTGCGGCTGCAATCGTGGCCGCCGAAGGCCTCGGCGCCCAGGTCGCCGACGATGCTATCGAAAAAGCCGCCCGCGAAGTCATCGAAAAAAATCCCGACAACGTCGCCAAGTTCAAATCCGGCAACGAAGGCGTCTTCAAATTTTTTGTCGGCCAGGTGATGAAAGCCACCAAGGGTCAGGCCAATCCACAGGCGGTCAACGACATCGTCCGCCGCCTGCTCTCTTAGCATTTGTAATGGCCCCGACCGGGTCGGGGGCGCTTATGGGCCGCACGTAGCTCGAACCCAGGTTCAGGAGAACACTCTCATGCTCAAAATCGGCGACAAAGCTCCCGAATTCACCCTCGCCTCTGACGGCGGCAAGCAGCTCTCCCTAAGAGACTTCAAGGGCCGCCGCGTCCTGTTGTTCTTTTTTCCGAAAGCGAATACTCCGGGTTGAACGGTGGAAGCGTCCGAGTTTCGCGACGCAAAAGCTAAGTTCGATAAGCTGAGTGTCTCCATACTCGGAGCAAGCGCCGATCCCGTGAAGGCTCTGCAGAAATTCAGCGACAAGTGGAAGCTCAATTTTCCGCTGCTCAGCGATCCAACGCACAAAATGATCGAATCCTACGGCGCGTGGCGCGGCAAGAAATTCATGGGCCGCCTGTTCAAGGGAATTATCCGCAGCAGTTTTCTGATCGGCCCCGATGGCAAAATCGAACAAATCTGGGACCCCGTCAAAGCCAAAGGCCACGCCGCCGATGCCCTCTCCCGCCTCACCGAGTAGGAGGAGTCTCTCTTCAATCTTCAATGTAGCGCTGGTCTTTCAAGCCAGCCTCTTCGCTCCCGCCTAAACCTCCACCCGCAACTCTTCCCCCACCAGCTCAATCAACATATTGTCGATCAACCGTGTCTTCCCCACGTACACGGCCATTACCGCGTAGCACCGCCGCGCCACCCTCAGCACGGGCTCAAACGTCTCCGCATCCACAATCTCCGCGTAATCCACCCGCGCCCGCGGCTCGCTTGCCAGCACTCTGTGCATCGCTCCCTGCAACTCCAACGAATCCCGCACGCCCGCCGCAATCTCTCGCTCCGCTGCCCGCAGCGCCTGGTACAACACCGTCGCCGCTTCGCGATCCGCCCCTTGCAAATACGCATTCCGCGAACTCATTGCCAGCCCATCCACTTCGCGCACGATTGGGCAAACCACAATCTCCGTATCCAGGTTCAAATCGCGCACCATCTGCTGCACAATCCGTACTTGCTGCGCGTCCTTCCGCCCGAAATAGGCGAAATATGGCTGCACAATCTCCAGCAGCTTCAGCACCACGGTGGACACACCGCGAAAATGCCCCGCGCGTGCCCTGCCTTCCAGCCGCTCGCTCAGTCCTTCCACGTGCACATACGTGGAAAATCCCCCCGGATAAATCTCCGCCGCCTCAGGCAGAAACAATCCGTCCACCTTCGCCGCGGTCAGCTTCTCCACATCCGCCTCCAGCGGACGCGGATACCGCGACAAATCCTCATTCGCCGCAAATTGTTTTGGATTTAAAAAAATGGAAGCGTATACCGGGGAGCATTCCCGCCGCGCCCTCTCCACCAGTGTCAGGTGCCCCGCGTGCAGCGCCCCCATCGTCGGCACCAGCCCGATGATTCGCTGCTCCTGTCGCGCCGCCCGCGCCCGTTCTTTCATCCAGGCAACTGTCCGAATCGTCTCCATTCGGCCTAAGCGCCCGCCGCCACGGCGCGTTCCCGGTAGAAATGCATCAAGTCGGTCAGCACCGGTTGCGCGCCCAATTGCCGCAGCAGCGTTGTCACTTGGCCCCGGTGGTAGGTCCCATGATTCACAAGATGCTGCATCGATTGCCAAAGTGGGTTGCGATAAACGCCGAATTTAAGTGTTTTGTACTCCATCACGCGGTTCAAATCGTCCTGCGTCACGGAGTCGACAAATCCAAGCAGCCGCGCCTCAAGTCCCGCCCACTGCTCCTTTAAACTTGCCACATCTTGAAATTCCTCCGCGTCAGGAAGGGAACCCGGCGAGCGCCCCTGAAACCGTTCCAGCCAAACCCACTCCCCTCCGTAAATATGAGCCGTCGTGTTGCGCAACGAGCCGAAACTCGACCCCATCGGCCGCAGAAATTCTTCCTGTTTGACCGCCGCAACCGCCCCTAGCATTCTCCTGTTGGCCCAGGCGTTGAATTCATACAGCGAAGCCATCTCGTTCGGGGTCATGCCGCGCCTCCTTGCCGTAAATTATCTTGATTATATTTTTTTGCGGCGCGTGAAATCATTCTGCCGCCCGCAGAAATAAGAAATCGTCAGCTTAGCGTGCGATTCGAATGGGCTTTCCGGTTTTGATCGCATTCGGCGCGTGGTACGACTCCGCATCCGATGGAAAGCTCCCGCCCTGCACGTCCGCGCAATATTCGCGCACCGCTTGCGAAATCACTTCGCCCACATTCGCATATCGCCGCGCAAACTTCGGCGGCTCCTGAAACGTCAGCCCCAGCAGATCGTGCAGCACCAGGATCTGCCCGTCGCAATCGGGTCCCGCGCCGATGCCGATCGTCGGAATCCGCACGCTCTTCGTGATCTCCGCCGCCAGTTCGCGCGGAATTCCTTCCAGCACAATCGAAAACGCCCCTGCCGCTTCCACCGCCCGCGCATCGCGCATCAACTGCTCCGCCGCCCTCTCGGTTTTCCCCTGCACGCGATATCCGCCCATCGCATTCACCGATTGCGGTGTCAATCCCACGTGACCCATCACCGGGATCTCCGATTCCGTCAGCCGCGC
>Ga0210406_10001862_pt1 | contig 24815 bp, 18 predicted proteins | sample IncBWC30MmetaG_FD_155454 | JGI IMG/M metagenome (GOLD analysis project Ga0210406, IMG submission 155454) | Forest soil microbial communities from Barre Woods Harvard Forest LTER site, Petersham, Massachusetts, United States - Inc-BW-C-30-M | ecosystem: Environmental > Terrestrial > Soil >...
AACGGTTGCGGGCACGTCGGTGATCGCCGCGATGAGTGCCGGCCAATCGGTTTCATCCACTAACCCCGCGGGCGCAACAGCGGGAAGTAAGTTCTATTTTGCGGTCTCCGATCCCATCATCGGCAGCGAACTCTACGCACTTGCGCAGGACACGATACCTACCGCGACGACTTTGACAATATTTCCCGCTTCCGCCGCCGTCGGCACGCCGATCGTGATGACGGCCGCGGTCTCGCAGACCTCGGGCAATGCGGTCCCAACAGGATCGGTCAGCTATATGGAGGGAAAAAGCACACTGGGCACTGCAACCTTGGATGCGAACGGAGCAGCCACGCTGACGACGTCGACATTGCCCATCGGTCAGCATGCATTCACCGCCGTCTACAGCGGCGACTCGACGAACTCGTCTTCCCTATCGCCGGTCGCACAGGTCACCGTGGTCACTGCACCCAGTGTTTCGCTCACTCTCTCGCCCTCGACGATTACGCTCGGCCAATCCGCCACGTTGGCTTGGTCGACCACCAACGCGACGCAGTGTACGGCCAGCAATGGCTGGGCCGGCAATCAACCGACCAGCGGCTCGACGGTTGTCACCCCCGCATCGGCGGGTGCTGTCAGCTATGTCCTGAGCTGCACCAACGCGGGAGTGAGCGCCAACGCCACTGCGACGCTCACCGTCAACGCGGCCGCTGTAGCCCCTTCCTCTGGCCACGGCGGCGGAGGCCAGTTAACACTCGCAGAACTTCTGACCCTACTCGTGTTGGTAATTTCGAGCCGATTCGGGCACTCGCCGATCACGCAAGCATCCCGCATCGTCGCGCCAGTTCGTCCCGAATGGACTTTGTTGTGAGTGTTTCGCTTATTCAACAGCCTAAATTACTCGGCCTCAGCATTGCCTATGCCAGGCTTGTCTATATCGGACCACGTTCAAATCTCGGACAGAATTTGTTCCGAACCCGTGGCTGTAGCTTGACCGTTGCCGCCATAATCGCTTCATTTGGGAGCCATTGGGCGGCAGCGGAGCGCGGGCAAGCGAGCGAATATTTCAGCAGCTGCGATCGAAATAGTGGTGCGCCCGGAGAGATTCGAACTCCCGGCCTCCTGGTTCGTAGCCAGGCGCTCTATCCAGCTGAGCTACGGGCGCAATGAAAAAATTGACGGTAGTCCTGCTCGAGGTCTGGCGAGCATGCCTGCCCTGAAGCTGCTTGGGCGCTTCAAGAAGTGGACCTCGACCGCGTCAGGGGCGCGAATATTACCACAACGATTGCCAATGACCATTCCCCAGTCCGGACACCATCCACCGAGAGAATCTCGACAACAAGTATTCGAATTCAATAGCTTAAGGATGAGCAATTTCAACGAGTTGGTGAGATTTACGTAGCGACTGGCGGAGAGGGAGGGATTCGAACCCTCGAAGGGCTTTTGACGCCCAGAAAAGCCCTTAAGAATCAGCAGCTTACTGATTCACAACAGGTTGCAGCCCCCTGCATTCCCCCTCATGTCCCCGTCCGCGGCAGTAGGGCTGGCAGTAGAGCTCAACTCTCGGTACGCACGCTGATACAACCCGCCGATGATACTCTCGGGCACCACTCACTTCGCCGTCCGCGCCTGAGCGCGGAACACACGGCGCTCGCCGTGACGTCGAGCCGCCCGCGAGCCAGATTGGCGCTGATCGAGGCCGTGGGCGGCGGCTGGAATGCTTCGCAGTTACCGTTGCCCTGAGCCCAATCAAAGCGCCGGCCGGCGGAGAAGATCAGAGCCAAGCGCCGGCCGACCTTTAGGAAGGGATACAGAAATCGGGCGCGTGCCGGATTGCGCAGCACAATGGCGAGAAGGCGGCCGAAAGGGCCGCGCGCCTGGGTCATAGCCGAGATCACAACGGTTGCATTGCTGCAGAAATAGATTTTTCCGCCGTAGATGGCGGTCATTCCCTCCGGCACGTCCTTCACCATCTCCTAATTCGAAAGCTCCGCAGGATCGCCTTCGTTAACGCACGCACTGGAGGCGACTTTCAGATAGACGCCGCAATGTAGATGGTCGTAAAAGTCTCGCAACGCGGCCAAGATCTCGATGTCGCGCTCTCCCGTCTCGGGATTGACGTGTGTGGCGACGCAGCGCCTAATAAATTTTACAAGTGTGGTCGCTGCCGTTCCGAGCCTTACGGAAGCTTCCGGCGCTAGGTCGAGTTCCGACCACGCTGGCCAACCGTCCACATAAACATTCGCCCGAAACCGTAACGGATCAATAGGGCGGCCGAGCCTGGTTTCCAGATCCCGCACGCTTTCAAGATTCACTACGGAGATAAATCCCTGGGGATTGTCGGTGAAACGATGCGGAGGCGCCGTCAGCACCTTTAGCAGACCGCGCTGATCGTCCCGGTCCAGAAAATCTGTCAGCCATGCGGCGAACGCCGCTTTGCCCTCATCACTCCGGAGATCGCCGGCGAATGGCACCCTTCCTTCTGCCTTCACACTCAGCACGCCTGTCCCTTCATCGTAGGCCGTCCGCGCCATCGCCAACTTCGGGATTTGCGCCAGGACAGTGAAACGCGTTTTGGGCACGAACGCGGCCGCAGCAGGGTCAAACCCAGAGGGTCCGTTCTCCACCGCGTAAAGCCGATCACAGGGAAAGTAGCCGCCCGCGACCAACTCCACCGACGCAACTCGTTCCGGCGTGAAACCCTTCACTGGATAGCGATAGAGCGAGGCGACACGTCCGATCTTCATATTGGGTTCGTATTGGACCATCCGAGATAATCCCTATGACAGTGCAAGAGTACACGCCTATTGGGAGACTGTAATGGGAAGGATTTCTAGCAGGCATGAAAGATGCGCCTAAGGCGATTGATGCGCGCGACTCTGACCGCCGCGCTAGAAACACTATTGCTGCCAGGTGTGAACTGCGTACGTCTCTTTCTGCGAACTTCGCACGATTTGTGTCACAGACTCAAACTTCTGTGATTGCCCCATCTTAGCCAACTAGCCAGAATCTGCGGCTAGGCTTTCCCGTAATGACTACGGTTCATTCACCGCGCGCGACGCGTATTCGAGCGATATTCATCCATGAAAATCGATTTCGGGAGCCACTTCACCAAACTTTGCTTGAGCTTCTTGCTTTTAGCGGGATACGTCGCGCCGGCCAGCGCGCAATTCAAGCTGCAGCAGGATTTTAGAGGCACGACCGCATCCGGATGGACATTGAGCAGTTCCGCCACTTTGACCGCGCCGTCGATCGATGCGGCAGGCTCAGGATGGCTGCGGCTCACCGACACCGGCGGCACGGAGAAAGGCCTCGCTCTCAACGACTCCTTCAGCTTCGCTGGCAATGTGCCCGTCGCGGTCGAGTTCAACTACGTGTCATGGGGCGGGACGGGTGCCGACGGTATGACCCTATTCCTCTATGACTCGACCACCGCCTCCCCAATGGCGGGCGCACTGACCGGCGGCGGCTTGGGCTACTGTGGCGGCGCGGGTGGCTACTTGGCCATCGGCATCGACGAGTACGGCAATTTTTCCAATCCCGCCGACAAATGTTCGAGTGCCAGCGGCGGTCCAGGGTTCAGGCCTGAGTCGCTGGTGATTCGCGGCCCGGCCAGCGCCAGCAACGCCTGGATCACCACGACCTCCGTGCCCGGCGGCATCGACAACCCGCATGTGACGTCGCGTCCGTCGTCCAAGACCGTGATATTCACTCTGACGCCCGCGGTCTTGCCGGCGGTCGGGTACACCATCACGGCGCAGTTCAGAAGCAGCAGCAATCAGCCGTTCCAGACCATATTCTCCAACGTGTCCTTCCCATACGTTCCGCCCGCGAACCTCAGTGTGGGCTTCAGCGGCAGCACCGGCGGTTCGACCAACATCCACGAACTTCGGGGCCTGGCCGCGGCAACGCCTGACGACCTGCAGGTGACGATGACCGGTCCGTCATCCGTTCTGCAGGGCGCATCCGTTAGCTACAACGTCACAGTCACGAACAATGGCAACAACACATTGAGCGGCGCCGACTCGCCCACCATCGTGGACACTGTGCCGGCCTCGATCACGGGTGTCGCCTGGACTTGTACCGCCAGCACGGGCGCGAGCTGTGATGCTTCCGGAAGCGGCAGCATCAACACATCGAACGTGACATTGCCGGCGAACGGATCGATCTCCTACACGATCACAGGTACGCTGGATCCCGGCGCCACCTGCGGGACGACCGTGGGCAATTCGGCCAACGCCGATTTCAGCAACACCGCCCGATTCCTCGATCCGGATGAGACCAATAACACCGCAACGGTCAATTCCACGGTCATCTGCAATACCACCCTAGTGGCGAATCCAGCTTCGTTGACGTACGCGCCGCAGCAGGTGAGCGTCGCGAGCGGCTCTCAAGCGGTTACCGTGACGGAAGGCATGAATAGTTCCACTATCACCAGCATTGCCGTGACAGGGGACTATTCTCAGACAAACAACTGTCCCGCAACTTTGTCCGCTGGACAGACCTGCACCATCAATGTGACCTTCACGCCCGCCGCAGAAGGCAGCCGCAATGGCACGCTCACGATGTTGAGCAATGCCGCCGCCTCACCGACCGTCACCTCGACCGTAACGCTGTTCGGCACCGGTACCAACTCAGTACCCAGCGCATTCAGCTTCACGCCGCTGTTGAATGTCGACCCTTCAGGCGTGCAGGTTTCGAATTCCATCATCGTGGCCAACACCGACGTGCCTTCGCCCATTAGCGTGAGCGCCGGCGGGCAGTACAGCATCAACGGCGGCCCGTTCACTTCGGTTGCCGGGGTGGTCTCTCCCGGCGCGCAGGTGACAGTGCAACTGGCGGCGGCATCGGGCTACAGCACGTCAGATTCCGCGGTGCTCACCATCGGGGGCGTGTCATCGACGTTCACGGTCACGACCGGCGCGCAGCCGGTATTGCAGGGCTCATTCGCGCCGGTTACCGGCGCTGCACCGTCCAGCATCCAAACCTCCAACGCCATCACGGTGACCGGAACCGCGCTTCCAGTGCCGATCAGTGTCACCAGCGGGTCGACATACAGTATCAACGGCGGGCCCTTCACCTCGGCTCCCGGAACTGTTCAACCGGGTGATCAGGTGGTCGTACAGACGACGGCACCCTCCACGTACAACACAACCTCGTCCGCGATCGTGAATATCGGCGGCGTCACCTCCACTTACACGGTGACCGCCGCCGCGCAGCCTCCTCAGCAAGCTGGCTTCACACCGGTCACGGGTTCCAGTGTCGGGGTTCTGCAGATGTCCAATCCCATCACCATCACCGGTATCACGACCGCCGCGCCGATCAGCGTCAGCAGCGGCGCCGAGTACAGCATCAACGGTGGGCCGTTCACCTCGGCGGCAGGCACGGTGCAGCCGGGCGATCAAGTCGTGGTAGAGATTAACGCGCCGTCGACCTATGGCGGCACAGCGACCGCGGTATTGACCATCGGCGGGGCGACCTCCAGCTTCGCGGTAACCACGGGCGCCGAGCCGGTGCTGCAAGGCAGCTTTACCAGCGTTTCAGGTGCCGCTGTCTCCAGCACGCAGAGCTCCAATCCCATCACTGTTACGGGAATAACGACGCCCGCTGTAATCAGCATTACCGGTGGGCAGTACAGCATCAATGGCGGCGGGTTTACCTCGGCTGCCGGCACCGTGCAACCTGGTGATCAGGTCAGCTTGCAGATGACCGCGCCGTCCACCTATGGCGCAACGTCAACCTCGACGCTCACCGTCGATGGCGTCAGCACAAACTTTTCAGTAACCGCAGTCGTGCAACCGCTCAACGTGGCGGTGACGGGCGGCGGTGGCGCGATAGGCGCGGTAATGTTGTTTGCGCTCGCGTTTTTGGCGGCGTGCAGGGCGGTGGGGCCACGCCGTGCTGCGATGGTCCTGCCGATAGCAGTGATGTTTTTAGCCGGGCTGTTGAGTTCTCCGGCTCGTGCGGACGACGGCAGCTGGGGGTCGAATTTCTACGCCGGAGTTCGCCTCGGCGCGTCCACTAGCAGCATGACGGCGGCGAAGCTGACCCGCGATCTGCAATCCGACGGCTTCCAGGTAACGGCCTCGGGAGCCGAGCGTGGTACCGCCACCGGCACGTTGTATGTCGGTTACGAGTTGCCGGAACACTTCGCCGTGGAAGTTGTGGGAAGCTATGTGGGACGCACCCGCGCAGCCCTCGAAGGCGTACGGCAGGCGAATCTGAATCCATTGCTCGAAGATGCCGCGCGCATCGTGCGCGGCAGTGGCGACATTGTCTCGCTGGAAGCGCGCTACCGTTGGCCCTTGGCGCGCGCCATTGATCTGGATCTGCGTGCGGGCCCCTACGTTTGGATCACCAAGACCGATGTCTATGTGAACGGAGCCGACCAGTTGCATCGCACGGACGATGGCATCGGCTATACCCTAGGGGTCGGACCGCGTTTCGCGCTGGGGCAACACGTTGGAATCGGAGTCGCGGCCGACTTCTTACAGTCTAACTCGGACAATCATTTCGTGCTGTTTTCGGCGACGCTCGAGTATCACTTCCGCTGACGTGTATCGGAACTCTCGTGCCGACTGGCGGAGAGGGAGGGATTGCTCGCGGCTACGCCGCTCTTCCTCCGCTTCGCTCCGGACCGTTGCAGCGCAGCTGCAACGTCCAAAATCGCCGTCGGCGATTTTGTCGAACCCCCTATTCCATATCTCGGGTTCGAATCCCCGCTTCGTGGCTGCCACGACTGAGCGATCGAATCCGACGAGAATTGATGTGCCCTATGGCGGAGAGGGAGGGATTGCTCGCGGCTACGCCGCTCGTCCTCCGCTTCGCTCCGGACCGTTGCAGCTACGCTGCAACGTCCAAAATCGCCGTCGGCGATTTTGTCGAACCCCCTATTCCATATCTCGGGTTCGAATCCCCGCTTCGTGGCTGCCACGACTGAGTGATCGAATCCGACGAGAATTGATGTGCCCTATGGCGGAGAGGGAGGGATTCGAACCCTCGAAGGGCTTTTGACCCTTACGCCCTTAGCAGGGGCGCGCCTTCGACCACTCGGCCACCTCTCCGGATTCAGACCATACGGTCTTTCGCGGAGCGCGGGATGATACCCGCCCGGAGCGGTCTAGGCAAAGCAAAGGACTCCAACGCCTAGCTCTCAGGCGTCATCCACCATCTTGCTGACCGGCGCGCCGCCCATGCTGGGATCCTGATCTTGCTCGCGCTTGATCCGTTCATAGATCTCTTCGCGATGAACAGCGACGTCCTTCGGTGCATTCACACCGATTCGCACCTGATTACCCTTCACGCCCAACACAGTCACGGTGACTTCGTTGCCGATCATCACGGTCTCGCCGACACGCCTCGTCAATATCAACATAATCTAGCTCCTTGCTACCTGGCACTTGAGCGGCAAAAATGTACTGCGGTGCACACTGCATCGCGTCAAGCAGATGCCGAAAGGAATACTTTGGCCGATGGGCGAAGAATACAAGAATACCCACCGCATTTGTTACATCTTCGTGTCAGAATAAACAATCGTTCAATTAGAAAGCCGGCTCCGCACCAGCGATTCGACTCCGGCCAATGCAGCGCCCAAATTCTCGGGTTGCGTGCCGCCCGCCTGGGCGAAATCGGCACGGCCACCGCCGCGGCCCCCCACCTTTGCGGCCACGATACCTGCGATTTCTCCGGCCTTCATCCGAGCGATCAAATCGTCCGAAACGCCTGCTACCAGGACGACTTTACCTTCTTGCACACTGGCAAGGACAATTACCGATGAGCCAAGCCTGGTCTTGAGCTGATCCATCGCCTCCCGCAGCGACCTTACATCGGCGCCGTCGATCTGGACGGCCAAAACCTTAACGCCGCCGACATCCTTTGCTCGTGACGACAAATCGCCGCCGTGCCCGCTTGCGACCTTCGATTTGAGCTGCTGTACCTCTTTTTCCAGTCTACGGGAACGCTCGACGAGTTCGCGGACCTTCTCATCCACGTCCTCCCGACTGCCCCGGAGCATCGCAGCAATATCGCGCAGCACCTGATCGGTGTGCACAACCCACTCATAAGCTCCTCGGCCTGTAAGAGCTTCCACTCGGCGGATCCCGGCGGCAACGCCCGCCTCCCCGGTTATCTTGAACAAGCCGATATCGCCAGCACGTTCGACGTGAGTTCCGCCGCAGAGTTCCATCGAAAAATCACCTATCGATAGAACCCGCACATCGCTGTCATATTTCTCACCGAACAGTGACATGGCGCCGGCGGCCACTGCATCGTCCAAGGCCATCACACGTGTCTCGACGGGCGCATTCTCGCGGATCGTCGAATTCACCAAATCCTCCACCTGATGCAGTTCGTCAGGGGACAAAGCTTGGGTATGCGAAAAATCGAATCGCAACCGATCGGCAGCGACCAGCGATCCTTTTTGCTCGACGTGCGTTCCAAGAATCTTCCTCAATGCGGCATGCAGCAGATGGGTTGCTGAGTGATTGAGTGCAATCGCCTTGCGACGCTCGCCGTCGACCTGTGCGTCCACCGCATCGCCCACATGCAACTCACCGCTCTCGAGCACGCCGAGATGCGAAAACGATGCGCCAATCTTGCGCGTATCGCGCACCGTAAACCGTGCGCTCGCGCTTTTCAGCACACCTGTATCGCCGATCTGGCCGCCGCTTTCGGCGTAGAACGGCGTGTGATCCAGAATGACCTGACCCTCCTGCCCCGGCGTCAGGACATCGACAATCGCACCGTCGAAAATGAGCGAAGTCACATGCGCGCCGTCGGTGAGACGGTCGTAACCGGAAAAGTCGGTCTTGCCGGAGAGTTTGATCGAATCGCGCAGCTCCGTGCCGAACTTGCTCGCCGCCCGGGCGCGTCCGCGTTGCGCTTCCATGGCGACATCGAACCCCGCCTGATCTATGGTAAGGCCCCGTTCGCGCGCGACATCCGCGGTCAGATCTGCCGGAAACCCATACGTATCGTACAGCCGAAACACGGTCTCACCGGGGATCACTGAGGATGTCAGCTTTGCCGCCTCCGCATCGAGCAACGCCATGCCGGTGGCGAGCGTTTCGGCAAATCGAGTTTCCTCTTGGGCGAGTATTTGCGTTACACGCGTCTCTCCGCTCACCAGCTCGGTGTAGTAGGAACCCATTTCCCGCACCAAGCTCGGCACCAGCTTGTGGAAAAACGGCTGCGTCTGGCCCAACTTGTAGCCATGGCGAATCGCGCGCCGAATGATGCGCCGCAAAACATACCCGCGACCCTCGTTGGAGGGCACGACGCCATCGATAATCAGAAATGTGCACGCACGGATGTGATCGGCGATGACCCGCAAACTGGACGATTCCAAGTCATCAGTTCCCGTGATTTCCGCTGCTGCGCGAATCAGCGACTTGAACAGATCGATATCATAGTTACTGTGGACTCCCTGCATCACGGCCGCGACCCGCTCGAGGCCCATGCCGGTATCCGTGGAGGGTTTCGGTAGCGGAACCAGCACGCCATCCGACGAGCGGTCGTACTGCATGAACACGAGATTCCAGATCTCCACGTAGCGATCGCCATCCTCGTCGGGCGTTCCCGGAGGCCCCCCCGGAATCTCTGAGCCGTGGTCGTAGAATATTTCGGAGCACGGGCCACACGGTCCGGTGTCGCCCATCGCCCAGAAGTTGGACTTTTCGCCCATCCGCGTGCAGCGCGTCGGATCGATGCCGATTTCCTCGACCCAGATGCGCTCGGCTTCATCGTCTTCGGTATAGACGGTTACCCACAGACGGTCCTTCGGAATTTCCAGCGTGCCGGTGATGAAGTTCCAAGCGAAGTGGATCGCCTCTCGCTTGAAGTAATCGCCGAAACTGAAGTTGCCCAGCATCTCGAAAAACGTGTGGTGACGCGCGGTGTAACCGACGTTTTCCAAGTCATTGTGCTTACCGCCGGCGCGCAAACAGCGCTGCGCGGTGGCGGCGCGCGAGTAGTCGCGCACCTCCCTGCCGAGGAACAAGTCCTTGAATTGCACCATGCCGGCGTTGGTGAACAGCAGCGTCGGGTCGTTCACCGGCACGAGTGAACTCGACGGCAGCACCTTGTGGCCGTTCTTACGGAAGAATTCCAGGAAACTCGCCCGGATTTCCGAGGTCGTCATCGATCTCAATCTTACGTCGCGCTTCATGTGTCTTCAGTGTCCGAACCAAGTTCAACGTCAAAGCCTAAGGCCATTCGTATCTGAGCGCCCGTGAAACCCCGGTAACCTAGGAATCGCGCCTGCAGCTGCCTGTCGGCGTGGTTCTTGGGCTGTTCGACGCCAAATTTCTTCAGCCGCGCCTTTTGGAGCTGCGCAATCCATTCAGGATAGGCATTGAGGTACTCCTCAACCGCCGGTCCCTGCAAACCGTGTCGACGCAGCTCCAGACGCACGCGAAGCGGTCCTTGGCCCCTCGCAGCGTGATAAGCCACGAAGTTTTCCAGGTAACGCCGATCATCGATTAATTTTTCGTCGCGCAGCGCGTCGAGCAAGGGCAACACGACGGACGCATCGTAACCCTTCTGGAGCAGTTTAACGCGTAAATCCTCGGACGCGTAATCGCGCCGCGCCAACGCATCGAGGGCGGCTGCCCGCGCCCCACGGGCGTCCAAGGGCTCGACAGGCCGGCCAACCAGGGCATTAGGCCTCTTTGACGTCGCCACCCCGATTCATGGTCGCCTTCTCCGGAATCAACTTGGCGCGAACCTGCGCCTCGATGTCCTTGGAGATCTCGGGGTGCTGCTGCAGGAAGGTACGCGCATTATCCTTACCCTGTCCGATCCGTTCGCCCTTGTAGCTGTACCAAGAGCCGGATTTCTCAATCATGTTGTGTAGGACACCCAATTCGATGAGTTCGCCTTCCTTGGAAATCCCGGTGCCGTACATGATCTCGAATTCCGCCTCCCGAAATGGCGGCGCCACCTTATTCTTGACGACCTTGACGCGGGTCATCGAACCGACCACTTCCTCGCCATTCTTGATCGCCCCGATGCGCCGAATATCCATACGCACGGACGAATAGAACTTCAGGGCGTTACCACCGGTGGTGGTCTCGGGATTTCCGAACATGACGCCGATTTTCATCCTGATCTGGTTGATGAAAATGACAATGGTATTGGAGCGCTTGATATTTCCGGTCAGTTTGCGCAGCGCCTGCGACATCAAACGCGCCTGCAACCCCATGTGCTGATCACCCATTTCACCCTCGATTTCAGCCTTCGGCGTGAGCGCAGCGACCGAGTCGACCACGACCACATCGACCGCCCCGGAGCGCACCAGCATGTCGGTGATTTCCAGCGCCTGCTCTCCGGTATCGGGTTGAGATACCAAGAGGTCGTTGACCTTGACGCCCAATTTTTCCGCATACACCGGATCGAGTGCATGCTCGGCATCGACGAAGGCGGCGGTGCCGCCATTGGCCTGCGCCGACGCGATGATGGCCAGCGTCAGCGTGGTTTTGCCCGAAGATTCCGGCCCAAATATTTCAATGACCCGGCCACGCGGAATGCCGCCGACCCCGAGCGCAATATCGAGGCCCAATGAACCGGTGGGGATCGAATCCACCTCGTAGGTCGCGCCGGCGTCGCCCAAGCGCATCACCGAGCCTTTGCCAAATTGCTTTTCTATCTGACTCAGCGCGGCAGCGAGAGCTTTCTTACGATTCTCTTCCATAGATATTCCTCAACAAGGTGTGCCGGTATTATTTCATATTCAGCGCTCGGCGCTCACCTCATATGCAATGAATTCACAGAGTTTTCCCACGAACTTTACGTTTCATCCAGTAGTGGCCAGGTATCGACTACTGTATACGCCGACTCAGCACCGCCGGTTTCGGAGCAAACCAGACTAAAGCTGGCCGCTTGCCAGATAACCCGGGACATTGCTTGCAGCACAGGAGCTTGCGCAATCTTCCTCGCGAGCGTTACATGGAGACGCAGCCGCTCCAGAGGCAAACCGGTCGCCGCGTGCAGCTGCGTTCCCAAGCGAAGCAGCCCCGGCGGAAATTCTCGTGCGGTGGCGACCGCGACTTGAGCGCGCGACCAATATTCGAGCGAATCGAGTGCAATGCCGCAGCGAGGCGCTTGTACTGATCGGCCCACCCGCTGTACCAGCGGCAGCCGCGAATCGGCAACTTCGCCGAGGAAAGCCAGCGTGACATGGTAATTTTTTGAGTGCACCAGGCGGCCGGGACTGTGGACGTTCAACTGAGCGGCGACGCTCGCCAGCCGCGTTGTGGCATCGGCATCCGGCCAGAGCGCAAAGAATAATCGCATGCATGCCTCCAGCGCCGCACCTCGTTATCGCGCGAGCAGCCCTTCGAGTGCCAGTCGCACGGTTTTCCGCCGCACCGAATCGCGGTCGCCGCGAAAGTGCTTCAACTGGGTGTGGACGCGTATTGCGCCGCCGCGACGTATGGCCCACCCCAGCCAGACTGTGCCCACCGGTTTGCCGGGAACTGCCCCATCGGGCCCTGCAATGCCGGTCACCGCAACAGCGATTTGCGCGCTTGTACGACGAAGCGCACCGGCCGCCATGGCACGAACCGCCTCTTCGCTGACCGCGCCGCGCTTTTCCAGCACACCACGCGGCACACCCAGACGCCGCATTTTTGACGGGTTGCTGTAAGTCACGAACCCTTCGATGAACCACTGCGAGCTGCCGGCAATATCCGTCAGCGCCTTCGCAATCCACCCACCGGTGCAAGACTCGGCCGTCACCACATGGCGATGCTCCGTGAGCAGGCGCCGTCCCACTCGTGCGGCGAGACGTTTTAATTTCGCATCGCTGCTGGTCATTGGAATTAGTGTACTAGTTTAGAATTGCGTAGGATGCTGTCCTTGGGCAGTGGGCCGGCCGGCGCGGCGGTGCGCGCCGTGGCATGGATGGCATGTCGATGCCATCGACATTGCAATCGCCTAATGTCGAAAATAATGATATTTTTCGACATATGAGTTTCAGCCCAGACCGCCCTTATAACGATCTGCCCGATCTGCCGCCAACGATTGATATCGAAAGCAAGGCTGTCCTTAAGGCATGCACGAAAACGAGGGTTGCACTCGCTGCGTTACGCCAGGCAACAGCACTCATTCCAAACCCGGCCGTATTGATCAATTCGATTCCGTTGCTTGAAGCGCAAGCGAGTTCAGAGATCGAAAATATCGTCACGACGACCGACGCGCTGTTTCGCCACGCGCAACTCGAATCAATGTCAACTGATCCGGCCACCAAGGAGGCTCTGCGCTATCGAACGGCTCTCAAGGCGGGTTTCGATTCCCTCAAGAAACGCCCATTGACGACGCGCACGGCCGAGGAAATCTGCACGATCATCAGAGACGTGCGTATGACCGTGAGAAAAGTGCCGGGGACGAAACTTGCCAATAATGCGACCGGAGAGATCATCTATACACCGCCCGAAGGAGAATCTCGTCTGCGCGACAAGCTCGCAAACTGGGAACGATTCATTCATGACGACGGGGACATCGACCCGGTCGTACGCATGGCGGTGTCGCATTACCAATTCGAGGCGATTCACCCTTTCACCGATGGAAACGGCCGAACTGGCCGCGTCCTCAATCTCTTGATGCTTGTAGAACAGAGTCTGCTGGACCTACCAGTTCTTTACTTGTCCCGCTACGTCATTCGGAACAAATCCGCCTATTACGGCGCTTTGCTTGCGGTCACCACGCGCGGCGCGTGGCAGGAGTGGATCCTATATATGCTGCATGCGACCGAGGACACGGCCAAGTGGACCCTCGCCAAGATCGAGGCAGTACGAAAACTAATAGAGCAAACGGCAGAGTTCGCGCGCAAGGCCGCGCCCAAGCAATATAGCCGCGAATTGGTCGATCTGATATTCGTGCAACCGTATTGCCGGATCGAAAATGTCGTGGAAGCCGGGATTGCGAAGCGTCAAACGGCCTCGACATACCTCCACAAACTCGAGTCAATTGGCGTCCTTGAGCAAAAGCAAATCGGCTTGAACAAGCTCTTTCTGAACGGCCGGTTCTTGAAGTTGCTGACCCAGGAATCGAACGACTACAAACGGTTTGTGTCGAAGTGACGCTGCATTCATGGATTTAGAAGCAAAACGATCGGTAGGCGCGCCCCAAATGACTGCCGAGCACACGCCCATGATGCAGCAGTACCTGCGCATCAAGGCGCAGCATCCGGACGTGCTGTTGTTCTATCGAATGGGCGATTTCTACGAGATGTTCTACGATGATGCGCGCCGCGCCGCAGAGCTTCTGGACATCGCATTGACCCAGCGCGGGGCCTCCGCCGGCGCGCCCATACCGATGGCCGGCGTGCCTGCCGTCACCCTGGATGGCTACTTGGCAAAATTGGTACGCAAGGGCCAATCCGTTGCCATTTGCGAACAACGCGGTGACCCGGGTAAGACCAAGGGCCCCATGGAACGCGAGGTCGTTCGCATCGTCACGCCGGGGACGGTGACCGATGAGGCCTTGTTGGAGGAGCGTCGCGACAATGTGTTGGCCAGCGTCTGCGGTCAGGGAGGGCGCTACGGACTTGCGTGGCTCGATCTGTCGGCAGGCCGCTTCAGTGTCATGGAACTGGCGAACCTGGAATCTTTGGAAGCGGAAGTCGAACGGCTGCGACCTGCGGAGATTTTAGCGCCCGATGGAGCGCAGCCTGCTCTCACTCGAACCTCGGCCGGAGAGGATCGTCCGTGGAGATCTCGGGCGCCATGGCACTTCGAGATCGACTCCGCAACGCGCGCCCTCACCGAACAATTTCGCACCCGAGACCTGGCAGGGTTTGGTTGCGCGGACAAGCCCTTGGCTATCGCCGCGGCCGGTGCCTTGCTGGCGTACGTGCGCGAGACGCAAAAATCCGCCCTGCCGCATCTGCTGTCGATTACGACAGAAGAACGCGATGCGGCGCTGATCATGGATCCTGCGACCCGCCGCAACCTGGAGCTGGATGAGAGCATGGCGGGCTCCACCGAGCTGACCCTGGCGGGCGTCTTTGATCGCACCGCGACGCCGATGGGTGGCCGACTACTGCGTCGCTGGCTGCATCGCCCGCTTCGAGATCGAGACATTTTGCGCGCCCGCTATCATGCGGTCGCGACGCTGATCGATCAGGCTCAATCGGTTCAGCCTGGGGAGAGCCTGCGTGCCATCGGCGATCTGGAACGAATTCTGGCCAGAATAGCGCTGCGCTCGGCACGGCCTCGCGATCTTGCGCAGCTGCGCACCGCGCTTGCCGCTCTGCCCCCACTGCGGCGCATGGTCGCCGGCGCGCAATCGCCGTTACTGGAACAGCTCAAGTCGGACATCAGCGAGCACCACGATGAGCACGCGCTGCTCAAGCGTGCCATCGTCGAGGCGCCCCCTCACTACTTGAGGGACGGCGGCGTGATCGCGGAAGGGTATGACGCCGAGCTCGATGAACTGCGCACCTTGGGCGGCAACACTGAGCAGTTCCTGGTGGAACTCGAGCGGCGTGAACGCGAACGCAGCGGGCTCTCGAGCTTGAAACTCGGATTCAACCGGGTGCAAGGCTTTTTCATCGAGGTGAACCGCAGCCAAGCCGACCGAGTGCCCGCCGAATACCTGCGCCGCCAAACGGTCAAATCGGCGGAGCGCTTCATCACGCCGGAATTGAAGTCATTCGAGGACAAGGTTTTGGGGGCGCGCGATCGCGCACAGGCGCGAGAGAGGGCCCTGTATGACGGTTTGCTCGATCAGCTCTGCGCAAACCTGCCGGCGTTGCAGGCAAGCACGAGCGCGATCGCGCAAATCGATGTTTTGAGCTGTTTCGCCGAACGCGCCACGGCCTTGCACTGCGCACAACCGGAATTGGTCGACGACCCAATGCTTGATATCGAGGGCGGACGTCATCCTGTGGTCGAGCGAGCCGGACGGGAGCCCTTTATCCCCAATGACCTGCGCTTCGACGATTCGCGCCGCATGCTCATCATCACAGGACCCAACATGGGCGGTAAGAGCACTTACATGCGCCAGACCGCGCTCATCGTGATTCTCGCGCATATCGGCTGCTTCGTACCGGCCCGGCGCGCGGTGCTGGGCCCCATGGATCGCATATTCACCCGGATCGGCGCATCCGATGATCTGGCCGGCGGCCGTTCAACTTTCATGCTCGAAATGACCGAGACGGCGAACATCCTCAACAACGCCACCGACAAAAGCTTGGTACTGATGGACGAAGTGGGCCGCGGCACCAGCACCTTCGACGGCCTGTCGCTGGCCTGGGCGTGTGCAGCCTTCATTGCCACCAAAATCCGCGCCTTTACCTTGTTCGCCACGCACTACTTCGAACTGACCAGCCTCGCCGGCGAAGCGCCCGGCGTCGCGAATGTCCACGTCGAAGCGGTGGAACATGGCGATCGATTGGTTTTCCTGCACAGCGTCAAGGAAGGCCCTGCCAACCAGAGCTATGGCTTGCAGGTTGCGGCGCTGGCGGGGATTCCGAAATCCGTCACGGCGCAGGCACGCCGCTATTTGACCGAACTGGAACGCGAGCGGGACGCCCTGCGAAGTCATAGCTCGCCTCAGGGCGAGCTGCCACTGTTCGCGCCCGTCGCCGCGCCGGTGCCGGTTCAGGAATCAGCCGCATTGAAAGCGCTGCGTGCGGCAGACCCGAACACATTGAGCCCGCGCGATGCGCTGGACCTCCTATTTCGCTTGAAAAGTCTCGATCGGGAGGACTCTTAGGAGCCTAGCGGGACGAAATTTCCCGAGCTCAGGAAAGCACCGGTCTGGCGCGCAACGGTCGGCGAGAACGGCAGGCCCGTATGGCTTACCTTCAATACCAAGTGCTCCTGAATGCCCGGCAGCCGCGTCTCGTCCACCAAGATGGTCCCATCGCTCGGTGCACCGCCCACACCCACCAGCCGTCCCAAACCAACGCCCAGGCTTCCCGCGATCACGCCAAGTTCCCGCTGTCCCTGCCAGCGGCGCTCACGCGGGCTGAGCAATTCTTCGTCAACGCCTCGCCCCAGGATTTTCCTGCCCAGCGGCAAGCGCCCGAGATTGCGTGCCGCGCGGCTGCCGTTGAGCGGCGATCCCAAGAGCACGATTCGCCCCGGCGGCAGGTTGGGCCAGTCGCCGCCCTCGAACAGCTTCAAGATCACCAAGCCGCCGAGGCTATGGCCGACCAGGTGCAGCGTATCGGCGCGCATTTCGCCCAAGAATCTTGCCAGCGCCCGTGCGTTGGCGGCCATGCTCAAGTTCACCGAGGGGTAGGAAAATGCGCGCGTCTCGGCGCCCAAGTTCTTGGCCAAGCGCTTGCGCAGAATGCCGCCCTCGATGCCGGTGAGCCAAAGTCCATGCACATACACGATAACCGTACTCACCGCTCAACGCCTACAGACGCAGTTCGGCAATAACGGCGCGATTCGTGCTGGAAGATGCCGTGTCGAGGGCCTCGGTATCCGAAGCCCAACGGTACTGCACATGTTCCGATTCGCTTAAGGTCACAGGCACGCGATTCTGCAGTCGCAGTGAAAAAGCATGTTCGAGATTCAGCGTGACGCCCGGCGCGTGCACCTTGCCGAAGGCCGGCAGAATTTCGTATACCTGGGTCCACTGCAAATTGACCAGCACACCCTGTGTGATACCGGTCTCCTCGATCACTTCGCGTCGAGCTGCGGCATCGGCGGTTTCACCCCACTCCATGCTACCGGTAACCGATTGCCAGAACCCAAGCGGTCGGCGCCGCTCGAGCAACAGAAATTCGCCGCCGTCGGTGTAGATCACGACCAAAACGGATTCGGGGCGGCGAAATTGTTGCAAGGATCACTCGATCTTGGGGGGCGTGCGCACCCGAATATGCAGCTCTCTCAGTTGCGCCTCGCTGACTTCCGTGGGGGCATCCATCAAGAGGTCTGCCGCCGTCTGCGTCTTGGGGAATGCGATTACGTCGCGGATGCTGTCGGCCCCCGCCATCAACATCGCCAGCCGGTCCAGTCCGAAGGCGATGCCACCGTGGGGCGGCGCGCCGTACTTGAGCGCGTCGAGCAAGAATCCGAATCTATAGCGCGCCTCTTCGGCCGAGATACCCAACAAATCAAACACCACGGACTGCAGTTCCTGATTGTGGATGCGCACCGAGCCGCCGCCGATTTCCGAGCCGTTCAACACCATGTCATAGGCTTTGGCGGTGGCCTCTCCCGGGCTCGCCGCGAGCGCCGCATAATCCAAGTTCGCCGGGCTGGTGAACGGATGATGCATGGCCTGCCAGCGCTTGGCCTCCGCGTCCCATTCGAACATCGGGAAATCCACGACCCACAACGGGCGCCAGCCGGGCGCGACCATCTTCAAATCCTGACCCACCTTGAGGCGCAGTGCGCCCAAGGCATCGCTCACTACCTTGGCGGTGTCCGCGCCGAAGAAAATCAGGTCCCCATCCTTGGCGGCAACACGCTGCATGATGCTGTTGATGGCCGCGTCGCTCAGGAATTTCAAAATCGGCGACTGCAGGCCTTCGCGGCCCTTGGCAAGCTCGTTGACTTTGACGTACGCGAGGCCCTTCGCGCCGTAACGCGCGACGTACGCCGTATAATCATCGATCTCCTTGCGCGTCAGCTTGCCGCCCTGCGGCACGCACAATGCGGCAACCCGGCCGCGAGGGTCCGCGGCAGGCCCTGCGAACACCTTGAAGTCGCAGCCTCTGACCAAGTCCGCCACATCGACCAGCTCCAGCGGCACGCGAAGATCAGGTTTATCCGACCCGTAGCGGCGTATCGCCTCGGCGTAGCTCATGCGCGGCATGGGACTCGGCAACTCTACGCCCATGACTTGCCGGAAGAGTTGATGCACCAGCCCCTCCATGATTTCCTGAATCGCTCCCTGATCCAGAAAAGAGGTCTCGATATCGAGCTGGGTGAATTCCGGCTGACGGTCGGCGCGCAAGTCCTCGTCGCGGAAGCAACGCACGATTTGATAGTAGCGATCGAATCCGGAAATCATCAGCAATTGTTTGTAGATCTGGGGGGACTGCGGCAGGGCAAAAAACTTCCCGGCATGCGTACGGCTGGGCACCAAGTAATCGCGCGCCCCTTCCGGCGTGGCCTTCGACAGCATGGGCGTCTCGATATCGACGAACCCCGCGTCATCCAGATACTGACGCATGGCGCGCGTGATCCGGTGGCGCAGCAGCAGGCGTTCGCGCATCTCTTCGCGGCGCAGATCCAGGTAACGGAAGCGCAGCCGCACCTCCTCGCTGACGGTCTCGTCGAGCTGAAAGGGCAGCGGCTCCGAGCGGTTCAAAATCTCCAAATCCTGGCACAGCACTTCGACCTGCCCGGATTTCAAGTTGGCGTTTGCGGTGCCGGGCGGCCGCGCCCTCACCACCCCCGTCACCTTGAGCACGAATTCATTGCGCACGCGTTCCGCCGAGGCAAACATGTCCGCCTTGTCGGGATCGAAAACGATCTGCAGCAATCCCTCGCGATCCCGCAAATCCACGAAAATAACGCCGCCGTGATCGCGTCGGCGCTGGGCCCAGCCGGCCACGGTGACCGCCTTGCCGATCAGCGACTCGTCGACCCGGCCGCAATAATGAGTGCGCATAAGCAAAAACAACCAAAAAGGGGGAAGCGCGCGATGCTAAGGCTTAGAGTCAGCCCGGGCAAGTCCTCTGCGCGCTTAGGCGGTGCCACGCGGAATACTTCAGACAGGCTCCTATCGCCGCCGTTTGACCTTGATCGATTTTTTCTTGAGACGCCCGCCGCGCGACGACCTGTTTGGGGCAGTTGGTTTTTGAGCGGCACCGCCGCCTGAAGATTTCTCCGCGGGTTTATCTGGTGATTTCTCCTTCGAACCGGGCTCCTTCGCAGAGGGCGCCTCGGAAGCCTTGGTTTCCACAGCTTTGGCGTCCTTGCCCTCCTTGCCTTTCTCGTCCTTGCCCTTCTGGTCTTTAGCCGTAGAGTCCGTGTCCTTGCTGTCCTTCGAGGCATCCGCCTCCGGCCGGTCGGCAAGATTGCGCTGGTTATCCTTATCCCCCTTGAAGTCAGTCTCGTACCAGCCGCCCCCCTTCAAACGAAACACGGGCGCGGACATCAGCCGCTGCAGCTGAGATTTGCCACAGTAAGGGCATTTTTTGAGCGGCGCATCGCTGACCTTTTGCATGGCCTCCAGCTCATGGCCGCAGCTCTTGCACTGATATTCGTAAAAAGGCATGTATTTTCTCTTAAAAAGACTGACCGCGAAGTATAGCGAACCGGCGCCTGCGCCTAGTGCAGGCGTTCCTTCTCGAACACCAGCGAGTCGCGCTTGAGCTTCGCGATCACCCGGTCGCCGGCAATGAAGTCGCCCTTTAAAATCCGCTGCGCCAACGGGTTTTCGATCTGCGATTGGATGGCGCGCTTCAACGGCCGGGCACCATACACGGTATCGAAGCCCGCCTCGCCGATCTTGTCGCGCGCATCATCGTCCAAGCGCAGGGTGATATCGCGCTCCGCCAGCCGCTGCCGTAAGCGTCCCAGCTGGATATCGACGATGGCTCGAATCTGCTCGCGGCCCAAGGAATGAAACACCACGATCTCATCGACGCGATTGATGAACTCCGGCCGGAAATGCTGTGTCACCACCTGCATCACCGCTTCCTTCATCTTCTCGTAATTGGCCTCGCCCGACAGCTCCTGAATGACCTGCGAGCCCAGGTTCGAGGTCATGATCACGACGCAGTTGCGGAAATCGACCGTTCGCCCCTGACCATCGGTGAGGCGCCCGTCGTCCAACACTTGCAGCAAAACGTTGAATACATCGGGATGCGCTTTTTCGATTTCATCGAGCAGGATGACGCTGTACGGCCGGCGGCGCACCGCCTCGGTCAAATATCCGCCCTCCTCGTAACCCACATAGCCCGGGGGCGCGCCGATGAGCCGGGCAACCGAGTGCTTCTCCATGAACTCCGACATGTCGATGCGTATCAGGGCATCCTCGGTATCGAACATGAATTCGGCCAACGCCTTGCACAGCTCGGTTTTGCCGACGCCGGTGGGACCCAGGAACATGAACGAGCCGCTCGGCCGGTTCGGATCCGACAATCCGGCGCGCGTGCGGCGAATGGCATCCGCCACCGCTTTCACGGCTTCCTGCTGGCCGACCACGCGTTTGCCGAGCACTTCCTCCATGCGCAACAGCTTGTCGCGCTCCCCTTCGAGCATGCGCGACACCGGAATACCGGTCCACTTCGATACGATTTCCGCGATTTCCGTTTCGGTCACGGAATTGCGCACCAGTTGATTGGGCTTTTGTTCGACCTCCAGCGCCTTCGCCAATTTCAGCTCCAGCGCGGGAATGCGGCCATACTGCAATTCCGACATGCGCGCCAAATCCTGTGCGCGCCGCGCCGTGTCCAGATCCTGCCGGGCGCGCTCCAATTCCTCTTTGATATGTGCAGCACCCTGGACCGTGGCCTTCTCCGCCTTCCAGATTTCCTCGAGATCCGAGTACTCCTTCTCCAAGGCCTTCAGTGTGTCGTTGAGCATGCCGAGGCGCTTGCGGGACGCCTCGTCGGTCTCCTTCTTCAGCGCCTCGCGCTCGATCTTGAGCTGGATGATGCGTCGATCCAATTTGTCGAGCGCTTCGGGCTTGGAATCGATTTCCATGCGAATCAGCGATCCGGCCTCATCGATCAAGTCGATCGCCTTGTCGGGAAGCTGCCGATCGGCGATGTAGCGATGCGACAGAGTCGCCGCCGCCACGATGGCCGGATCCGTGATTTCGACCCCGTGATGCACTTCGTAGCGCTCCTTCAGGCCGCGCAGGATGGCGATGGTGTCTTCCACCGACGGCTCGGCCACCAAGACTTTTTGGAAGCGGCGCTCGAGGGCCGCATCCTTTTCGATGTACTTGCGATATTCATCGAGCGTGGTCGCGCCCACGCAATGCAACTCGCCGCGCGCCAGCGCGGGCTTGAGCATATTGCCCGCGTCCATCGCGCCCTCGGCCTTGCCGGCGCCCACCATGGTGTGCAATTCGTCGATGAACAGAATGACCTGGCCCTCTTGTTTTGCCAGGTCGGTGAGAACGGCTTTCAGCCGTTCTTCGAATTCTCCGCGGAATTTCGCACCGGCGATGAGCGCGCCCATGTCCAGGCTCAGAATGCGCTTGTTGCGCAGCCCCTCAGGCACTTCATTGTTGACGATGCGTTGCGCCAGACCCTCGACGATGGCGGTCTTGCCCACGCCCGGCTCTCCGATCAGCACCGGATTGTTCTTGGTGCGCCGTTGCAATACTTGAATGGTGCGGCGAATCTCATCATCGCGTCCGATGACTGGATCGAGTTTGCCCTGGGTCGCGCGTTCCGTCAGATCGATGCTGTATTTTTCGAGCGCCTGGCGATTCTCCTCGGCGCCCGCATCTTCCACCTTGGCGCCGCCGCGCACTTCGTCAATGGCCTTCTCCAGGCCTGGGCGCGTTGCATCGTTGGCCTTCAACAGGCGACCGAGTTCGCCCCGATCATCGCAAGCCGCGAGCACGAACAGCTCGCTCGAAATGAATTGATCGCCGCGCTGCTGCGCCAGCTTGTCCGTCACGTTCAACAGTTTGTTGAGGTCATTGCTGATCACGACGTCGCCGCCGGCCCCCTCGACTTTGGGCATCCGGTCCAGCGCACCGGCCAGATCCGAGCGCAATTTGGCCACTTGAACGCCGGCCTTTTCGAGCAAGGGTCGGGCAGTCCCGCCCTGTTGATCGAGCAACGCCGCCATGAGGTGCACCGGCTCGATGTATTGATTATCGCGACCCACCGCCAGGGACTGGGCATCGGCCAGCGCCTGCTGGAATTTCGTCGTCAGCTTGTCCATTCGCATAAGGAATCCTTCGAGAAAGCACTCGGAATGTCCACGTATTGGGGATGGAAAGCCGCCAATTCAACCGTTTTACGATCCTTCTCGCCAAATGAGCGTGGCTTGCCGGCCCGTGACCCCGTCGCGCCGATGCGAGAAATACCGATCGGTGTGTGCATAGGTGCAGTCGCCGCACCCGTAGATGCGGCTCACACCGAGATTCTTGAGTTGCCGGCGCGCCAGCATCGCAAGATCCGCCATGTACTTACCCGTAAGCGTAGCCTTGAATGCATCGCCGGCCCCGGAATCGGTGCTCAAAAATGCCCCGAGCACCTCGGCGCCGACCTCGAAATGCGCAGGGCCTATCGCCGGTCCGAGCCATGCCATCAGGCGCTCAGGCGGCACCGCCATCGCGCGCACTGTCGCCCCGATCACACCGGCTGCCAGCCCGCGCCAACCGGCATGTGCGGCAGCCACCCCATCGCCCCTATCCGTCGCAAAAACGATGGGCAGGCAATCCGCCGTGAGAATGGCGCACACTTTCCCTACGCGGCGGGTGATCGCCGCGTCGGCCGGCCCAAGAGAACCTGCCGCATCGAGGCCTGCCCCATCGAGATCTGCGACAGCGACCCCATGCACCTGTGCCAACCATGAGGGCTCGGCCGGCAGCCCCGCCCGGCTCCTTAGAAGCCGCCGATTCTCGGCCACCGCCGCTGGGTCATCACCGACATGGGCCCCAAGATTCAACCACGCATACGGCGCCTGGCTGGCACCGCCGCCGGCCGGCTCACCACGCAAGCTCGACAGCGCGCGCACGCCCTTGGGCGCCGGCCAGTCAGGCTCGAACCACAGAGGTGTCACCGCCCCTCGATCTGCGCGGCGCCCAAGCCTGCGTCATCGCGCAGCGCCTGCAGCAGCAGCCTGAAATCTTCCGGCACGGGACTGTTCAAGACCAATCGTTTGCCGGTTCGCGGGTGATCGAATCCTAGACTTGCGGCATGCAAGGCCTGGCGCTTAAAGGCGCGCAGCGTATCGACCAGTTCCGGTGCGGCACCGCGCGGCTGCGCAAAGCGGCCGCCGTACACCGGATCGCCGACGATGGGATACTTTTGATGCGACAAATGCAGGCGGATCTGATGGGTTCGGCCCGTCTCGAGTTGCACCGACAGGTGGGTGTGCGCGCGATAGCGCTCCAGCACCCGATAATGCGTCACCGCCGGCCGCCCGCTCTCACGCACGGCCATGCGCAGCCGATCGCTGCGATTGCGTCCGATGGGCGCATCGATGGTGCCGCCCCCCGTCATGACGCCCACGCACACCGCCAGATACTCGCGCGACATGGTGCGCGCCATGAGCTGTCGCGACAGCGAGGTCTGCGCTTCAGGGCTGCGGGCCACGACCAGCAGTCCGCTGGTGTCCTTGTCCAAGCGGTGAATGAGGCCTGCGCGTGGCAGCTTCCCGAGCGCAGCATCCCATCCCAACAAGGCGTTTTGCAGGGTATGGCTCGGATTTCCAGCGCCTGGGTGCACGACCAATCCTGCCGGTTTGTCGATGACCAGCACGTCCGCGTCTTCGTGGACCACGCGAAGTGCAATCGCCTCGGGCAGTACTTGGGCCTTTGGCGACTCCACGCTCATTTGCACGCGGACATGCGCACCGGCTTCCACGAGGTCGCGGGGCTTGCGGCGCTTGCGCCCGACCAGCACCGCGCCCTCCTCGATCCATCCCTTGATCCGAGTGCGCGAATGCTGCGGCAACAAGTGGGCCAGAGCGCTGTCCAGCCTCTGCCCGGCCAATTCCGGCGGGATGTCGAGATCGATCACTTGGAACTCTGCGGTCATAGGGCACTCGAAGCTACCGTCGGGGCATCGGGTATACTGCCGCGCTTTCGGGCCCCACCCACTTAAGGGCCCCATTGTAAGGAATCGCTTGTGAGACTGCGTGATCTTGTCCAACCGAGCCGTGTTCTGCTCTTGGCCTTAGGCGTAATGATGCTGGCCACGGGCTGCCGCAGCCACCGTGCCGACGATGCCAAGT
>Ga0210406_10001863_pt1 | contig 24814 bp, 21 predicted proteins | sample IncBWC30MmetaG_FD_155454 | JGI IMG/M metagenome (GOLD analysis project Ga0210406, IMG submission 155454) | Forest soil microbial communities from Barre Woods Harvard Forest LTER site, Petersham, Massachusetts, United States - Inc-BW-C-30-M | ecosystem: Environmental > Terrestrial > Soil >...
AGGCGGGAGCAACTAGAACTGCGAATGATACGTTTCCCGAGCTGAAAACACTATCCTCTCGATGGCACGGTCCATTGAATCCCGGCGTGACAACCGGAGACCAACGCTGAATCTTGAACTGGGGGAACCTCAGATGAGAGGGCAAAATCACGTCTCGGTCGCACCTGCTCCGGATGGGCCGCTATTGACGGAATCTCAAACCGAGAGACTAGCCGCCGGCGCCCACCTCGTCTACCGGGGAGCGGGAACCGTCATTATTGCAGGAGCCCGGTTTCGGCGTGTATATGTATTTTCGTCGAAAGAGCCTGAACAATCGGTGGAGACGCAAGATGTAGACGCGCTCGTCAAGACCGGACTTTTCTTGATCAGACGCTAGGTTTCGCGATACGACGACAGAAACGCACGAAAAGCTGCGCCGCGATGGCTGTACTGCGCCTTTTCTATCGCGCTCAGTTCGGCAAAGGTCTTGCCGATTTGCGGGAAGTAGAACAGTGGATCGTATCCGAATCCGTTGTTGCCTCGGGGCGCGTCCAGAATGACACCTTCTGCGGAGCCGCGGAAGGTGTGAATCGTTTGGCCGTCGCGGGCCACGGCCAGCACGCATACGAATCGCGCGGTACGTTTATCCGCGGCGGCGTTGGCTAGTTCGCGCAGCACGAGAGCGTTGTTCGCTTCGTCAGCATTTGTTGCCGCAGCGAATGATTTGTCGGCGGCGTAGCGGGCGGAGCGGACTCCGGGAGCGCCGCCCAGAGCGTCAATCTCCAGGCCGGAGTCGTCGGCCAGAACCAGTTCGCCGGGAACCGCCAGACTGTATGTTTCCGCTTTCTTGCGCGCATTCTCCTCGAAAGTGGTTCCGTCTTCGACGACCTCGGGCAAGGAAGAAAAGTGCGGGATGTTGGCGATTGTGATGCCGAAGGGCGCGGCGGCTCCCGCGAAGTCGCGCAGTTTGCCGGCGTTCGAAGTTGCCACTAAGACCGTGCGTGTGGTCATGCGACCTTTGTCGGTCATAAACCATGCCGCAACGAACAGAGCCATGGTGATTAGCGATATGAAGTCTCCGACTACACGATCGCTCGTCCGGCGGAAATCAACTCGAACGTCGTTGTCTCCCGCGACAACGGGAATGATGATCAAGCCCGTGACATCGGTTGTCCGCGTTTTGGCGGGCTTGCCGTTCACGATGACTTCCCATGCCGGGTAGTTGAAGAGGCGCACAGTTAGATTTTGCGCGGCTGCCGTGTGAACCTTGAAATGTTTCACAGTCTGCTGCCACGCCAACATTTTGCTCGGAACCGGTGCTCCCGTGTCGTCGCTGACGCGAGGCAGAGATTTGTTTAACTCGTAAGGGTCGGCTGCGGCGGGAACGTATTCGTCGCTACCCTCGTAGCCGGTGCCGTCGGCGAGGGCCTCGCTCATCTCACGAATGTCGCTGGCCATGTCCCACCAAGGGCGCTGAATGCGATAGCCGGCGAGGATAACCACGGCCAGCAGAACGGCAGATGCCAGCAAGCGCGACGTCCAGCGTTTGCAGGCCATGGACAGAAGCATGGCCAAAGCGGCGTTCATGCAGAGCAGCCAGCGGAAGGGGAGCTGCACGAAGCGGAGCTTGGGCAGGTGCTGCCAGAGCACATTGCTCACCGACAACATCAGGAGCACACTGCCGGCGCCCCAGACGGAGATCGGCATCCACGGGGATTGACCGACGGCTACCGTCGCGCTCCGCGCGAGTGGATAGCCGGGGCCGGCTGTCCCTACGCGCTTCGTTTGGCGGGAAAACCAGATCGCGAAAACCAGGACGCCGATTTCCGCTAGTGCTATGGTCGAAACTAGAACATTGAAGCGGTTGTGGTCGGGATCGGCGATGGTAGTGAAAATAAAATTGTCTTGTGGCCGCACGCCTGGTGACAGCACCTGGCTGAGGTTGATCCATCCCTGTTCGTAGATAGCCGGGAGCAGGTAAAATGCGGCCAGGCCTGCGGCGAGTGCGACGGCCAGCGCCGTTCGCAACAACGGACGCCAAGACCGCTTCTGCACTGCCAACAAAGTTGCCAGCCCGGCCGCTGAATAGTGGATCATCACGGCTGCAGGCAGGTTTGTCAGCCATGCCGCTGCCAGCGTGAGACTCAACCACAGTGTCGGGCGAAAGCCAGGCTGCTTGAGCCGCAGAAGACACAGCAGCAGAAGCGGCAACAGGGCGGCAGCCAGCAGTTCCGCGTATGCGCTCCGCCAGTAAACGATCAGCAAGTGATAGGGATTGAGCGCATAGAACACGGCCGCAAATAAAGCGTCTGGAGCAGGGAACCACTCGCGGGCGAGCCGGTACATGGCCGCCCCGGCAAGCGTGAGCACAATCCAGCAATATGCGCCCGGCACCATCTTCCAAGACAGAGCAGCCCCGAGCGCCGCGCCCAGGGTCCAGGAAGCGGGCGGATAAAACAGGAAGCGAGCCTCGCCGTATCCCCAGTGCGCCAGCGCCGCCCAGCGCGGATATGCGATGCCCTCCTTCCATTGGCCGAGAACCTCCATCCACGAAAACATGTGGAACTCGAAATCGTGTCCGGACGGACTGCCCCACCAGAAAAACGGAGAGATGGCCAGCAGACAGGCGCCGGTTAGCACCAAGGCACGCGAGATCGGGTTCCTGAGCAAAGGACCTTTAGCTTACTTTAAAGTGACATGCCGCCGAATAATTGGGCCTCGACGCCCGCCCATAAATGGGCATCCGATTTGTAAAACCTGTTGCGTCGCTAAAGCGATGCCCTGATACGAACCAGCAATTCTATTGCATCAGAAAATTCTCGGAAAATTAACCGCACCGAAATCATTCAGGAGGGGGTGTCGAGGTAGTCTGCGATCAAGGGTAGAACAGACTACCGGGGACTGGGCCGACACCAAAGACGAGGTGTCGATCTGGTTCCCGGTTGTTGCTGGGTACGATTCTTGCTGGTATTAAAAGGGCGATGCGGTGTGAAGCCTGCGGGGTCGCGTCTATCGGCGGAATTCTATCGGTTGGCGTCTATTGGTTGACGCTCACCGGATTTCGTTGGCGGTGCAGTTCCGCGAGAAACGCTTCTTCATCTAGCACGTTGCCAGTCCGCAGCAATTCCAGGAGTGGATCCTCCGCGTCGGTTGCGGAGCTGCCGGTCTGGTTTAGATCGACCGCGTTGGCGACGAGAGAACGAGGAGAAGTTTCCAGTTGCGGAGTGGCACCGGGTTGGCGGGTCAGGAACTCGATGAACTCGCCGACGCTCTTACGCTGCTCCTCTGTGCGGGCGGGAAATTCAATGCCCATGCCACGTCCGGGGTGCATGACCCGGACCAAACCGTCAGTGTGAATCTCCATCCCGGCGGCGCGAAGACACAAGTCAACGGCCGAAGACTGGGGGAAGGGAGATTCGGTCTGCACATAGCAGCCGCCCAGACTGAGATCCGTCAGTTTACATTGGCTGGCCGCGTCGGGTTCCTCGGGTAAGGCGTCGTGAGCACGGGCAGTCAGCCACTCGCCCATTTCTTCGCGCATCTTATCGTCCATATCGAGAAAGCGCAAGCCGGTCTGGCCATTGGCGGTACTCCAGGCAACTGCCGCATCACCTTCAATACCAGCGCCGCCGTCAGGGAGCTCGAAGGAGACGCGAACCATAGCCGCAGCTGGAAGTGGCTTGGCCGCCAGCACGTCCATGCCGCCTGCGCTCAGGTCGAGCAGGATGCCTTCCACAGTATTGCTCTCGTCGACACGAATCGAAACCGCCGCCTGCACAGCGACCCGAAATGATTGCCTTCTTTCGCGCTTCAGCAGCGCCGTGGCAGCGCGCAAGGTGTTTTGAGCCTGCTCGCGGGTGACGGGCTTGGTAAGGATAAAATGCGCGCCTGCGCCTAGAATAGAGCGAATCTGCGAGGCATCGTGCAGCAAGGCAATGGTAACGGGCGGATTGCGGTCGGGGCCGGCGAGGCGGCGGCAACCTTCGAGCAGCAGAGAGGCCGTTTCGGGACCGTCGAAGTCGGCATCGAAGTCGACGATAACCTGATCGAACTGCTCCTCCGCCAGTCGCGTCACGGCGACGTCGGCCGCGCTAGACCGATCAACCGCGACGCCAAACTGCGCCAGGACCTGAATCAGCGTTTCCGCAGTCAGGTCGTCCTTTGACACCAGCAATGCCCGCAATATCATGGGACCGAACCCTTCCCGCCTCGCACCTTTCTTCTAGCTTCCGGCTTTTACGGCCAGCGCGGAGTTACGCTGCGCCCTGACTTGGACGCGGCGGTCGTGGGCTGAGCGCTGGCCTTGGCAGCCATCGCATTGGAGTTTTCGTCGTCCACTTCCGCCAGCACTGCGCTATCGTCCTCGTTGTCATTCTCGGCAAGCAAGGGCGCGACTTCGCGCAGTTTTTCGGCCGCCTGCTGCAGCATCTCGATCTGCTTGCCCAGCTGCGTGTACTGCCCCTGCTTGCGGCGCAAAACCTCATGGATATCCTTCATACGTCCCCCTGCGCCTGACTGTAGGTTTGGAGAAAGATAAGGTCAACGGCAAAGCCGTCGCAGCCCGTTACCGCAGTAACCGGAGAGGAGCGTCGAAACGTGTTCGAATGATGCCCGGCCGGGGAAGCGAAGCACTCGGAACGTTCCCGAGATGGGGAAAAAGTATCCACTTGATTCCACTCAAAATCAAAAGCCCCGCCTTGCGGCGGGGCCATGAGTTGAGTGTTCTGGGCGAACCAACAAACATAGTTAAGTTATCCGCCAATCAGCTTGCGACGGAACATTCCAGCAATACCAACAAGTCCCGTTCCGAGAAGACCCAAGGTTCCCGGTTCCGGTGCGGTGATGTTTGTGCGACCCACACCGATATGCCCGATACCCTGGCTGAATTGTTTGTTGTTAAGTACATAGATCGTCTGGGTAGTCGTTCCAGTCACGGTACGACCGTCCCACAACTGGCCTGAGATCGTTCCAGCCATAGTGTACGTTTTAAGCTGCCCACTCACGGCAGTCAAAGTCCAACTAATGTTACCGGTAAAGCTGCCGGTGAAGATCGCTGTGTTGTGTCCCTGTGCCCAGTTGCCCTTGCCAATGACGTTGAAGGTTGAACCCGCGGACGAAAACGTTCCACCACCTGCGAGCGTTCCGCCGTTCATAGCGCCGGTCGTGAAGCTAACCGAACCGAGAGAGTGACCCGGAGCAGCTACGATGCTGTTGAAGCTCTTCAGTTGCGATCCGATCGATGAGATGCCGGAACTCGAAACCGAAATCGTCCCAAATTGGTTAGTGAGAATAATATCCGCCCAAGCGGCCATCGGCAACGCCAATGCCAGCAATGCTAGAACTACCACTCGCCTCATGTTGATCCCCTCCCAAATTTTTTCTTAATTTCTTTTCCCTGTTTCACCTTGGAACCCTGTCTCCAAGGTATAGGTCGCCGTTGTTACTAGAGCATTTGTGGTTCCAAAACTTAAGCACCTTGCTTCTTGTTATTTATCAACAACTTAGCAATACCTACTGGCACTGTCCCAAATCTCCGAATGCAATCTGCTGCATACTAGCAACAATTCGCTTTCCCAGATCGCCCAGAGGCCCAATCTCGCAGGCAGCGTGGCCGACTACGCAACGGAACAGCCATGGGTTTCGGAATCGGCAGGGGAAATCTCTCGACCAGAAAGAAAACTTATCCTTGGGGGATCCGCTTCCAGAACCTTGCGCGACTCTTTAGTAACCAGTCGCGAGGTGACCCATGCTAGCACAAGCCCGAGATTTGGCAAGTGGCTCTTTCGTGCCATCCAATCCCTCAATCGTGGGATGTCGAACCAGAGCCGGCTGCCATATCTTTAGGTGTGAGCAGTTCCGGGGGAGGGCTGTTCAAGCGTCCCGTGATTCTTTATCCGGGGCGCTTTTTATTTGTATTGAAGTTTCCCAAAGTTTTCGCACGCTTCCAGTTGCGCAGATTCTGAATTACTTTCCCGCGTCGTTTGTGACCATGGGTACTTCTTCACTTTTTCCCGACGACAAGCTGCGGTAGGCGGCGTCGAGAATGATCTGGTTCTGCCAGCCTTGCTGGCCAGGAACAGGAAACACTTCCCGCCCTTCGACCGCGGCAGCGAAGGCATCCACCTGCCTCGCGTAGGCAAGTTGGTTCGAAACGGTTTCCTCGGCGACGCGTTGTCCGTCACGCCACAATTCCAGCTTAACCGGACGTTCGACATTCAGCGCATCATCTGCCCGGAGCACGCCGGCGTCACCGACAATCTCCAAGGGTGTGCGATAGTGTGCGCGAAAGGAGACCAGCACGGTGGCCAGCGTACCTTGTTGAAATTCGAGCGCCACGATGGCCGCCGACTCCACGTTGCCCGATCGTTCATCGGAGCGCCCAACAACGCTCACCCGCCGCGGCTCATCCTGCAGGATATAGCGCAAGGCATCGATACAGTGCACGCCTACGTCGGCGATGGGACCGCCTCCCGCCAACGACCGGTCGTACAGCCACGTGCGGCGATGGCCAGAATCGGGAAATGAAAACTCGGTTCGAGCGAAGATCGGCCGCCCGATGTCGCCGGCGGCGATGCGTTCGCGAAATCGAGCGGTGCCTTCCTCAAAGCGAAAGACCTGCGCAACCCCCAGCAGCATACTGGCGTTGCGCGCCGCTTCGACCATCTGGCGGCATTCGTCAGCGTTCATGCCCATCGGTTTCTCGCACAGCACCGGCTTGTGCGCGGCAGTCGCTGTGAGGACGTCCTGCAGGTGGCACGCATTCGGAGTAGTGACCAGCACGGCGTCCACATCGGGGCAGCGGCAGAGCTCTTCGGTGGAGGCGAAGACATGAGGGATGCCATACTGCGCGGCCGCCTCGCGTGCCTTGTTGGAATCTCGACGCGATAGAGCGACCACTCTACAATTCCGGGCAAGTGCGAAACCCGGCATCAGCCGCCGCACAGCGTGCAAACCGAAACCCGCGATTCCAAAGCGAATCATCGTTAAGTCTCACTGTCTCTTGAAGAGACATTTTACATTCGTGCTACATTCGCGGAAGGCCACTCCTCTGTGGCCATTCTCTGTGCGACTCTGTGCTCCCTGTGGTGATAGCTCTCCGCAAAGTCAAAGGCCAAACCACAGGAAGCACAGCGATACACAGGGAAGTTCTGACTCTGGCCGTAACGTAATCAGAGATGCCGCAGTTCGGCAAGCAACTTTGGATCGATGTTCCCCCCGCTGATCACAGCGACGTTGATCTTCGTGTCAGGCAGCCGATCGGCGTGGAAGAAAAATGTAGCCGGAGCCACGGCTCCGCTAGGCTCAGCCAAGGTTTGCGCGTTCCCGCTCAGTGCGCGCATGGCCTCGCGGATCTCGTCCTCGGTCACCGTGATGATGTCGTCCACATAGGCGCGGATGTGTTCGAAATTGACCGCGCCGATGCTCTGAGTGCGAAGACCGTCCGCCAGCGTCCGCGAGACTTGCTCGGCTGGAGAAGAGACGATGCGCCCGGCGCGCAGGCTGGCTTGCGCGTCGGCAGCAAGTTCGGGCTCGACGCCAATCACTCTTATCCGAGGATGACTAAGCTCGGTATTGCTGAGCTTAATCGCGGCGGAGATGCCGCTGATCAATCCCCCTCCGCCGACCGGGACCAGCACTGTTTCCACGTTGGGGAGGTCTTCGAGGATCTCGAGCCCCACGGTGCCCTGGCCGGCAATGATCTTTTCGTCATTGTACGGAGGCACGATCGCGTAGCCGTGCTCGGCAGCCAGTTCTTCGGCGCGCAGGCGGCGCTCTTCACTGCCAGGACCGACAGTGATAATCTCCGCGCCGAGGGCGGCGGTGGCTTCGAGCTTATTCTTCGGAGCGTTGCCCGGCATGACAATGATGGCCTTCACCCCAAGCGCCCGTGCCGCGTAGGCTACACCTTGCCCGTGATTGCCGCTGGAATAGGAGATCACGCCGCGGCGGCGTTCGTCCTCGCTAAGTGATGCGACCTTGTTGTAGGCGCCGCGCAGTTTGAAGGCACCAATCGGCTGCAAGTTCTCGAGTTTGAGGAAGAGTTTGCGTTGATCCGCAGGGCCCGTCCATTCGAACAGGGGAGTGCGGACTGAGATGCCTTGGAGGAGAGCTTGGGCTTGCTGAATGTCAGCTAGGGTGACGATAGACGGTGTCTCCTCTGGGATCTCGGCGTCTCGGCGGTAAGAGAATTCTCAGATCTCCACGATCACCGGCATGATCAGCGGCCTTCGTTGGTTCTGCCGCGAGATATAGCGCTTCAAGTCGGTGCGGATTTTCTCCTTGATCACTCCATAGTCCGCTTTCTCTTCGGCGCTCGAGGAATCGAGGGTTTCGATGACGATCTCTTTAATGCGCTCGATCACGCCGTTGTCGCCGGGATTGAACCCGCGCGTCACAATCTCGGGCGAAGTCTCGACGCGCCCAGTGAGTTTGTTGATGGCGATGACTGGCATCACAAACCCGTCTTCGCTGAGATGGCGGCGGTCTTTGACAATAATGTCTTCGACCACGTCGGTGCGGGAGCCGGAATCGATGCAGACGCGGCCCACGTTGACGCGGCCGGCCTTGCGGGCTCCGAGCTCGTCGATTTCGAGGACGTCTCCAGTTTCGATCAGCATCACTTTCCCAACCGCGCCAGTCATGGACCCGGCCAGTTCGGCATGCAACTTGAGCTGCCGGTATTCGCCGTGGACGGGGATGAAGTATTTCGGCCGCACCAGGTTGATGACGAGCTTCAATTCTTCCTGGCTGCCGTGTCCGCTGACGTGAATCGGCGGGTAAGACCCATCATCGTAGATGACGAACGCTTCACGGCGGAACAGGTGGTCCACCATGCGGTAGATGGCTTTTTCGTTACCGGGAATAATGCGCGACGACAGGACCACGGTATCGCCCTTTTCGATTTTGGCGTGCTTGTGGTTATCCACCGCAGCCCGCGACAGCGCCGACATCGGTTCGCCCTGCGTTCCGCTGATCAGGACGCACACTTTCTCGGGAGGAAAATTCTTCATTTCGCCGGGATGGATCAGCATGCCTTCGGGAATCTGGATATAGCCCAGGTCTTCGGCGATCTCGGAGGAATTCTCCATGGAGCGGCCGAGAAAACAGATTTTGCGGCCGTGCTCCCGCGCCATGTCGACGGTCAGCTTGATGCGGTGAATCGAGGACGAGAAGCAGGAGATGAACAGACGCCGCTTGGTGCGGACAAATACCTCTTCGAATTTGCGGTGGACGGCGCGCTCGCTCGGCGTGTAGCCCTTGCGCTCGACGTTGGTGGAATCCTGCAGCAGCGCCAGCACTCCCTCTTTGCCGTACTCGGCGAAACCGTGCAGGTCGAAAAGGCGATTGTCGGTGGGCGTTGGATCGACCTTGAAGTCGCCGGTATGCAGCACGACGCCGAGCGGCGTTTGGATGGCGAGCGCCACGCAATCCACAAGGCTGTGCGTTACCTGCAACGGATGAATGGTGAATGGCCCAACTTTGAAGCGCTGTCCCGGGCGGATTTCGTTCAAGATGGCATCGTCGAGGAGTTGGTGTTCGTCGAGCTTATCTTCGACGTAGGCCAGCGTGAACTCGGTCGCCCAAACCGGGACATTCAGTTCACTGAGAATCCAGGGCAGAGCGCCGATGTGATCTTCGTGGCCGTGCGTAAGGACGATGCCGCGCACATGCTTGCGATTTTCGAGCAGATAAGAAATGTCGGGGACGACGATGTCGACGCCCAGCAACTCGGCTTCGGGGAACATCAGGCCAGCGTCGACCACGATGATGTCGTCGCCGAAGCGGATGGCCATGCAGTTCATACCGAACTCGCCCATCCCGCCCAGCGGAATAATATGCAGTTTTCCAGTTGGCATCAGACAAATTGATGCTAGCACAGGGGCCGTCGTTGAAGTTACGCTCGCGTCGAAGATTCCTGATAAACCCGCGCGAAAGAAAAAGAAAAGAGATCGAACCTGTGATGTTGGTTTAAAGTGGTCGCACTTATCAAGGAGACGGAATGCTACCGCCAAGAAACAGGAGAGCGAAACTGGCGCTTCAAATCCTAGGCGCATTCATTGCAGCTATTCTGATTCCTCTACTTGTAGTTCCACTGCTTGGACCGGGATGGCATCTGCTGCATGGAGATTTCATATCCTATGCAGGTTGGAGCATACCGGTCCCAAAAGGGTTTTCCGAAAAGAACTCTCAAGCAGGTCTTGACATGTGGAAGCTGACCCTTGGGATCCCCATTTTCGATGCGGCCTACGGACACATCAGTATTTACGGCACAAGCAGCCTCAGCCCAACCCGACAGCCGTTTAACTACGAGAGGGATTATTCTCGGGTTGAAACAGTTGTCACTCAAGAAGCTCACCAATCCGGGTATCGGTTTGAATCGAAACGCACCACCGCTGTTGGAAAAACCGGTGGTTACTGTTTGGAGTACACACGCTCCGTGAGCATCAAACATGAAGTCAGAGGCCGATCACTACTGAGATGTGTCATAGAGGACAGCGTTGTAGCTGTGTACTACGAGGGCGATCCTAGATATGTTTCCGATGTTTTCGCTATGCTCCAGGGAATGTCTTTCGAAGTGAACAAGGGCCATTGACGCCTTGGCTGATAAACTGCGGACAGAATCATGCCCGACGAGAAACAATCGTGGATGCGGCGGCGCGTCGAAGGTGCGATTCGCGGGGGCCTGACTCGCACCTATGACACGATCAAGGTTGATCCTGGACGCTTCCTGATGCAGCTGCGCGTGGCGCACGGGTTGCCGCTAGCAACGTTTCATGGCGTGTACACGCTGCCTGTCGAGCGCCTTGACGATGCAGCCGAGTCGGTAATCCGCGGCGGGATGAAGATGGCGGCGGCGGAGGGAGCCGGGTTTGGTCTGGGCGGAATTCTTACCATCGTGCCAGACCTCGGCATTCTTTCTGCCATTACCATGCGCACCATCCAGAAGCTCAGCCTGATTTATGGTTTCGAGTTGAACACTGACGACGAAATTGCCGAACTGTGGATTGCCGCGGCCAGCGCCGCCGGGGTGGACATCGGCCGCGAATTACTGGAAAAGGAAGTAGTCAATAAGTTCGTCCCCCGCGTGATCCAGCGGATTGCCGCCAAAGCTGGCGCCGAGGTGGTGGAGAAGTGGGCGGGACGCTTGATTCCGATTGCCAGTTCGGCCATCGGATGCGCGTTGAATTATTACTTCGTCCGGGCATGGGGCGCGCGGGCGCAAACGCATTTCCGCGCCAAGCATCTTGAAGCGCGGCGCAGATTTGCGGCGGAACAAGCGCAGCTTCCCCCTTCATCTGCCATGCCGTTACAGCCTTGACCGGCGCGAGGCGGAAAGGATACTTCCGGAATTTCCGCTGTCCACCAGACCACCTGGTGTACCGAAGCCCTCTCCCTCCTCAATTCGGAAGCAGGCCGTACACGTCGATTTCTGTGCGCGTGTCAATATAGACTTTTCCGTTGGCCACCGTGGGCACGGTAAATTTCACGGCATTTCCCGCAGTGTCACGGTTGTTCGCCGCCAGCGAGCTATTCCACAGCTCGCTGGAAAGATTCGCCGCGTCGTAGGCGTGTAGTATCGCAGGGCCCGTACCGAAAGCACTTGGAACCCCGTAACGGCTGGAATCAATTGCCCAGACCACACCACCTGAAACGCCTTGCGCGGAAAGCGATGGGGTTGGCCCTGGAAACTGAAAGCTGGTCGCAGATTGCGAGGACGCTACGGTGCTCAAGATCCCTGTCGTTGCGTCGAAAGTGAACAAGCTCAAAGCATCGGATGTTCCACCGAGATAAAGTTTGTTTTGCCAGAATGCTGGAGTGCCAAAGATGGCCGGCGCGGCGAGAAAACTTTGCAGGATATTTGTGTCCGTCGTAGTGCAGGAGGCGCAGTAGTTGCCCATCGCGTCACGGTCCAGTAAGTAGAGCTTGCCTTCCTTCCCGCCAGCGACCAACAAATGTGCTGGTCCCGAGGTCCGATCCGGCAAGATCACCACACCGCTGGAGCCGAGATCGACGTCCTGCCCGTCCAAGAAAGCCTGATTGTAGGGTGTGAACCAGTCGACCAACGCGAGGCCGGACGACGTTCCGACCTTCATCACTGTGTCGCCAAAATCGTCGTTCGGAGGAGCCCCGGAATTTCCATCAAAGGTACCGTTACCGGTCGACAGATAGAGATTGCCGCTGCTGTCGACCGCCGGTGCTCCGCCCGCCATCCATATTCCGTCGCGAGAACCATTCGGATTGGCGTTGAACACTGCGACCTGCGCCAGAGAAGCGGCGTCATAACCGAGCAGCCAGCCGTGGTAAGGGTCGTGGTCCTCGTGGGAGGCCCAGACGATATACACGATCCCATTCACCAGAGTCAGGGCGCCACGCTGGCCCTGGTTCCGCAGATCAAAGGTCAGAATGCCTCCCACCGAACCGTCTCCTGTGCCCGGCACGTTGGCCGTGATGTTGATCGGCCCGGCGAATTTCTCATCGCCTGTGATGAGGTCCAGCGCGTGCAACCGCTGGTGGAAACTGCCGGCCGGGCCTTCAGACTTGCTGACCACGTACAGCGTTCCGGACGCCGAGTCGATGACGGGCGTCCCCGTGACGCCAATCTCGGGCAGAATATCCTGGAATCCGCTTCCCACGTCTCGCGTCGGCACGGGAGTTTCGCCCGCCGTGCCGCCATGAGCAACATCCAGCAGGTTGGCGTGCCACAGCTGCGAACACGGATTTGCGTCAGCATCGAAGGCGTAAGTGCTGTCATGTTGCGTGGCCACGAAGATGGCGTTCCGGACTTGGCCACCGAGTGTCAGGCTGGGCACCCACAGCGGTTGAGTGTAGGCTGCGCCGTCCACCGGACAGGAAAATAACTTTCCGAAAGTGGCTGCCTTTACGCTGCTGGTGGTAAGCGCGTATTCCTGCGAATTTGTGCCGTCGCGGGCGAGGTTATTGTGGTAGGTCACAACCCCGGTCAAATCCGTAACGGCAACCATCGCCGAGGCACGCTTTGTAGTATCCACCGTGCTCGTTGCCTGAACCGTGTGTGCACCGGCGCCAGTAGGAGGAGTGTAGAGACCTCCTGTGCTGATCGAGCCGACCGCGGCGCTCCCACCAGCCACTCCATCTACGCTCCAAGTCACGCTGTTCTGTGGATCACCGGTGACCGTCGCTTTGAACTGCACTGTCTGGGTTACGGCCACAACGGCGGCACGCACAGGATTTACGTCCACGGCGACGATTTGAGTGCCGGCACCGCTGCCGGAACCACAGCCGCCGATTCCAAGGGCTGCCATCAGGCAGGCGAAAACGCACACGATCCGACGAGTACGGCTGAGCATGAGTATTGTTTCCTTGTCTTCCAAAACGACGGTCTATTCATTTACACATTTCGGAAGTACAAGGCAAGCAACTTCTAGCTGTATCGTGCAGTCCTGGTTCGGTTCCCGCACAGACCTTCGGGCATGCCGCTGCCAGTAATTTGTCAGGGAGAAATGGGCGGGACGCCTGATTCCAACCGGAGCAGAAGGCTGCCGCTTACGCTGCCGCCGTAAATAAAGGCGCACTTCAGGGGCAGTTGCGGCCTTGCGTGAAGCATTCAAAATCGCGCTCTACATCGGCCGTCCAGGACGTATGCTGGTCTTGGCCTCGGAATGACCACGGGATTGCCAATGGGTATCCCTTTGCGTCAGCCTGCCTTAGACGATTCAGCACGCTCTGTCCTGTTTCTTTCAGTTCAGGCCAGATATCGGCCGGCGACGTGGCGAATTCGCCGACAACGCCGGGATAGTTCGGGTCGAATCCGCTGCGTTCCAAGGTTCTGCGGCCGGCAGGGTAATGATGGAACTGGTTGATCTCGGCGGTGATGCCGGTGTCCTTAAGGGTGTCGATCGAAGCGAAGCCAATGGTCGGCTTCAGGCCGGCAGCGCGGATGCGCGCCTTGCCTGCTTCAAGAAACGCCTGCATCGAGGTGGCATCGACCGGGTGGTTTGCCTGGTTGTCGGGATTCCAGGTGTTCGTGATCCATTCCGGCTCGTTGATCACCTCCCAGGCATAGATGACGGCGGCATGCGCCTGCGAAACGCGCAGCATGGGATCGAACGCTTGGTCGAGGAATCGCTGTCGCTTGTTCGTATCCGTGATGGCATCAGCTCGTCCCTGTTTCACCCAGCCGGGATATGGGTTTGGCACCTGCGGTTTTTCCGCATCGCTGCCCGGGTCACAGAAGTGGAAGTCGATGAAGACGGGTAACAGCTGGATCGGCTGCGACCCTGCCCGATTCACATTTTCGAACCGTTGAAGCAGTTCTTCGAAGTGCTCTGCGATCTCTGGGGCGGGCAGAGGTGGATCAAAGCGCCACTCGCCTCCTGCTGTTGCGTCGGGATACGGTGCGCTGCCACCGGTTCCGTACGTGAGTCCGTCCCCGAGAATGAACCAGCGCACCACGCTAATGCCAAGACTCTGGAATCGCTGGAGGTGAGAATCGATCTCACCGTACCACCGTGGATTCGTTTGATTGCTGCGCCAGCCTGGCGGCGCCACGCCGAAATCCCACCCGTAGTCGAACCAGGGATAGTTCACGCCGACCTTCATACTCCTCCTCGTTCTGGCGCAGCAAGCTACCGCAGCCACTCCTCCAGCTCAATCCCGCGCTCGGTCTTCTCGTCGCGATATTTCACGATCACCGGAGTGTACAGCGAGAGGTTCCATTCGCCGGATTCGCCCTTGCCCTTTGTCACAGCCCGCGACCCGGGGACGACCACGGCATTTTCTGGGACTTCCAGCGGTTGTTCCTGCGTGGCGCGGTACACCTCGCCGCGTATCAGATCATAGAGCGGCGTAGATCGAGTCAGAATCGTTCCTGCTCCCAAGACCGCGCGGGCTCGCACCAGCGTGCCTTCGTACACTCCGCAATTGCCGCCGACCAATACGTCGTCCTCGATGATCACCGGAGCGGCGTTGACCGGCTCCAGCACGCCTCCGATCTGCGCGGCGGCGCTCAGGTGCACGCGCTTGCCGATCTGCGCACACGAGCCGACCAGGGCATGCGAGTCGATCATCGAGCCTTCGTCCACGTAGGCGCCGACGTTGATAAACATAGGAGGCATGCAGATGACCGACGGCGCAACATAAGCTCCTTCGCGGATGGAAGATCCGCCGGGCACAAGGCGAATACGATCGGCGAGAGTCAGACGGCGGGCTGGGAAAGTATCTTTGTCGACAAAAGAGAGTACGTCGCCGTCCGACATTTCCTGTAACTCGCCAAGACGGAAGCCGAGGAGGATGCCTTCCTTGACCCAGGCATTGACGACCCACCGGCCGTCGACTTTCTCAGCGGCCCGAACTTCGCCGCGAGTTAGAGAAGTGCGGAAATCGAGAAAGGTGCGCCGCGCTTCGTCGGAGTGGGCGAGCGTTTCGCGCGTGGAGAGGTGTTCCATGGCGGCCTTAAGGGTGAGGAGTGAATCTGACATAGGGAGGTTAAGAACCTGTCGTGGAACTCGAATGTCGAAATCCAGCGCCCGAAGGCGCGTTAATTCTAATGCAGGTTGCGGCATGCCTGAAGGCATGCCCTGATACGAATCTCACTCATCCGACGGACTGCCAGAGAAACAAAGAGCTAACGGCTAAATGCTAAGAGCTACTCTTACCCCACGCACTTGCATTCGCTGCGAATCAGAACCCCGGGCATCTGATGAGTCGCCTCGCGCGCCTCGGCGAGATTGCCGTATGGTCCGTGCCAGCGCGAATGATTGGGATCGTGCCCGCTGGGGCGCCCCTTGCCGGAACTGCACTGTCCACAAGATGCGCGGTGCAGAATCGCTTTGTGTGGACCTGCTGCCCAATTTTCGTAAACGTAGAACTCGGTCGCAGCGGCGGGCGGTGCGGCGGGCCGGCTAATCAATCCGGCGTCGGCCGCGATCTTCTGCAGCTTCGAGCGCGTGTCGCGGCGCATGGGGAGCAACGGCAGGCGATAGATCTCTTCGAGTTTGCCCATCATCGCGAGGACCGCCTTCACGGGCAGCGGATTCGACTCAATGAAGTTCGCCTGCATCAGCGGAAAATATTTACGATAGATGGAGCGCGCCGTGTTCCAGTCGTTGTTCAGAGCAGCGCGCGTCATCTCCGCCATTTCGCGCGGAATTTCGTTCGACGCAACCGAGATGATTCCAACTCCACCGAGCGCGATCACCGGCAAAGTGAGGGCGTCGTCGCCGGAGAACACCAGGAAACGCTCCGGCACCGAGTTCAGCACCTCCGCGATCTGCGACATGTTCCCGCTCGCTTCCTTCACGCCCGCGATATTGGCAACCTCGCTCAATCTAGCCAGCGTCGCGGGTTCGATGTTGGCGGAGGTGCGGCCCGGCACGTTATAGAGGATGACCGGTTTGTCGACCGCTTCGGCGATCGCTCGGAAGTGACGGTATTGGCCTTCCTGCGTCGGCTTGTTGTAGTACGGCGAAGCGGTGAGGATGGCGTTGACGCCGGGTCGGGCCGCCACTTCTTTCGCTTTGGCCACAGCCTCCTGCGTCGAGTTGGAGGTAGCGCCGGCGACGATCGGCACGCGTCCGGCGACGATTTCGATGGTGACATCGATGACGCGCAGCCACTCATCGTGGGTGAGCGTGGGAGTTTCTCCCGTGGTGCCGCAGGGGATCAGGAAATCGATGCCGGATTCAACCTGCCAGGCGACCAGATTGCGCAACGCATTCTCATCGACCGCGCCGTCCTGAGAGAACGGTGTGACCAGAGCGGTGCCACATCCGCGTAGTTGCATGGATTAAGAATAACTCTTCTCGCGAGCGCTTGCATGAGCCGGCTCTTGTTCGTGTGGGGACGGTTGGTGTGGGGGCGGGCGCCTCGCCCGTCCAAGCCGAGCGAAGCTCGCAGCCGCTGGCGTTCTCCCGCAAACCGTGAATTCTCTCCGGCCAAAAATCTCCGCTTCAGCTGTCCGAACGTCGATGCTCAGTGCACATATTCGATCTCGGGATACTCTGGCCGACTCTTGAGCTCCGAAGGGGGTGCTCCTTTCAGGTAGACATCGAAGAACGCACTGATGTAGTGTGCCGTCAAGGCAACTTGGCGCCGGCCATCGAGGCGCACAACGCTTACCGTGCGCAACCCGCGCATAACAAGTGGACTCTTCAACATCGCCCCGTTGTCTGAGAACAGGTAGTGACTCGCACCTCGGATCATGATCATCAGCCTGCGGTCATTGGGCAGCCGATCGTAAATGGAATGGATGTTCGCTCCAGCCCGGCGGATCGCTGCGGGCTGCCCCGCATCGGACTCGCCTCTGTGGTCGCTCAGAAGAAACATGAACGAGTGACGCCGTCGGCCACGACACTGCCGAGGGGAGCCCCGTCCACGTCGATGCCCGCCTTGCAACGGGAATCGTCATGGCAGAACTGCAGGGCCGTCGCACCGCCCAGCGAGTGGCCGAACACTCCGACCCGCTGCATATCGAGACGTCCCAGGAACCTGCCCGAGGGGTCGGACGCGTTCAGTCGCTGGAGTTGATCGAGCGCAAATCCCATGTCGGCACTCCATGCCTGGAGCAACTTGTTGGCGAGCTGCTCCTGCTCGGCCCCACCGAGGAGATCGGCGTTGTTCTGAGGTGCCCTCGTGATCACCCTCCCGTCGGGGAACACCACCACGAAACTTCTAAAGGGTGCGTCGAAGCCCACTACTACATACCCGTGACTAGCAAGGTCTTCGGCAAGAGTGGTGTAGTCCGTTGTCAGGGCCGCAAGTCCCGCTCTCATGATCACCACTGGATACGATCGTTGCTCAGGCGATACCTCGGCGTCCCGAATACTATGTGCGCGGACTCGCGACAAATCTCGCGTCAGGAACTGCGTGAACAGCACGCCAGACTGGAGTCCAAGAGCCGTCCGCCAGGGAGCAGGTAAGTAGTCGTCAACCGTCTGGGATGGTTGTCGAGGCACTGCGGGATACCAGACCCAGGCAAGAAGCTCTCGCTTGGTGCCCGGCTGCGGCGCCAGCGGGTCGAGATGGGCGGCGTCGCTCCAAACGTACGTCGTGCGACCGACCGCGAAGGGGCCGGTGGGCGTGGGTAGCAACGTCTCTCTTTTGTGGTCCAGCCACAGCAGTCCCAGCAAGGCGGCGATTGCAACAACAGCGAAGAGGGCCACCACGACTAGAGCCTTGATCACGCGCATATATCCAGGAGTCCCCACTTTTGAGACGCAATCTCGAATCGCAACTAAGGGGAAACGGAACGGGTTTTTTGTAATCTCCAAATGAGATACGGCAGCACCGTGAGCGACAGAATCACCAAGGCGTGAAACAGTCCGTCTGGAATGCCATGGACGGAAGGGCCCAGGGCAAAGCCCATGCGGATATGTCCAACTCCGCTGAGGACCTCGGTGCGATTCGCGCGAACCTGGGCCGTACCGCCGATCAATGCGATCGGGATCCAACCGACAGCGGGCCAAGCCGCTTTCAACCTTTGGCGGCCGGCGACAAGTCCGATTGCCCAACCGATGAGAATCGGCGCGCTGAAATAGATCAACCTGCCAACTTGAAAATACAAGTTCGCAAGCCCATCTATGGGGACGAAAGGAGTATTCGTTCCCGGCAGAAAAATGTTCCACCCAGACCACAAAATGAAACAGGCAACGAAGTACGCCGCTGCGAGAAGAAGGAGCGGGGCCAGGCCGAACATAGCCCACGGCGCTCGGACGCACCAGGATTGAAACTGGCTCTGTTCGATTCTTAGGCCTGGAGTTGGAAAAACGTGCTCATGAAGCGCCGACCAAATCAGATTTGCCGACGTGCGCACGCCGCCATGGCCGGATTGGAGAAGCGCCTCCAACTCCGCGCCGTAACGCTCTCGCCAGGGACGCGGATACAGGCGGACAAGCAAGTGAGCGAGTCGGTCGTTCATATGCATAAGGCTTCCAACCTTCGCAGCCCGGCTTTGGTGAACTGTCGCAGGGTGGTTAGCTTTGCGCGGAGAATGCGCGCGCCCTCGGCAGTAATGCGATAGGGCTGACGGCGCTCCTCGGCTGGAAGCGGCTCGATCCAACCCTGCTGCTCGAGGCGCGCAATCGCCCCATACAGCGTTCCCGGGCCCAGACGGGTCCCGCATATGCCCGCGATATCTTCAATCATGGCGTGGCCGTGCTTCGGTCCGCTGGCCAGGCTGGCAAGCACAAGCAGCGGCGGGTCAGAATAGTGCCCGATTTCCGGATCATATTTGGCCGCTACTACGTTGCGCGTACTACGCATGACGTAGTTATCGCACAGATTGACTACCTGCTGCAAGGAAATTCGATGAGCTATTCTTAAAGTTCTCGCCAGACGTTGCGGAACTCATAGAACCCTTTTTTCGCCGCCAGCCACTCGGCGGCGCGCACGGCTCCTTCAGCGTATCCGCGGCGGGATTTGGCGTCGTGGCACAAATAGATTCGATCGTCGGGAGAATTGAAGACCAACTCGTGCATACCGACCGCGTCACCCTCACGAAAGGAGACGATCTCGAGTTCTTTTTCACTGCCTCCGGACTGGCGCACAATCTGCTGCATCGTGACTGCCGTTCCCGAAGGCGCGTCTTTTTTTCCTGCATGATGACGCTCGAAAATCTGACCCGAATAATCGTATTTCAACGCAGCCCCCGCGGTCGCGACGACCTCGAAGAACAGATTCACTCCGATCGAAAAGTTCGATCCGTAGAGGAAGCCTGTCTCCGCGGCGAGCACCATTTCGCGCAGTCGCGGCACTTGGTCGTACCAGCCGGTGGTTCCGACAACGAGGGTTTTCTTCGCGCGGATGCAGGCTTCGGCATTGGCGACGACCGCTGCGGGCGTGGTGAAGTCAATCACAACGTCGGTAGCTGCGAGCGAATCCGGCGTAAGAGCACTGGCGCCGGCGTTTTCAGCGGCAAACAGGACTCGCACATGATGCCGGCGTGAGTGCGCCACTTCGGCAACCAGCGATCCTGTTTTACCACGGCCTAGAACCAGGAGATTCATGGTGAACGCTTAGAGCCTACCACTGGGGCCACAGTGGAACACAGGGGAAACCCCACACAGAGGAACCTTTATTGCGTTTGGTTTTCCCTGTGTCTCTCTGTGCGCCTCTGTGGTTAAGTTTTTTTCGCAGCCGGGGACTTTACGCAAATACTTCCGGATCAGCCTCCGCGAAAAATGCGCGGTGCAGACGCCGGACCACCTCGGCCGCGTCGTCCTCTTCAATCACGAAGGTCAAATTAATCTCGGATGCGCCCTGCGAGATCATGCGAATCTTCACATCTTCAAGGATGCCGAAGACCTTGGCGGCGATTCCGGGTGTGTCACGCAAATTTTCACCGACCAGGCAGACGATCGCCTTCCGTCCCTCGTACTTCACGTCCGCAAGTTTCGCCAGATCGGCGGCCAGAGCCGGGATGGCTTCGTTGGTCTCGGCCGTCACCGAGACGCTGACTTCGGACGTGGAGACCACGTCCACCGCGACATCGTGCTGATCGAAGGCTTCAAAAATGGACTTTAAATATCCGTGCACTAGCAGACGGCGTGGCGCGGCGATCTCCACCAGCGTGATCTTTTTCTTGAGTGCGATGGCCTTGAAAATATTCGAGCACCGTGGAGCGCGCGCAGTGATTTTCGTCCCTTCGCAGGTCGGGTTCATCGAGTTCAGAACATAGACGGGAATATTTTGCTGTACCGCAGGCAACACAGTGGCCGGGTGCAGAACCTTGGCGCCGAAGTAGGCGAGTTCCGCCGCTTCGTCGAAGCTGATGACTTTGATGCGTCGGGCCTCGGGAGTGATCCGGGGGTCGGTGGTCATCATGCCGTCGACGTCGGTCCAGATTTCGATGCGTTCGGCATTGAGGCCTGCGCCAAAAATAGCCGCGGAAAAATCCGATCCTCCGCGTCCGATGGTGGTCGTGATGCCGGCACGATTCGAACCAATAAACCCGCCCATCACCGGAACCTTGCCGCCTTCGACCAGAGGCTGGACTTTCTTGCGCAAGCGCTCGTTGGTCTCGTCAAACTGAGGAACCGCGCGAGTGTAGGCGCTATCGGTCAGAAGACATTGGCGCGAATCCACGTGCGCGCCCGGCAATCCGCGTGCAGCGAAAGCGGCGGCCACAATTTTGCTGGAGAGCACTTCGCCGAAAGAGGCAACGTAATCGTAGGTGCGGGGAGTGATCTCGCCGACCGCGCCAATGCCGCGCAGCAATTCGTCCAGATCTTCGAAGTCCGCGCCCAAGTCGCCATGAAATTCCGTGAAGAGGGCGGTGCCGAGCAGTTCTCCAGCGGTGTCATAGTGGCGTTCGCGCAAGGCGCGCGCCATTTTGAGAGCGGTCTTGCGGTCGCCGCCGCCGGCAGCCTTTCCCATTGCGAGCAGGGAATCGGTGACCTTGGCCATGGCACTGACCACGACCACCGGGCAGTCCGCCAACCGGCCCTGGACGATGTGGGCGACGCGCTCAATCGCTTTCGCATCTTGTACGGAAGTCCCACCGAACTTCATGACGATCATGGGCGGGTCCTTAAAGCAGTGGCCAGTGGCCGGTGGTCAGTTGCCAGCAGGAGCGGTGCCGACGAAGATTTATCCAGCCACTGGCCACTGACCACTGACCACTGGCCACTGTTGTTCATCACCCGAGATACCCCTTCGCCTTGAGAAGTTCAGCATTCAGCAGCGCCGCCCCGGCGGCGCCACGAATCGTGTTATGCGACAGGACGGTGAACTTCCAGTCGAGGACATTGCACTTGCGCAGGCGGCCGACCGCCGTGGTCATGCCTCCGCCGAGGTCAACGTCGAAGCGCGGTTGCGGACGATCCGCCGCAGTCATATACACGACCGGTTGCTCCGGTGCGCTCGGCAGCCGCAGTTGCTGGGGCTCGGCGCGAAAATCGTTCCAGGCGGCGATGATCTCCTCCGGCCGTGCTTTTTGTTTCAGCCGAATCGCAACCGACTCGGTGTGGCCGTCTTCCACCGGTACGCGGTTGCATTGCGCGCTCATCGCAAAGGGGGCAGGGTCGACGCGCGAACCGTTCAGAGTCCCCAGCAACTTTTGGGTCTCCTCTTCCATCTTTTCTTCTTCATTGGCGATGTAAGGGACGACGTTGCCGAGAATATCGAGCGAAGGCACGCCGGGATATCCGGCGCCACTGACCGCCTGCATGGTCACCGCCATCACCGTCTCCAGCGTGAAACGACGATGCAAGGGAGCCAGGGCCATCACCAGTCCAATGGCCGAACAGTTGGGATTAGTGACGGCAAAGCCGCCCGATTTGCGTCGCCAGGGTTGGGTTTCAATCAGCTGGATATGATCACCGTTGACCTCGGGAATCACCAGCGGAACGTCGGCCTGCATGCGCAACGCGCTCGAATTGGAAACGACCGCACAACCGGCGGCGGCGAACTGCGGTTCGAGTTCGCGGGCGATCGAAGAATCGAGCGCGGCAAAGATAATTTTCGGGGCGCCTTCGGGCTTGGCGGCCGCAACCGTCATCTTGGCGACGTTCGCCGGGATGGCAGTTTTCAAACGCCAGCGCGCGGCTTCGGCATAGGGCCGGCCTTCCGAACGATCGGAGGCGGCAAGCCATGCGACTTCGAACCACGGATGACGCTCCAGCATTTGAATGAAGCGCTGGCCGACGATGCCGGTGGCACCGAGGATTCCTACAGGAAGTTTGTTCGACATGGTAAGTTGTGATTTTATACCAGCAAAAATTTTGGCAGGGAATGCCGTCGCGGGCACCACGGACGTGGAAAGCGAAAGACACTCGTCCCAGATCCAGTTAATTGGATGGGACAGGAGGCAGGCTAGGTTCGAGGTTGGCCGAGTTCCTGGGGAAACGAGTACTCGTTGAGAGGTCCGAACTTGCGTTTCTCGGCGTAGATCCTCCACCGGCGCCAGACGATACGCAAACTGGCCATTACGGGGATGGAGAGATAGACGCCGAGGATCCCGGCGATTTCGCCACCGGCGAGAATGCCGAACAAAGCCGCCAGCGGATGCAATTCCACGCTGGCTCCCATGACGCGAGGAGAGATGACGTAGTCCAGTACCATTCGCCAAACGAACAGAAATAAAAGAAGGAAAGCCCAGTGCTGATATCCGGATAGAATGGCGACGGTCATCATCGCAGTGCCCGCCAGCAGCGGTCCTGCAAGAGGGATGAACTCCAATGCGCCTCCGGCGGTACCGAGCATCAGCGCGTATGGAACTTTTGTCGCACCCAAAAATGCGCTGTATACCACCATGGACAGCGCCGCCAGGGTCAACTGGGCACGAATGAATTGGGCGAGCATCTGGTTCAGATCCTGAAACACATCCTGCAAAAACTCGCGCTGCGAGCGCGACTGCACCAGCGAAAGCAGCACTTCATTGAAGCTGCCACCATCGCGCAGAAAAAAAACGGCGAGGATAGGCACCAGAAAAAGCAGCCACACCCGCTGCGCCGCTTCGGCCGCGCGTATGCCGATGTGCTGCGCCAGGCTGGATAAGTCTTCCCGGCGACTCAGCAAAAAACCCTGAATACGTTTCTGAGTGTCAACGCTCCAGTGGTGTTGGCTTCCGAATCGTGCAGCGAGCTGGCCGATTTGGCCCGAGAGCTGGCCGGTGCCGGCCTTATCCATAAGCCCGGGCAGTGACTCTCCCAGGCGGGCGCTTTGCCGGGCAATCCTCGGGCCCACCAGAAAACCGAAGAATACCAAAGCAACCAGAAGCAAAAAGTAAATGATGGTGATCGCCCAAACGCGGCTGCGGACCAGTTTCTCCAGCCGCTCCACTGCGGGGTTAATAAGGTAGGCAAAAAAAATGGCGAAAAGGAAGAGAATCAGCGTTCGCCGCGCCGCATACAGAAATCCCAGCCCCACGGCGAACAGCAAGGCCGTGAGCAGCACACGCGACGTGCGTGAATCGATAAGCGTCAAGAGTTACCCCAAAAGCAGGTGTCAGGTCTCAGGTGTCAGGAAGAGCTAATAGATTTTCCTGACACCTGGCACTTGATACCTGGCACCTGACTAATCCCGGTCCACTACGGTATTCTCTCCCACAATGGACATCCGCATAACCTTGAATTGATCGTCGAGCCAGAGTTGCCACGTCCCCGCATCGTTCTTCAGTTCCAGTTTGATCAGTTCCTGCTGTCCGTTCTTCAGGGTCAGCTTCTCGCGGCCGAGGAACTCTGCGCTGAGCGGCGCCGAAGAATGCTGGCGGGGGTTCAGGGTTCCGAACTGGACACGCTGCTTCAGCGGACACTGCGGCACTTGCCCTTTTTCCTGTTTGCAGGATTGGCCCAGGAACTTCCAGGCCAGCACTTCGCGATGGACGAAGAAGTAGTCGTCCAGGATAGTGGTTGATGTCGGCAGCAGATAGGGTTGTTCATGTTCTTTCTCCTGCGGTCCAGTGCTCCACTTCTGAGTCAGAAAATCAGAATTAGGAAGCACCACCGATTCCCCTTTCTCCGGGCTCAGTTCCTTCCACTCGTAACGCCGGACATCCCCGGTCGCGGTAAGTTGCATCTCGGAAGTCTGCACGTCCTGGGTGGGAGCATTTTCCGTCTTGAACTCGGAATTAATGACGCTGCCATAGCTGGTCTGATAGATCGAAAACGTCTCGGTTCCGACGCGATGGCCATTCTGGAACACGCCGAAGGTGCCGGAGTCGACGTTCTTACCCTCGTGTTCCTTCTCCTTCTCTTTTGGCAGAGGAGCGGCCGATGCCGCAATGCACCAAGTGAGCGTCATCGTGGACGCCATCATAAAAATGAATAGCCGATAAGATAACCTCAACTTCAATGTGATTCTCCTGTTCCTAAACCTGTGACATCAGTGCGGGATAAACCCGATCCGGTGTCTTCGGGAG
>Ga0210406_10001864_pt1 | contig 24811 bp, 19 predicted proteins | sample IncBWC30MmetaG_FD_155454 | JGI IMG/M metagenome (GOLD analysis project Ga0210406, IMG submission 155454) | Forest soil microbial communities from Barre Woods Harvard Forest LTER site, Petersham, Massachusetts, United States - Inc-BW-C-30-M | ecosystem: Environmental > Terrestrial > Soil >...
ATTCCCGCGCGGCTTCCCGAAAGTGGAAGGGCTGGAAATCGAGGCCATCTGCCGGGCAGCACGGTCCGTCAGTGGCGATTATTACGATTTCATCCAGCTGGACCCGACGCATGTGGCGATCGCGCTGGGCGATATTTCCGGGAAGGGAATTTCCGCCGCTCTTTTGATGGCCAGTCTACAGGCGGCACTGCGCAGCCAGCTGCTGACTCCGGGCAGCGAACAGTTGAGCACGGCGGAACTGGTCGGCCGCCTGAACAAGCACCTGGTGCGAAACACCGGTGAAGACCGGTTCGCAACATTCCTCGTGGCCGTATACGACATGGAATCGCGCAAGCTGCGCTATACGAACGCGGGGCATCTGCCGGGATTCTGCCTGTCTGACGGAAAATCGATGCATCTGGACGTTGGCGGCATGGTTCTGGGTATTGTGGACGACTATCCTTACGAGGAGGGTGTGGTGGAAGTGCCGCGCGACGCGGTGTTCATCGCCTACAGCGACGGTTTGGTGGAGCCGGAAAACGCCTACGGCGAAGAGTTTGGCGTATCGCGTCTGGAGGCGGCGGCACAACGCGTGAGGCAGGGCGATCCGAAGCGAATCGCGACTGCTCTGATGACCGCGGCGGAAGAATGGTCGGGCAGCCCGGAGCAGGCAGATGATATGACCGTCATTGTAGCGAAGCTGAAGTAGAATGTGGACGGAAGAGTAAGCTAGAGGTTTGAAGTTTGGGCGAAGTCGGCGAGGAGAAGAATGGCGCTGCGAAACCGGGTTGCGTTGGTGACAGGGGGGAGCCGGGGAATCGGCCGGGGAATTGCGTTGCGTCTGGCGCAGGAAGGAGCGAGCATCGCGTTTGCATATCGCGTGAACAAGGCGGCGGCACAGGCGGCGCTGCGGCGGATGCAGGCGCTGGGGGCGGATTGCGTCGCGGTCGAAACGGATATCACGGAGCCGGGGCGCGCGGAACAACTGGTGAAGACGGTGGCCGACCGCTACGGCCGAATCGATATCCTGATAAACAATGTGGGAGATTTCCGCTGGAACACGCTGGCGGAATCTTCCGTGGAAGAGTGGAGAAGTATTTTCGAGTCGAACCTGATGAGCGTGTTCTTGATGTGCCACACGGCTTTGCCGGTGATGCGCAAGGGGCGATGGGGACGAATCGTAAATCTGGGCGCGGTGGGGGCCGAGCGTGCGTTTGGCCAGGCGAAGATCAGCGCCTATGCCGCGGCCAAGGCCGCGGTGGTGGCGTTGTCGCGATCGTTGGCGTTGGAGGAAGCGAAGAACGGCATCACAGTGAATGTAGTGAACCCTTCCAGCATGGACGAAAAGGATCTCACCGTGGAAGAGGCGCGAAAATTGCGCGACGCGCGGTATCCGATTGGCCGGCCTCCGACGGTGGAAGACGTGGCCGCGTCGGTGGCCTTTTTTGCGTCGGAAGAAGCGGAGTACGTGACCGGACAAGTGCTCAACGTGAGCGGCGGATGGATGCTCTAGGCCGCGGGCGGCGGGATTTGCGATGAAGGCGCTGACAGCGGCGGAGATGCGGGAAGTGGACCGTCTGACGACGGAGCGGTTTGGCGTTCCCGGGCTGGAGTTAATGGAGTCAGCCGGGAAGAGCGTTGTGGAAGTTTTCCTCGAAAAATTCAAGGAGCGTAACGAGAGAAATCCCGGACGTGTGTCTGTGCTCTGCGGCAAAGGCAATAACGGCGGCGATGGATTCGTCGTCGCGCGGCTTTTGAAGGGGCGCGTCGGCCAAGTGAACGTTTATTTATTCGGGGAGCCCGGCGAGCTGCGCGGGGATGCCGCGAGAAATTATGAGCGCTGGCGGGAACCAGGCGAGACGGTCACCGTGGTCCGCGGCGAGGAAGATTGGATCAGGGCCTGGAGAGACGTGGCGGCCAGCGAAGTAATTATCGATGCGTTGCTGGGCACGGGTATTCGCGGCGGCGCCAGTGGCCTGTTGGCGCAGGTAATCGAGAATCTCAACCGCTTTTCGCAAGACGCAAGAGCCGCCTGGCCGGCGTGGATCGTAGCCGTGGATACTCCGTCCGGTTTGCCTTCGGATGGAGAGGCTGCGCAAGGGCCGGTTTTGCGCGCGCACCTTACCGTGACGTTCACGGCGCCGAAGATTGGACAACTGGTTTCCGCCGAGGCGGGAAGTTGCGGCTCGCTCGTGGTTCGAGAAATCGGGACGCCGGCGGCGCTGGTGGAAGAAGTGGGAAAAGGCAAGCTGCGCTTGGCAGGCCTGGAGGAATTCTCGGAACTTCCGTTGCAGCGGGCGGCGGAATCGCACAAGGGCTCGTACGGACACGTGCTGCTGGTGGCGGGTTCGGTGGGGAAAACGGGGGCGGCGATATTGTGCGGGCAGGCGGCGTTGCGCGGCGGAGCGGGATTGGTGACATTGGCTACACCGGAGCCTGCGCTTGCCACGGTCGCCGCGGCACAGGCGGAGTTCATGACGGAAGCGCTGCCGGCGACAGCATCGGGGACCGTCGCTTCGGAGGCGGCGCGGCTTGGCGGGTTCGCGACGCTGCTGCACGGCATGACAGTTTTGGGAATTGGGCCGGGCATCGGAACTCACCCGGAGACGCAGGAATTTGTGCGCAGCGTGGTGGGGCACGCGGATTTGCCCATTGTTCTGGATGCAGATGGACTGAACGCGTTCGCCGGCCAGGCGGAGATTCTTTCCAATCGCAAATCGGCACATCTGGTGATGACCCCTCATCCTGGAGAGATGGCGCGGCTCTGCGGTTTCGCGACGCCGGAAGTGCAGGCCGACCGTATCCGGATTGCAACGGAGTTTGCAGGAAAGTGGAACGCCGTCGTGGTGCTGAAGGGATATCACAGCGTGATCGCAGCTCCGAATGGAGACGTCTTCGTGAATACAACGGGGAATGCAGGATTGGCCAAGGGCGGATCCGGCGACGTATTGACGGGATTACTGGCGGCATTGATTGCGCAGTTTGGCACACAAGATTTGTACCGGGTGGTGGCGCTGGGCACGTATCTGCATGGACGCGCGGCTGAGTTGGTGAGCGCGGAGAGCGACGAATCCGGTGTCCTGGCCGGAGAAGTTGCCAGAGCCGTGCCCGCTGCGCGGCGGAAATTGCTGCAGGAGCTGCAGGCGCGTGGCTGAAGAAGTGATCACACGCTCGGCTGAAGAGACGGTGGCCTGGGGGCGCGCGTTTGCAGAAACACTGAAGCCGCCAGTGCTCGTCCTGCTTTCCGGAGAATTGGGCAGCGGGAAAACCACGCTGACAAAAGGCATCGTTGCCGGTCTAAACGCAGCGAATGAAGATGAAGTGACCAGCCCGACGTTCACGTTGCTGCACGAATACGGCACGGACGGCAAAGTGTTTCACGGCGACTTGTATCGCGTGGAAAGCTTTCACGACTTCGAAACACTGGGAATGGAAGACATTCTCGCCAAACCCGCCATCGTGATCCTGGAATGGTCGGAAAAATTTCCCCTGAAAACCGAATGGCCACAAATCCGCGTACGGCTGGAACACCTCGGGGGAGACGCCCGCCGCATCAGCCGCTTTTAAGTGACCAAACGGGCAATCCCGCGCTAACTATCTGGCCACGACTGTCCTTCCGGTTCCTTGCCGCGCGCAAAACCCGCTGCTAGGTTGAGAGATGGCGGGGTGCGGCTGTTTGCATGGGAAATGAACCGGCAAATCAATTGATGTTGGAAGGCTCGCGTGACGCTCTGAAGAGCTACAACCTCGCGCTGCCGATGGGCTCGTTGTCCATCGGCGTGGACAACATTCACCACGACGTTTTCCTCAGCCCCAAGTTTGTGCAGGTGACGCGCGATTATCTGTTCGACCTGATCCGCCAAAACACCAGCGGTACCTACCTCTCCGGCATTGAACTTCGCAACGCCAAAGCCGTGGATTCCACGCCGTTCCGTAAAATGCTGCTCGAGCTACTGCAGAGTTCACTGGCCAAGGCAAAGCTCCAGAAGAACATTGAGATTGACCTGCTGTTCCGGCTGGCGATTCTGAAATTTGTGACTGCGGAACTGGTCACTCAGTTTGGCAACGTGATTCTGGAGGTGAAGGAGTACATCCGGAAGCGCGGTGAGTATTTCGAGCGCAGCCAGCAGGCACATGTGATCAAGGCGCGGCTGTCCGAAATGCAGTCAGCGCGGCGAGACGTGCTGCGCATCATCGGGCAGGTAGTGGCGCAAATTCTCATCGACCTGGATGAGAACTTCATAGCCAAGGCAAGGCGGGCGCTGTTTGGCGAAGATTGGCCGTATTACGAAATGCTGAAGAACCGCCTGGTATTTCTGGACGGCGGCAAGGACGATTTTTATTTTCTCGAGCACTACGTGCTGCTTGGGAATTATTCGAGAGACCCGGACCGCTTGGAAGCGATGGATGCTGTGTTTCACGACTTCCTGAAGGAAGCGGGTATCCGAGTCGCCCCGGACAGCGCACCGTCGAAGGGCGCCGGGGAATACCGCGCGCTGTTTGCGGAGGCGGAGCGGATGCGCGGCGAAATTGGGGCGCTTGAAGAGCAGCGCGAAAACCTTCGCAAGCGCCTGGAAAAGGGCGATGGACTGCTGAACAAATTCCTGAGTTCAACTGGGGATCCGGCGGAAGTGAAAGCGTCGCTGACCGATGTGGAGAATCGCCTGCGGCATTTCCAGAAAGCACTGGAGGACATGGGGCCGCGGCTGGACCGTGCGAAGAAGCAGGCGGAATTCGTCCAGAAGGATTACGAAGGGAAGCTCGGCGACTATCTGAACGAGCCGGAAAATGCGCGCAAGCTGTTTGACGTGACGAATGCGTCGGACAGCGAGCGGCCTGCCCGGGCGCGGTTGCTGGCGCAATTGGTCAGCCGGCTGGAACAACACGAGATCATGCCGCACGTGCTGGCGAGCTACGAAATCCGCCCGATCGCCGGTGATTTTTGCCCACCCGTCCACTTGCAGCAGTTGCGCAAGGCGCTGGTTTCAAGAGAAGAAGCCAAGCGCGTCGAGGAAATCCTGAAACAGGTGCCGGCAAAGCGCTTGACGATGAAACCTTTGGAGGAATTGTCAAAGCGCATCCGCCGGTACTCGCGCGATGAAACGCAGGCGGCGGTGCTGCGGTTTGCGATCGATTTTCTGAGACTTCGGCGCGATCTCCGCGACGCGGAACACCTGGCGGCGTGTATGGAGCGGATCAACCTGGTGACTGCGGAAAAGATGCGCGAACTCTCGCGGCTCAACAACCGGCTCTACGAGTGCCTGCTGAAAGAGGAAGTGAAGTCCGAGCACGACCAGGTGGTTTCGCACGTGATTATCAAGGCGGATGTGCGCGGTTCGACGAAGATGACCCAGGACCTTCTGGCAAGAGGCTTGAGCCCGGCTTCGCACTTCAGCCTGAATTTACACGAACCGGTAAAGAAGCTGCTCGACAGGTATTCAGCGAAAAAAGTGTTTATCGAAGGCGACGCCATTATTCTGGCTATTTTCGAGACGGAGGCCACCCAGGGTGATGCCCGCCCGGTTGCCAAAGCCTGTGCTCTTGCGAAACAGATATTAAGTGTGTGCAATTCATACAACGATGGGACGGCTACAACTCACTTGCCCCCCTTGGAACTTGGGATTGGCATAGCGTTTCAGGGCTCGGCGCCGACGTATTGGACCGACGGTGATGCGCGCATCATGATTTCGAAGGCGCTGAATCTTTCCGACCGGTTGTCCGGCTGCGCAAAGCTGGCGAAACGCATGCTGGCGGGACAGAAGACGCACTTTTCCGTGTTTCAGTTTTTGACGGCGCTGGAAGGGGCTTCGGCGGAAGAGTTGGATGAGTTTCTGGTGCGCTTCAACATGAACGGCATCGAGCTGAACGACGAAGGCTTCCAGAAATTGTCCGAGGAAATCTCGCTCGAAAAGCTGGTTACGAAACTCGATATGCCGTGGGCCAAGCAGGATGTGGCGCTGTATTACGGCGAAGTGCCGATGGGCGAATCGGTAGAGCTCCTAGTGGTGCGAGAAGGACTGGCCCGGGAATTATTGCCGGATGGGAAAATCGGGAAGACTTCGGACCATCACTACTATGAGGTATGCACAAGCCCCGTGATTTACGATTTGGCGGCGGCGCTGAAGCGGACGCAGGGTTTGGGACTCGAAACCACGCGAGCGTGAACTGCTCGGGGCCACCCTTTCCTTCGTCAGGGCAGGCTTGACCCTTCGCATGCGCTCAGGGCAAGAGGTGGCCGCTACGCGTTCGGCGCTACTTTCCCACGAAACGGTTGGCGGACAGATTCGATTGCGCCAATTTCCGCGCGTCCAGCTCTCCTGTTTTCCCCTTATCCAGCCGGTTGAATTCCGCTTCCATGAATTTCGTGTAGTCCTGCCGGGAGACCAGGCCTTTCTTGTCCGTAGGCATCAGCAGCAGAAGCTGCTTGACCTGATCTTCGCCCATCGCGAGATTGTCCTGTGGCCGTGGCAAGGGCATCTTTTGCGGCGTCGCGCTGCAAAGTACCGTTCCCGCCGCGGCCAAGACCGCAACCATCGAGGCAATCCGAATTCCGCTGATTCGCAACCGCATGGCAGCCTCCTTTGTAACACGCACCGTCCGTCATCTTCGGCGCGTTCCCGCCGGGCGTGAATCATTCTCCCGGCCTGCGCCAATCTAAACCGGATTTAAGGAGGCTGTTTACGCAAAGATTGCATGCAAAGCATCAAAAAAGTTGGACAGGGAGAAGAGGGCACAAGCGGGTTCCGGTGACGTTCTGGCGAGAATGCTATCCTTACGGTGGGGGCGAAAGGGGTCCGGTGACCTTCCCGGCCTTCAAAGCCGGCGATTCGACCCTTCGCGGGCCGAATGGTGGATTCGACTTCCACACGCCCCCGCCAAAAATTGGGGAAGAGGAAGCCCTAAGAGCGGACCCACCCATTGCAAAAAGCGCGATGGGTAGGCCACCCAAGAGTTTCTAGTACCTTAAGGGTGCGCCCACCCGCCCAGGTTCCAACCCCGAGGGGCACCCGGCTCAAAGGACGCTGGTCTACGGGAAGAACGATCCGTTCCGTTCGTGGCCGATTTCGGCAAATGAACTGGAGGAAGTCGCAATGGGATCCGAAACAAACGTGAAATCCCCCACTGCGGCGCTCCACTCCATCTGCGCGGTGTTGCGGACGAATTCGCCCGCGAAGCCGCCGAACACCGGGTCGGTGTTCGTGATATTCAGCCTCTGGTCCACTCCACTCCAGACCACCCTGAACGACACCGTTCCTGGCGTGGGCGGCGGACCGCCGCCGAACAATGCATTCCCGATAAATCCATAATCGAGGATTGCTACATTGGACGCCTGGAGGGATGCGCTTCCTTTTCCAAGTTGCACGTCGACCCCAGCAACTGGAATCTCGGTGGTCCAGAACAGTCCGACGGGGGGAAATGCGCTCGGATTGAGGTCATGAATCTGATTGTTGCCCGGACCGGGCAAAAAGACATCGACTCAAACAAACGCAAAAGCGCCTGGGTGAACTTTCCCGTCCGTGCCACGGAACACGCCCTGCATGAACCTCATGTCCGAATTGAGGAACGGCAAACGTAGCATCTCGCCCGTTTTGATATTGGTTTGCGTCACCATGCCGCTGATGTACGCCAGTCCGACAGAGGCATTAAGATTTGTGATTGTGATGGGTTCTGCATCGATGGGATCGAACGCTCCCGGCGCAAACACATGGTAAGCTCCACCAAGCACCGGCGAGCCACCCTGGATCGGAACCGGAGCAAATGACGCCGCTTCCGCCAGGCTCGGGGTCCATAACCTGGAGCCAACAGCGGCAGCAAACGCGCTCCCCGCTGCTGTACGTGCGAACTGACGCCGAGAAACATGGACCGGGAGCCGGCGCGCAGGAATGTCATGGTGAGTCGAATCAGGGACGCTAGTTAAGCCGTTGGCTTTCCAGCCTGGGAGAGCGCGGAAATTCATGGTTTTTCTCCTTTCTGAATACCACGCAAGAAAAGTTGTTCTGGGTACCTGGAGCGGGGGAAACTGGCGGGCATGATACATCCGCTCAACGCCGCCAGCAATACCCATTTTTTTTGTCCGTATGGGGGAAACCACTTGCGCCGGAGAAAATCGATTTCCTTGCGTTTTTTAATCAGCGTGCTGCGGGGTGGGCGTTCTTTGGAGCCGGGAAGTTCGCGTGGGCCCACGCCGAAAACTTCGTGGGTTGCCGGGCTGCGACTTTGTTTGCGAGCGCAATTTTGTCGCGCGAATCGGAACCCAAGTAGGTGTGCGCCTGGAAGTAACCGAACATTTCGGCTATCTCGGCGGCCACAGGAAACAGACCCGCGAAGACTTCCTTGGGCAGTTGGTTGAAAGAGAAGTTGTGACCTTGTCGATTCAGCGTAGCGACGACTTCATTGAAGCTCAGGAAATCGCCGACGAGGGGCAGATACTCGCCGCGACCGGCCTGATCGGGGTGGGCGAATGCTCCGGCCACGATGTCGCCAAGTTGCGTAATGTCGCCCATGTGAATGCTCCGTACAGTTGGATCAAGGGGGAGAGTCCAGCCCACGGATCCGTCAGTCTGTTTTTGTGGAGCAAGAACGCCGACAAGGTTCTGATAGTAGAAAGGCGCGATGACGAATGTATGATTCGCAAACCCGGCTTCTTTCACCAGGCGATCCACCTTGGCCTTGTCGGTAAAGTGGGGAACGTGAAACTTGCCTCCGCTGATCGCTTCTACATCAGGCAGCGTGGACCAGACTAAGTGTTTGACACCGGCATCCTTGGCGGCGCGTATGGCAGCGGTTGCCTGCTGGATCTCGCCGGAACCTTCTTCCCAAGCATTAGTGACTAAAAATACGCCATGCACTCCTTCAAATGCAGCCCGAAGGGATTCGGGGCTAGCCAAGTCCGCTTGGACGACTTCGTCGGCGAGTTCGCGATGCTTGGCCGGATTGCGCGTCAGAGCGCGTACCTTGAATTGATTGCCGGCTTGAAGGGCGCGTACTACGGCGCCTCCTTGCTGCCCGGTTGCGCCGACTACGGCGATGAGTTTCTTGTTTGTGGGTGCCATGTGCAGTGTGCCTCTCTTTCGCCATCTATTGATACCAAATCTATTGACATAGATACATAATACTGGACATCGGTTATATAAAAGGGGAAAATAGTTTTGTCATGGGTAAGACCTCGCGAGACCCGGTTCACTGTTGGCTGGTATTGGTGAAGGCCTTTCAGGCGGCTTCGAAATATCTCTATGCGGGACTAGCGGAGGCCGGAATCGACGACACCGATTTCCGGATCCTTGAGGCCCTTTTGAACAAAGGGCCTCTGCCAGTGAATACGATCGGCCCAAAAGTGTATCTGACCCCCGGTTCGATCAGCACAGCCGTTGACCGCCTCGTGGAAAGAGGCCTGGTAAGCCGGGTCGAAAGTCTTGAGGATCGGCGCGTCCGCGTCGTGTCGCTTACACCAAAAGGCAGGAGATTGATCGCGCCGGTTTTTCGGAAACACGCAGCCGAAATCAAAAGTGTCTTTGCCGATGCAAGCCCGAAAGAGTTGCGAGCTCTTGAAACGACACTGAAAAAGGTTGGCAAGCGCGCCGAGGATCTGGGGACGGGAGCCAATCCAAAATGTTTAAGCCAACGATGAAATAACGGCCCAGAGTACACAGAGATTGGGAGTAACCCAAGGGGGCGGGGCCCTTCGGACAGACTCATGGTAAGCGAGCCCCGCCCCCACATTATTGTTTTATTGCTGTGGGGGATTGGCGGTTGGCTGAGTTTGGCTATCGTTGCCGTTGGCTGGTACATGCGCTGCCACCGGCGTCAGGCTGCCCGGCGCACCGGAGGTCGCGAGTTCGGATGGCCTGTACTTTGGCGCGCTGACGTAGCCGTGGATCAGGTTCTTTTCGATGCGCATCACCACGATCTGCACGGGTTGCGATTCGTTTTCGGTATGGATCCAGATCGGTTCGTAGAGGTTGACCTTCTTTTTGGTCAGCTGGTTGTCGTCCACGATCATTTCGAGGTCGTAGTTCTTGTGCTTGGTGTCGGCCTTGCGCAGGGACAGCGTCAGCGGGCCGATGCGCTGGAACTGCTTGGCCTTCATCAGGTCAAACTCGGTGTAGCTGCGTTCGCCGCGCTTCTGTAGCACTACCAGTTCCTCGTGCGTCCTGGCGATGGAGCCGTTGAGTTCATCGCGCGTCGAACTGATATTGCCCTCGAGGTCGGTGCGATTCTTCGCCACCAAATCTTGCGTGTCTTTCAATTGCTTTTGTTGTTCGGTGAGTTGCGCTTGCAACTGCTTGTAGCGCTTGTCGGCCGCGGCCGGTCGCCGCGCGCCGGTGTGGGCCACGCCTGCCGCGGTCTTCTTGTCCGCCTGTTTCGCGGCCTCGGCCTGAGCCTGCGCTTCGGCCTGCGCCTGCTGCGCCGCGGTCATGTCGTTCAGCTTAGAGGTCACGGCGCTCAGCTGCCCCTGCATTTGGTTGACGGTTGCATCGGAAACGCTCTGTTGCGCCGTCAGATGGTCGACCAGCGTTTGTTGCCGGTAACCATAACCCAGCGCCACTACGGCCACGCCCAGCAATACCGCAAGGGCGATCACCAGCCCTCGATTTGTGCCCGTTGAAGTAGTTTCCAACCTGCTTTCGTGCTCGTTCATTTCGTCGTGCTCTCGCATCACCTGCCTCCTAGGAATGATTCGTTTGCAGTGGCGAACAGTGTCATGACTGTGGGTCTTGCGATGTCACAAACGACTCTCAGACACTTGTCAGCCGACACAAATGCGCGTCGTCCGGCGATTCTGTTGCAAGAGAGTGGCCGAGTGAGGTTTTTCTCACGCGTCGCTAAGGCATGGGCTTTCAATGGGAAAAGAACGCACGGGAGGAAGAGGCGGCTCCCGAAGCAGTACTAGTCCTGGAAATTTTTCCTTGCTGCCGCGCTGACTTTTCCGAGAGCTCCGTGGCCAAGCCCCGGCATGCGAAGGCAAACGAGAGTTTCAGTTAGCCGGACAGCCCTCTTTGTCCAGGTCTGCCAGGCGTTTTATGGCGCCGGCGTTTCGCTTTTCAGAGGCCACCAGAAGAAGCACTCTCGCCTGCGCACAGCTTTGCGGCACACCATCGCCCTTGATATAGAGCTCGGCCAAGGCTGCCGCGGCCGTGCTGTTTCCCGCTTGCACCATCGTCCACAACTGATCGGGCGTCAACGGAGTTTTCGGCAGCCGCGTTTGATTTCCCGCTTGCACCGCTGGAGTTGCGGAAGGTCGCGCTGCCGCTCCCGTTTTTTTCTGACTGCTGATCGCAAAAACGTCGGTCGGTGGACTGCCCGCATCGGGGTGCGCGGCCGCGGGTGAACCGCTTACAGGCGCCGGTTGCGCCGGCACTTCCGCGGTGGGTTTCCCCGCGGGAGGATGTTCGCCAAAGTATTGTGAAAATTTGATGGCTGAAAACGCCACGATGCCGGCAACGGACGCGCCGATCAAAAGCCCAATAAGCAACTGCCGCCGCACCGCGGCGAGATGGCGTTCCATCGGGACCAGCACCCCGCTCGCTGGGTTTGCAGCAGGGACCGGAAAGGGAATGCTCGCGCCGCCGGTTCCCCCCTTCGCGGGAAAAAGGGTGGACGCCTGCGGACGTGCTCTTGAGACAAACTTAGCCGCCGCGTCAGGTTGGGAGGCTACGGTTTCTGCTGGAATCTTCTGGGGAGACGATTTACTGAGATATTCGCGAATCTGCTCGCGGGCGCCTTCGGCCAGTCGCAGGAATTTCAGGCCGCCGGACTCCCTTCTGGCATCAGTCCAAGCCAATTCGCCCCAGCCCTCGATGCGTTCCCGCAGATTCAGCGAAAACCAGAAGTGGATCGGGTCAGGCTCTTCGCGAACGGGGGAGAATGATTCAAACCGCAAACCCCCTTCGGAGATGTCTAATACCTTTCCGCCATCGTCCTGCTCGAGCTGCAGGAAGGCAAACTCGTCCGGCACTTTTCTGGTTTTTTCGCGGCGTTCCAGGGTGATATTTCGCAGGGTCATGTCTCATCAGAGGCTAGATTGATTTTCGGATCGCCCTTCAGTGCGGGGAAAACGAAGGTTTGCCGAATTTACGGGCCTGGGGAGGGTGCGAAGCCGAGCCTCCCGGCCTCACGCTGGTCATTATACTCTTCCGCGCCTGAATTGAAACTGCATGTCTACCTTGGGCACCGGGTGAGCTTCCCTCGCAGAAGGAATGGGTCAAGTTTGGAGACGATTCGGATGGAACGGAGTGATATTCTAGGGGCGCGTTACAAGAAAGCTGAGCCGCATCGTTTGGAGAGAGAGAGTGCCCCCTCCTGCGGCTTTGCGCATTCCACGGATAGTTCACTGAGGAGCGAGCCACCACGAATGGCTCGCGAAAAGGAACATGGCTAAATCCCTGCGCCCGATTCTGGATATTGTAAAAAAGTTGGAACTCCCCGAAAAATATTTCGAACAGATTGGCCCCTACGGCGGGAAGGTGCGCCTGGACCTGCTGAACGATGGCGCTTTTCCACGCCGCGGTAAGTTGATTTTGGTTACGGCCACGACGCCCACGGCGAGCGGCGAAGGCAAAACCGTCACCTCCATCGGCTTGACGCAGGGACTGGCGCGCATTGGGAAGAAAGTGATTATCACCTCGCGTGAGCCGTCGCTTGGGCCCGTGTTCGGAATGAAGGGCGGCGCGGCGGGCGGCGGCGCTTCCACGATCGAGCCCGCGGCCAAAATCAATCTTCACTTTCACGGAGACTTCCACGCGATTGCCGCGGCGCACAATCTGCTTGCGGCGCTGGTGGACGCGCATCTTTTCCACGGCAACGATTTGGGCCTCGACCCGGAACGCATCACCTGGCCGCGCACCATGGACATGAACGACCGCGCGCTGCGTGACATCGTGGTCAGCGCGGGAAGCAAGAAAGATGGCGCCGGACGGCGCACGGGATTTGTGATTACGGCAGCTTCGGAGATTATGGCCATCATCGCGTTGGCCAAGGATCGCGGGGACCTGCGGCGGCGCCTGGAAAATATTGTTGTCGGAGTTACAAGAACCGGAAAGCCCGTGTTTGCGAAGGACCTGCAGGCCATCGGAGCGATGATGGCGCTGCTGACCGAAGCGCTTCAGCCGAATCTGGTGCAGACTGTGGAAGGAGTGCCCGCTTTTGTGCATGCCGGGCCGTTTGGAAATATCGCTCACGGAACAAGCAGCGTGATTTCGCAGAAGATGGGGCTGCGCCTGGCCGACTACGTGGTGAACGAATGCGGGTTCGCCGCGGACCTGGGTGCGGAGAAGTACATCGACATTGTGTATCGCTCGACGGGAGTGAGCCCTTCCGCAGCGGTGCTGGTGACGACGGTGCAGAGTTTGCGGAACCAGGGCGAAGGCGATCTGGAAAAAGGGATTCCGAACCTGGTGCGGCATCTGCAGATTCTGCGGAAATTCGGATTGCCGACGGTGGTGGCCATCAATCGGTTTCCGAAAGACACCGATGCCGACCTGGAGATCCTGGAACGCGCCTGCCGGGAAAATGGAGCGCTGAGCGCGCGGCACACCGCGTTTGCAGACGGCGGCGCGGGCGCCGAAGAGCTGGCGCGGCGCGTGGTGGAAATCATCGAACAAAATCCGGGTGTTCGGGCGAAGCATATTTATGAGGCGGACGAGAGCTTCGAAGCGAAGATCCAGAAAGTCGCGCGGGAAGTGTACGGAGCAGACGGCGTGACACTGAGCGAAAAAGCCAAGGCCAGGCTGCAGGATTTTGTCAGTTGGGGCTTCGGCAAATTGCCGGTGTGCATCGCCAAAACGCAGTACTCGTTTTCGGATAACCCGAAACTCATGGGTGCTCCGAAAGGCTGGCAATTGAATGCCACGGACGCGACTCTTTCCGCGGGCGCGGGATTTGTGGTGGTAATTTCTGGCAATATGATGCTGATGCCGGGCCTGCCAAAAGTTTCACGCGCGGTGGATGTGGACGTGGATGCGGCGGGGGAGATTGTGGGGATTTGAAGCAGGGAAGAAGAGCGGAAATAACGCAGAGGGCGCCGAGGAAGAGCGCAGAGTACACTGAGAAGAGTAACCCAAGAACACAGGCTGAAGCCTATGCTACCGGTGAGGTTCGATGAAACGCGAAAGGTCGTTCGCGGCGTCTAAACGATAGGTTTCACCTGCGTAGAAGCGCAGTTTGTCCAGGCCCCCTCGTGCTCCCGCCCAATCGAGGGAACTCGAGGAGAGTTGAATGCAAAATCTGAGATTCGAAACGCGCCACGTCTTTGCTGCAAATGCCGTTCGAGCGGGAATCTGCTCTTGCCTCGCGCTGGCCGGTGCGGTTTTCGCGCTTGCACAAACTGGCACACCTGCCACTTCGCCCGCAAAAAACCCGCCGGTCTTAGGAACAATCAAAGCAATCGCCGGCGAATCGTTGACCGTAACGACCGATGCCGGCGCAGAAACCAAAGTGACGATTACCGCCACAACAAAATTGTTGCGTGTGCCTCCCGGCTCGAAGGACCTTACACAAGCCGAGGCTATCCCATTTTCCGAGTTTCAGCAGGGGGATCGCGTGCTGGTGCGGCTGCGTTGCGCAGGCGACCCGCCCACTTGCGAGGCTGGAACGGTGATCGCGATGAAGAAGAACGACATTGCGGAGAGACAGGCGCGCGAAACGGAGGAGTGGCAGAAACACGGGATTGGCGGGCTGGTGAAAAGCGTGGATGCGGGGGAAGGTTCGATCACGATTGGCACGATGACCGCGGCGGGAAAGAAGGATGTGAACGTTGCGGTCGGGAAGAGCACGCTGATCCGGCGTTACGCGCCCGGCTCGGTGAAATTTGACGAAGCGAAAGTGAGCAGCCTCTCGGAAGTGAGTCCCGGAGACCAGTTGCGCGCGCGCGGCGCGCGCAGCGCCGATGGAGGTGATTTTGCCGCGGATGAAGTGGTGACGGGAGCGTTTCGAAATATTGCAGGAATCATTTCGGCGGTGGATCCGGGCGCAGGGACGATCACCGTCTCCGACCTTGCGACGAAGAGGTCCGAGGTAGTGAAGGTGAGTGCGGATACGCAGCTGAGAAAATTGCCGCTGCAGATTGCGCAAATGATAGCGACGCGTTTGAAGGGCGGTGCAGAGCCAGCGGGCTCGCCCCCGGCAGGGCAGGCCGCGCCTCCTGCTGGTGGGGCAACGGGAGCCCCGGGAGGCGGCGCGGGCGGACGGAGTCGCAATGGGGCAGGAGGAGATTTGCAGCAGCTATTGGGCCGGTTAACGGCGGCTCCGTTGGCAGATTTTCAAAAAGGCGAAGCGGTGATGATCGTCGCTACAGGCGGAATGAAGGACGCGCAAGCCACCGCCATCACCGTGTTGGGCGGAGTGGAACCATTGCTGCAAGCGACTACGCAGGAACAAGCATCCAGTATTTTGACGCCATGGAGTTTGAGCAATGGCGGAGGCGACGCGGCAGCGCAATAACGCGCGGCGAAAACAGCAGAGGGGCGGAACGTTCGATTGGTCCAAATAGAGCCAACGCAGTTTTTCAGAGCAAGCGGTGTTTTGCTGTTCCTTGTCTTGTCGCTCCTGGCCCTACCGTGCCGTGCGCAAAACCAAGCCGGATCAATTCACGGACAGGTGACCGATCCCTCCGGCGCGGCCCTGGTGGGGGCGACAGTTTTGCTGACGACGCCTGCCGGCGCGTCAATGGACGCGGCCACCAACAAAGAGGGCGTGTACGAATTCAAGAACTTGGCGCCGGGAACTTACGAGATTAAGGCCGTGGCCGCGGGGTTCGCGTTGTTCGACAAAAGCGGCGTACCGCTCGCCGCCGGCCAGACGCTGCTCTTCGATATTGCCCTCACGCTGGAAATCGAAAAAGAAAAAGTCGAAGTGAACGCCTCGACTACTCAGCTGGACGTCAGCCCGCAAAACAACGCCAATAGCATCGTCCTGCAGGGAAAAGATCTGGAAGCACTCTCCAACGATCCGGACGAGCTGTCTTCGGAGTTGCAGGCCTTGGCGGGGCCATCGGCGGGCCCCAATGGCGGACAAATTTACATTGACGGCTTTACCGCGGGGCAGTTGCCGCCAAAGGCTTCGATTCGCGAGATTCGCATCAATCAGAATCCGTTTTCTTCCGAGTACGACAAGCTCGGTTACGGACGAATCGAAATTTTCACGAAGCCCGGAACGGATAAGCTGCATGGGCAGTTGCAGATGCTCGGGAATGCATCTGGGTTCAACTCCAGAAATCCGTTTGAGGGCTCGGAGAATGGTGTGTCGCCGCTCGGCTACAACTCCGAGCAATACAGCGGCAATGTCGGCGGACCGATCAATAAGAAAGCATCCTTCTTTTTTAATATCGAGCGGCGCAACATCGGCGCGCTGAACGTCGTCAGCGCCCAGGTGCTGGATCCGGCAAACAATTTCGCCATCGTTCCCGAAAGCCTCGCGGTGGCAAATCCCCAGACCAGAACCAACCTCAGTCCGCGGATTGATTATCAGCTCACGCCCAACAACACACTGACCGTACGTTACCAGTATTTTCGCGACGTCGCTGCAAACGCCGGGGTGGGCCAGTTCAATCTGCCGGAAACTGGGAGCAATACACTCGGCGTGGAGCACACGCTCCAGGCGACCGACACACAAATCATCGGCGCACACGCGATCAACGAGTCTCGATTCCAGTTCGTGCGTGCCGATAACGAGAACACCCCGCTGCAAACGGGAACGGTCGTCGACGTTGGCGGAGCGTTTAAGGGAAACGGGAGCGGCGGATTCGGCACATCGGATATTCAGAAGCGTTATGAATACCAGAACACGACGTTTCTGAACTACGGAAAGCATGCGTGGAAGTTCGGCGGCAGGATCCGCGCAACGAACGATCGCGACCAGGTCACGAATAATTTCAACGGCACGTTCTCCTTTGGGTCACGTCAGGGTCCCATCACAAATTGCCCAAACGCGTTGGTCAACGGGATCTGCATCATCACGCCGATTGAGGCCTATCAAATCACCGAGCGAGGAATTGCGGCGGGACATCCGTTTTCGACGATCCTGGCTGACGGAGGCGGGGCGAGTTACTTCACACAAACGATGCAGACCGCAGTCGGCGCGCAGATCATTCCATCGACAGTTACTCTGGTGGATGCGGGTTTGTTCATCCAGGACGATTGGAAAGTCCGGCCGAACGTAACTTTAAGTTACGGCCTGCGCTTCGAGACGCAGAACAATTTCTCCGACAAATCCGATTTTGCGCCGCGCATCGGACTGGCCTGGGGCATTGGAGGCAGCGCGAAGAACCCGCCAAAGGCCGTGCTGCGCGCGGGTTTTGGCATGTTTTACGACCGATTTACTTATGATCTGGTGGAAACACAACAGCGGTTTAACCAGCAGAATCCACTACAGCAACAATTGCAGATCCCAAACCCCCCGTTCTTCTTACCTGCCCCGAATCCCCCTCCGGCTGGCACACAAGTTTCCACGCTTTATGAAGCCAATAATAATCTGCGGGCGCCCTACACGATTCAGACGGGTGTGACGCTGGAGCGGCAGGTAACGAAATTTGCAAATCTCGCTGTGACGTATCTGAATTCGCGCGGCGTTCACCAGCTTTATACGAATAACCTCAATCCGTTTCTCCCAGAGACTGCCACGTCGTCCGCCGGGCGCCCTTTTCCGAGCCAGGGAAACATTTATCAATATCAATCCGCCGCGGATTTCGAGCAGAATCAACTGATTGTGAATGGCAGCGTGCGATTGGGTGCGAAGCTCTCGCTCTTCGGTTATTACACTTACAACCACGCAAGCAGCGATACATCGGGTGTGAACAGTTTTCCTTCCGATCCGAGAGACTTGAGGCTCGATTATGGCCGGGCCAGTTTCGACATTCGCAACCGGCTCTTCCTCGGCGGAACGATTGGACTGCCGCGCGGATTTCGTTTAAGCCCATTCGTGATTGCCAGCTCGGGGATTCCGTTCAACATCACCACGGGAACGGACCCTTTCCAGGACAATCTTTACAACGTGCGGCCAACGTTTGCGACGTGTGCTCCATCGAACCAGACGAAATTTGGATGCTTTGACGCGAACCCCACGCCGGGCGCTACGCCGATTCCCGTTTATTTTGGTGAGGGGCCGGGGCGCTTCTCGATGAATCTGCGTGTCAGCAAAACCTTCGGCTTTGGCCCCGCCATCGAAGGCGCTTCCGGTGGAGGAGGTGGCGGTGGCATGAGCGGCGGAACGTTTGGACACGGGCCGGGAGGAGGGGGCCGTGGCGGAGGTGGTGGCCGCGGAGCGGATGCCGGCGCCACAAACCGACGCTACGCGTTGACGGTCGGCGTAATCGGCCGAAACATCTTCAATAACGTAAACGTCGCCACCCCGATCGGCAATCTGGGTTCGCCGCTCTTCGGCGAGTCGAACGGATTGGCCGGCAGGCCTTACAGTGATTCCACGTCCAATCGCCGGCTAGACCTGCAACTCACGTTTACCTTCTAATCCAAGCGCAGGGTTACGAAAGACTCAGCAGCGCTCGGCGTGCGCCGACGGCTTTCGAGTCGAGTTCACGGCTTTCCAGCAATTAGTTGTCATTTTCCTGTGCGGAATGATAGAAAGCTGAAATGGCGAAGCGAAAAAAAGATCGTCTGGAGAAGGGAACCGAGGCTCGGCGCCGCGCCCGCAAGTCCGGGCTGAGGCCAGCCAATACGCGCGTGATTCCCGACAAGCGGGGAAAACCGGGAAAGCATAAACCGGACATGCTTCAAGAATTAGACTGAGCAGGGAGTCACTTTCCGGCGACGGAGATTTCTTTTTATTTGCTTTAGGTCCCGACCGGACCTAATTTTTGGAGCCTCATCCGGGCTTCTGGGCCGGGATTAACTCATCCGAGCGAAAGAGCGGGGCCGCCGCGATTTTGCGGCGTTGCGAAAGTTCGGCGGCGATCTTCTCGAGATCGCCCTTGTCGAACCCCATGCAACTGACCTTCACTTTGCCGTCCGGCTCGATCAGGAAAATCGTGGGCACCATGCTGAGTCCGTAGGCATTCGAAACCGAGTACCCCTCATCATCTAGCAGCGTCGTCAACTTCACACCATATTCGCGATTGAATTCTGCCGTGCCGCGCGCGTCATCCTGCGAAATAGCAATGACCGTCGCGGAATCACCCGAATAGCGCTCCGCCAGCCGCTGTAGATAGGGAAACGTGAACTGGCACACCGGGCAGGAAATCTTGAAGAAAGCGACGACCACCGGCCCTTTCTCCAGCAATTTCGCAAGCGGGTATTCTTTGCCGTCCAGCGATTTCAGCGTAAAGCCTGGTGCAGCGTGTCCGACAGCAATCGTTGTCAAAGGGGCCTCCCAACCGAGCCATCTGGAAAATTTGTGCGATAAGGACATGGAGAGAGTTTAGCGCAAACCCGGGAATCCGTTGTTGCGCGCGGGCATCAGTGAATGGTTTTCGTCTTGCGTTGCATGTAGTCCATCAGCAGGTACTGGCCAAGATTGTAAGGCGTGGTGAAATACGCTTTGCCCTTGCACATCTGCGTGATTTTCTGCACAAACTGCACCAGGTTGTAATCCGTGGCCAGCATGAACGTGTTGATCATAATGCCCGCGCGTTTGCACTTGTTCACTTCCTCCAGTGTTTCGCCGACGACGAAGGGGTCGAGCCCGAACGCGTTTTTATAAATCCGTCCGTCTTCCAGAGTCAAGGCCGAGGGCTTCCCGTCGGTGATCATCACGATCTGCCGCATGTCTTTGCGTTGGCGAAGGAGAATCCGCTGCGCCATCCGCAGGCCCTCGCGCGTGTTGGTGTAGTAAGGGCCGACCTGTACGCGGGCGAGTTGCCCCAGCGGCACTTCTTCCGCCGAGTCGTGAAACAGCACCAGGCTCAACGTGTCGCCGGGATACTGCGTGCGAATCAGGTGCGAAAGCGCCATGGCTACGCGCTTGGCGGGAGTGAACCGGTCCTCGCCATAAAGAATCATGCTGTGGCTGCAATCGAGCAGCAGCACGGTGGCGCACGAAGAATGGTATTCGCACTGGTGGACCATCAGGTCGCGATATTCCATTTGCAAGGGAACTTTTGCGCCTTCGCGGCGAATCGCGTTCGAAAGTGTCTCGCTGATGTCCAGGTTCAGCACGTCGCCGAATTCGTAGGGCCGCGAAATGCCTCCCGACTCGACACCCGTGGAGAGATCGCGCGTGTCGTGGCGGCCGAAGCTGCTGCGGCCCAGCGAGCCGAGCAGATCCTGGAGCGTTTTGAAACCAAGAAAGTCGATGGCCTTGTCCGTGATTTCAAACCGCGCGTCGGCGTCCATCTCTCGCGGCTGGCCCAAACTTCCGCCTGGCGTATTTTGCGGTGGCGGCGTCACCTGCGGCGGTTGTTGTGGATTGATGAAGCCTTCCTGCCCCATCCGCTCCACCAGCTTGTTGATCAGGTCGCGAACCTCTTCGTTGTTCAACGCGCCGGGATCTTGCAGCATCTCGCGCAACTCGTCACTCATGGCGTCTTCGGGGAAGAGGTCGCCTTCTTGTAGTGCGCGCAAAATCGCTTCGCGCAGCGCCTCCATTGAATGCGAGGCGTCCAGCTCGGAAAGTCCGTAGAACTGGGATTCGAAACCGCTCTGCAGAAGGAAGTCGCCCAGGCGCTTCATCAGTTCGTCCAGGTCGATGGCGTCGGCTGGCTCGCCTACGTACTTTCCGTATTTAATTACCTTCATTCCTGGCCCTCGTGGCGTGTTGCACTCAAGCTTGAGATCCTTCGTCGGGTCGTCAGTTGTAATTCCGTCTCGGCCGGCTGACGGATTCCCGCGGCTCCGGCGTCCGCTGCTTTTCCGCATAGAAGCCGCGCTCTTCGCTGCGGCCTATCCGGCGGTGCGCCCATAGCCCCTCGAGGATCATTTCAGCGGCCGCGGCGGCGTGCGCTTCGTCCTTGCGGTTGGTGACGCCCAGCTTTCCGACGTGCTCCAGTAATCCCTGCACTTTGGCTAACTGCTCGTACCGCTTGCCGGTGGAAATGAGGTCGGGGATCTTCAACTCGCCGCCGGCTTCGAACCACTGCACCACCGGCTGAAAACTGACTTCGCCAAAGTATTTCGAATACACGCGCCCGATTGCGGTGCGAATCAGCTCGCGAGCGATAAATTCCGCACCCTTCAGTTCGCCTTCGTACTCCAATTCCATTTTTCCGGTGATCGAAGGAAGCGCAGCGTAAAGGTCGGCGATGCGCGCAACAGCATGGCGTTCCCCGGTGCGTGCGGCGTGCTGCTCCGTGCTGCTCACCAGGCTTTCGAGCGTTGAGATCGGCAGTCGCTGGCTGACGCCGGAGCGGCGGTCCACGCGCTTGTCTTCGCGCGCCTGAAACGCAATTTCCTCCACGACTTCGCGCAGGTAGTCAGGCACTTCCACGCTGATGCCCGAATCGCGCGCCGTCCACGCTTCCTGCGTCGTGATAGCAATGCCTTCCTCGACCGTCGAGGGATAATGCGTGCGAATTTCCGCGCCGATGCGGTCCTTCAAAGGAGTGATGATCTTGCCGCGCGCCGTGTAGTCCTCTGGATTCGCAGAAAAAACCAGCAGCACATCCAGTGGTAGCCGCAATGGGTAGCCCTTAATCTGAATGTCGCCTTCCTGCATGATGTTGAACAATCCGACCTGGATTTTTCCGGCCAAGTCGGGAAGCTCGTTGATGGCGAAGATGCCGCGGTTCGCGCGCGGCAGCAGGCCGTAGTGGATTGTGAGTTCGTCGGAAAGATCGCGGCCGCCCCGCGCAGCGCGGATTGGGTCCACGTCGCCGATGATGTCGGCGATCGTCACGTCCGGCGTGGCGAGCTTTTCGACGTAGCGGTGGTCGCGCGGCAGCCAGTTGATCGGAGTGTTGTCGCCCTCGGCGGCAACTCGCTCACGGCAGCCGCGGCAAATGGGCTGCAGCGGGTTGTCGTTGATCTCGCAGCCGGCAATGACCGGAATCTCCGGGTCCAGAAACTGCAGAAGGCCGCGCAAAATCCGGCTCTTCGCCTGGCCGCGCAAGCCCAGCAGAATAAAATTGTGGCGCGAAAGCAGGGCATTCACGATCTGCGGAATCACCGTGTCTTCGTAGCCGTGAACGCCGGGGAAGAGCGGCTCATTCCGCTCAATCGCCCGCAGCAGGTTGCGGCGAATTTCATTCTTCACCGAAACACCGGCGGAGCGGGAATCGAAGTCCGGAATGCGCTTCAACTCGCCGATCGTACGGGGTTTTGGATGTCCTGCGGAATGCACTGAGGTGCTTGGCGCCATGGGGCCCCTGTCTGCGGACCACTCGCGATAGCCCGCGAACTGCTAATTCAAACCGTGCCCGTTGCTTCCGGCACTCTGTCGCATTGCCTTCTCTTTAAATAGATGCGGCGCCCAGTCGCACAGGTACCTGAGCAGGCGTTCCTGCCGTTCACTCTCGTTCCGCAGCTCCAGGATCTGCTGCTTGCACAGCAAGTCGAGCGGCAACGTGGAGGCAATGGCGTAGGAAAGTTCGCCGTCTGGCGCTTTCTCCAGATCGCGCGGCAGGCTGTTGAAGAGCAGCGTGTGGCAGGTCTCGTATTCCTCGATCAACTTCCGTTTGCATTTCGGCTCAACCGGCGCCTCGCGGTCTTCCAGGTAGTCGATCTGTCCTTCCAGTAGCGGATCTTCGGTAAACAATTCCACAATTCGGAAAGGATCTCGGCCAACCGTGATGATATCCATCCGCCCGTCCGGATAACGCTTCACCACTTCCAGAATCTCCGCGGTGCACCCCACGTGGGTCACGCCGTCATCCATCGCCAGCAGCATGCCGAAGGGAGAGCGTCCATCCAGGCATTCACGCGCCATCCGGCGGTATCGAGGCTCAAAAATGTGCAGGGGAAGCTCTTCGCCGGGGAAAAGAACGACGTTCAGAGGAAACAACGGTATGCGATCGGGCCGCATGGCTACAGAACCTCATCATAGCAGAGCCGCGAAAAAAGGGTGAAATGGGCGAGTTAGAGAAGGAGGCCAAATTCCGCCCAGTCTCATATGCCGGGCCGCAGGCCGTGAGGTATTAACCCTGGCCACTTGCCCGTATTCGTTCCATCCCGCACCCCTCTCAGACTATCCGTAGGCTGTGTACAAGTGGACAGACAGGCGCCGCAGCACCGTTTAGCATTGCAATGCGGGGAATAGCCTGTCGTGCCGGTTGAGACATTCAAATCAGGTCCGATTTCATTCTAGCCAGCCGATATGACTTGCCCAGCCAGAGCCGATGGCGAAGTCGAGCGTCAGCAAAACTTTTCTGCCCCTTGAGGTGAGCCGTGAAGCGATCTCTTATAGTTGGAGTGTGTCTCTCGTTTGCCGCGTGCGCGGTGTATGCGGCAACGAAAGAACAAAAACGCCTGGGAAATTGCGGCGTCGTCATGCAGGAAATCCTGGACATCCCGGACAGTCTGCCCCGCCAGGTGCTGGACAAGGCAGAGTGTGTCATCGTGTTCCCGTCGGTATTGAAGGTAGCCTTCGGAATGGGCAAGGAGTATGGCCGCGGAGCGATGGTTTGCCGCACGGGCAAGGAATTCAATGGGCCTTGGGGTGCTCCCGCTATGTACGCCCTCGAAGGCGATAGCATCGGAATGCAAATCGGTGGCGAGGCCACCGACCTGATCCTCCTGGTCATGAACCAGAGGGGCGCGGCCTCCGTTCTCAGCAGCAAGATCAAGCTGGGTGGAGACGCATCTGCTGCCGCAGGCCCTGTGGGCCGTGATGCTTCCGCGAACACCGATCTCTGGATGCGCGCAGAAATCCTCAGCTATTCGCGTTCCCGCGGACTATTTGCCGGCATTTCCCTCGAGGGTTCCACGCTGCGTCAGGACAAGAAAGCAAATGAGCGGATTTACGGCCACAAAATAACGGCAAGAACCATCCTGCTGGGCAACAAAGTGGCCATTCCCCGAACCGGGCGCCATCTCGTTCGCGTCCTGCAAACGAACGCGCCGCGCAATGAATCGAAGCAGGTCGCCGCAAGGCAGTGACCGCTTCACACGAATTTGAGCTTATCTGAAACTCAATTCGTCCCGTCGTTGCCCTGTGTATGCCGGTGAACCGGGCAGTAAGGCTTGGCGGGTTCTGCCATTCCAACGACTCATAGGGTTCGGTGAAGACGGTGCTAATAGTCCTCCCTAGGTTCATGTCCGAATGTTCATCATCAGTCGGGCCGGTCAGCATTGTTGGGTTTCTTCCGTTCGTCTGAATTAATTAGCCAGTAATGTCCCATTGATGTCTGCGGCTATCCGCCGCAGTACTTTCGCATGTCCCCTCCCTTTTCCTTCAGAAAGGACAACTAAAATGAAATCGTTCCGGATCCTCACCCTCCTGGCCGGTGGTACTACAATGATGGCGGCGGCGCTGGTCGGCGCCGCAGGCGCTCAGGCGCAGTCAGCGACAGCGATGCCACCTTATGCGCTTAGCGTGTTTTCGGGCGCGCCGCCAGCGGGCGCAACACAGCCGGATGATCTGGCGGTCTCGGCCGACGGAAAACGCCTCTGGGTGGGATACGGTAAGGGCGTTGATACAACCGGCAAGGGTGGCCCCAGCAACCTGGTCGAGTACGATATCGCGACTGGCAGAGTCTTGAAGAACATCAGCATTCCGGGACATCTTGACGGACTCAAGATCAATCCAGCGACTGGCGATGTCTGGGCAACCGAAAACGAGGACGGAAATCCAACCCTGGCGGTCATCGACCACGAAAGCGGCGCCTTCAAGATCTACGGGTTCTCCCCGACTCTGATTACCGGCGGGATGGACGACCTGGTGTTTGTTCCAACGTCGCGGGGTGACTCGCACCATGATAGAGATTCGGCACAAGACGTCTTCGTGGTGACTTCAT
>Ga0210406_10001865_pt1 | contig 24794 bp, 17 predicted proteins | sample IncBWC30MmetaG_FD_155454 | JGI IMG/M metagenome (GOLD analysis project Ga0210406, IMG submission 155454) | Forest soil microbial communities from Barre Woods Harvard Forest LTER site, Petersham, Massachusetts, United States - Inc-BW-C-30-M | ecosystem: Environmental > Terrestrial > Soil >...
CTGCCCAGGCTGCGGAGCAGGTTCGCCTTGGCTCGCGTCTTAATCATCTTCAGTTCCTCGTCGCTGATATCTTCTTTCTTCAGCTTATCGATCTCGATGTGAATGGCGTCCGCCATTTCGTTGGGTTTGTGCCCTGGGAGCGGGAATGCATAGAAGGCAAAGAGATGCGGATACTTGTTGCCGGGCAGCCCGGTAAAGCCCGCTGAATCGGATGCGATTTTCTGGTCGCGGACCAGCGCGCGGTACAGGCGCGAGGTGCGTCCGTTCGACATCAGGTCGGCAATCGCGTCGTAAACCGCGTCATCGGGGCTGCGGAAGTCGGGTCGGTGATAGCCCTCGAGATAGAGCGGTTGCGACATCTCCTGCAGCACGATGCGCCGCTCGGAGTTTTGCGGTGGTTCGGTGGTAGTGCGCTCGTCCGGCTTTGCGTGAGAAGGGATACGGCCAAGATATTTTTCGACGATCGGCATCGTCTCCGAGGCTTTTACGTCGCCCACGACGGTCACGACCATGTTCGATGGGATGTAATACGTGTCGAAAAACTTCTTGGCGTCCGAAGCGGAGAACGAATTCAAGTCGGACATCCAGCCGATTGTCGGGCGATGATACGGATGCGCCTGAAAAGCCGCTGTGGTGAATTGTTCCAGCAGCCGCCCGATTGGGTTGCTGTCGACTCGCATGCGACGCTCCTCGATCACCACATTCCGCTCTTTGTAAAATTCGCGCATCACCGGATGCAAGAATCTCTCCGACTCCAGATAGGCCCACAACTCCAGCCGGTTCTCGGGGAATGAATAGAAGTAGTTAGTCTCGTCGTCGCTGGTGTTGGCGTTCAGATCCTCGCCGCCGTTGATCTCCACGATCTGAGGAAATTCGTTGGGCTTCACGTATTTGTCGGCCTCGGCGACGGCATCCTTCCAGGTCTTTTCCAGTTCTTTCAGTTTTTTCTCGTCCCGGCTCACGGGCTTATCACGCTCTGCGATGTAAGCTGCGTAAGCCTGTTCCACCTTCTCCAGAGCAACTTTTTCGGTGGCGTAGTCCTTGGTGCCGATTTTGTCAGTGCCTTTGAAAGCCATGTGCTCAAACATATGCGCCAGCCCGGTCTCGCCGAGAGGATCTTGCACCGAACCGGCATCCACGTGAGTAAAGAAGGAAAACACCGGCGCCTCGGGCCGCTCGCAGATGACTACAGTCAATCCGTTGTCCAGTTTCTTGACCGTGGTGCGCTTCTCGAAAGAAGCCATATCTTGCGCAGCAGCCAGCGCCGCAAGTATCAGAACGAGTGCGAAAGATTTGAGAGAGCGGTGGCTCATCGGACCTCCAGGAGGTTGGACGTGAATGAAGGGCAGAAGTTTGAAATTACGTGGTAGCAGGGCAAGTTGTCAAACTCCAAGCCGCTCTAACGATTACAATTCGGCATCAAAGATCTACGATGCGAAAGAACGGGAAAGAGTCCACATGAGCAAACCGTCAGTTGTAGAGATCGAAGGCAAACATCTGAGTTTGACCAACCTGGACAAAGTCCTGTATCCCGCAACTGGGTTTACCAAGGGACAGGTGATTGACTATTACGCGCGCGTTGCTCCGGTTTTGTTGCCGCAACTAAAGGATCACCCTCTGACTCTGAAGCGCTATCCCGGAGGAGTGGACCAGGAATTTTTCTTTGAAAAAAATGCGACCAAGCACCGCCCGGATTGGGTGAAGACGGCGCCCATCTGGAGCGAAGGGAACCAGCGCGACGTAAATTACATTCTCGCGAACGATCTGGCTACGCTCATCTGGATCGCGAATCTCGCCGCCATTGAGCTTCACCCGTCGCTTTCACTGGCGAAGGATATCTCGTCGCCCCGCAGTATGGTTTTCGATCTCGATCCCGGAGCGCCGGCAAATATCGTCCAATGTTGTCAGGTAGGTATGTGGCTGCGGGAGATTTTCGAGCATTTCGGGTTACAGAGCTTCCCTAAAACCTCCGGCTCCAAGGGGCTGCAGATCTACGTTCCGTTGAATTTGCCTACGAGTTACGAGGTCACTAAACCCTTTGCCCAGGCACTCGCCCGATTACTCGAACATGAACATCGCGAGCTGGTTGTTTCTGACATGAAGAAACAGTTGCGCGTAGGCAAAGTGTTTGTGGACTGGAGCCAGAATGATCAGCACAAAACGACAATAAGTGTGTATTCGCTGCGGGCGCGCGAGCGCCCTACGGTCTCCACCCCGGTGAAATGGGAAGAAGTGGAACAGGCGCTAAAGAAGAAGGACGGAACTCTGCTGGTGTTCGAAGTTAATCAGGTGCTGGATCGCGTGCAGAAAATGGGCGACTTGTTCGAGCCCTTGCTCAAATTGAAGCAGAAACTGCCAAAGGTGGCGGGGATCGCGGAAGTCGAGCCAGCGACGGAAGCCGGACTCGAACTGGCGGCACAGGCGGAAAACCCCAAGAAGGCAAAGAAGCGCGCGAAGCCAGTACCTATGCGCTCCGCCCCGAAGAAGCGCCGGAAGGTATAATCCGGCTTTTGCCACATAAACTTTGGCGGAGCGAATCCATGGCGCAACTCTACGCCGGCACATCGGGATGGGCCTATCCAAGTTGGAAGCCCGACTTCTATCCCGCCAAGCTTGCCCAGGCGAAATTCCTGCAGTACTACGCCACGCAATTGAACGCAGTTGAAGTCAACTTTACGTTTCGCCAACTGCTAAAGGAAACCACGGCCCAGAAGTGGATCGAGGCCACGCCCCCGGGATTTCGCCTCAGCATTAAAGCGCACCAAGTGATCACGCATATCAAGCGCCTGAAGAATACCGAAGATTTCATACCGCGCTTCTTGAGCACGATTGAGCCATTGGCGCATGCGGAAAAGCTGGGACCGTTGTTGTTCCAATTGCCCCCTAATCTGAAGGTAGACGCCGGGCTGTTGCAGGAATTTCTGGCCACTCTTCCTCGCGCAGTTCCTTCCGCGTTTGAGTTCCGGCATGCGTCCTGGTTCACGGACGAAATTTTCGCTTTGCTCAAGAACGGCAACCGGGCGCTTTGCGTCGCGGAGACCGAAGACCGGACCACCCCCGACGTTGTCACCGCCGACTTCTGCTACTACCGTTATCGCAAACCAAGCTACACGCCTGACGAACGGCGCACCATGGTCGACCGCATCCGTGAGCACCTGGGGCAAGGCCGCAACGTTTTTGCATATTTCAAGCATGAGGAAACGCCGGAGGGTGCGATTTATGCGGTTAAGCTGCTGAAGGAAGTAAGTCAGACGTAGAGAGGTTGCTTGCAACGCCTCAGACTCGCGAAGACGCAGCCCGAAAATGCCAAGACGCAACAAGCTACGTCTCTGCCGCACCTGTCTTGTTACTTTCTTCAATGTCCGATAACACGGATACTTTTGGTGTGCCTTCAGAAGAAAACTTTCGCGTGGTCTCTGGTTTTCTCGACTACCTGAAAGTTGAGAAGGGGCTTGCGCCGCTCACGGTTGCGGCGTACAGCACCGACGTTGGTCAGTTCAGTGGGTTCCTGGGAAAGCGCAAGCGCACGCTGCTGAATGCGCGCCGCAATGAGGTGCGCGATTTCATTCAGGAACTATTCGCCAACTCAGTCGATGGGAGATCGGTCGGACGGAAACTGTCTGCGCTTCGCCATCTGTATCGTTATCTGTTGCTCGACAAGCTTATCGAACACGACCCCACGCTCAACATAGACTCGCCGAAACAGTGGAAGGTACTGCCCAAATCGCTAGCTCGCGACCAGATGGAAACCATGTTGCGCGCGCCAATAGCTGCATTGAAGGGGAAGCAGGGCGAAGCGATGGCGCTGCGTGACCGGGCCATGCTCGAAGTGTTTTACGCCGGAGCACTCCGCGTTTCAGAAATGACTGGAGTCAAACTGGAAGACCTGAAGCTCGACCTCGGCTACGTGCTGGTGCGCGGCAAGGGTGATAAAGAAAGAATCGTGCCTTTAGGGAAATCGGCGCAGGCAGCGCTTTCCGAATACATGAAGAATTCACGGCCTGTGCTGGCAGGACAGCGGACTTCGCCGCTTTTGTTTCTCGGACGTGGAGGGCGCAAGCTCACCCGTCAGCGCGTCTGGCAAATGGTTCGAGCCGCATCGTCGATCATGGGCCGCCATGCCAGTCCGCACATGCTGCGCCACAGTTGCGCCACCCACATGGTCGAGAATGGAGCCGACCTGCGCACCGTTCAGACCATCCTGGGGCATTCGGATATTTCGACCACGCAGATTTATACCCACTTGGCACTCGATCGACTAAAGAGCGTATATCAGAAACATCACCCGAGAGCGAAGGCTAGATAGAGGATTCGGTGAGACTGGTTAGGCATCTATGGTGACAAGATCCAGCCGTACTGCCGTTGAGAAATTCATCACCAAGTTCCTGTATTCGCTGCGCCAGCGCAATGCCTCCGTTCATACCGTCAAAGCCTACACACAAGACTTGAAAAATTTTGCCGCCTATGTCGGCTCGCGAACTTGGGAAAGCATCGATCACCTCACGATCCGCGGATTCCTGTCGCATCTCTATGAGAAGGGTCTGGACAAGGCTTCAGTTGCGCGTGCCTTGGCTGCGGTCCGCTCGTTCTACCGCTGGCTGGCGCAGGAAGGAGTGGTAGAACAGAATCCCGCCGCGCTGGTCTCCACGCCGAAACTTCCTAAGAAGTTGCCCCGCGTGCCCACAATCGAAGAAATGAATACAGTGCTCGATGGAGAAATGCCCGAGGTCGCGTCATTTCCCGAGCGTGACCGCATCATGTTTGAATTGCTTTACGGGTGCGGCATTCGCAACTCCGAGTTGACCGGCATCAATCTTGACGATATTCGCCTGAGCTCGGAAGCCATTCTCATCCGCGGCAAAGGCAAGAAAGAACGCTACGTACCTTTTGGCGATTCAGTCAGGACAGCGCTCGCCATTTACTTACCGGTACGCCAACAAGTGTTGGCGGAACGCAAAAAAAGTACGACCGCGTTACTGATCAACCAGCGTGGCGGACGGCTCACCACGCGCAGCGTCGGACGCATCATCAAGAAGGTCGCCGTAGCTAAGGGTCTGTCACCCGATGTGCATCCGCACACACTGCGTCACGCCTTCGGCACCCACATGCTCGAGGAGGGCGCCGACCTGCGCTCCATTCAAGAGATGCTCGGCCACGAGCGCCTTTCCACCACACAGCGTTACACCCAGCTATCCATGAAGCACGTGCTCGAGGTGTACGACCAGACGCATCCTCGCGCGAAGTGACCGACCCTGTAGAAACGTTGCTTGCAACGTTTCGCTGGCACAGCCCCAAAGCGGAGACGTAGCCGAGCTATGTCTCTAGAGACCGTAACCGCTCCCACATCGCCACTACACGCCGTCTTAACTCAGCAGTAAGGTCCTCGTAAGCTGACTCGGATGCTTTTACTTCCGGCGGGGGATAGATCGCATCGCCAAAAGTCATTTGCAAGGGTGCAAATCTTTGAAATGGCTTCCCACGTGGCCACGCTTCATGAAATCCTTCAATCGCTACCGGAACAATTGGAACTTGCAAGTGGATGGAAAGAATTGCCGCACCTTTCTTGAATGTTTTCGGTTCGCTGTCAATTGATCGCTCGCCCTCCGGATAAAGTAAGAGCACTCCCCCGCGCCGGAGGCCAAAGGCGCCGGCGCGCATGGCCGGAATCAGGTTTGCATCCGGATCTACCACCACGACGCGCAGCCACCGTGCCAATGTTTGCAGCAAGCCTCTACCGAAAATCTCGCTAGTCCCCACGGCGAAGCTGTTGCGAAATACCTGCCATGGCAGAACGCTCCCCAAGACGACGGGATCGATAAAGCTCTGGTGATTGGAGCAGATGATATAGGGTCCGTGCGTGGGAAGTTTTTCCAGGGCGCTAACCCGCAGATGAAACCGGTCGCGCGCAATGATCTGTGCCAACCGGCTCACCACATACCAGAACGTCTCGTTGAATGGTCTCCGTTGGAGCAGAGCCTGAAACTCGGGGTCGGCAGGCTCTTCTCGGAGCACAGCTTGCCAGCCAGCGAAGTGCGCACGGGGTGAGTCGGCTTTGCCAGTTGCTGTGCTCTCACAAACCGCGTCCACCAACTCGCGTACAGTGTAAATTTCTGATAGCCGCGATTCCCCCAGATCCCCTCCAATTTCTTGTTCCAGCGCAACCAGGAGTTCGACCCGCTGCATCGAGTCCAACCCAAGATCGAGTTCCAGGTTGTCTCCGGGGCGAATTGATTGAGGGTTGATTCTCGATGCCTCTCGTATGATTTTGAGAGCGCGCTGCACGTCCGGCTGGTCGAGCCATGCGACGTCTTCCGCACTCAAGGGTCTTTCTGATCCAGCTGCCGCATCCCCCCGGCTCCCTTCCGCCTGGTTTGCCCGCACCCGCTTTTCGATCTCAAACCGCTTCAACTTGCGCGTGGTCGTCCGGGGCAAAGCTTCCTGCCAGATCTCATAACTGCCAATCCGCTTGGTCGATGGCAATTGCAGCGAGAGGCTTTCGATGTCGTAGCGGATAACTTCTTTCGAATTGACGATCTTCCGCAGTTTAAGCACTTCAAAATTCGGAACCACCACAGCGTGCAGCCGATCCTCCCCCGGGCGGCTTTCTAACCCCATGACAGCAATTTCGCCGACGTAGGGCGACTTCAGGTAGTGAGCTTCGACCTCTTCCGGATAAATGTTCTTTCCGTTGCTGAGGATGATGACTTCTTTCTGCCGGCCAGTGATGAGGAGATTTCCATCGGCATCGAAATAGCCGAGATCTCCCGTGTAGAGCCAGCCATCTCGCAGAACGGCGGCCGTGGCATCGGGCCGGTTCCAGTAGCCTTTCATCACGATGGCCCCGCGAATGGCGATTTCGCCAACCAGTTGCCCGGTATCTTCTTGCAGTTGCGGATCGGCAATTCTTCCCTCAACGCCCGCAAGCGGTTTACCGACAGAGCCAATGACGTTGTTGTCCGGAGAGGTCGCGAAAGCAGCCGCGCTGGTTTCGGTGAGGCCGTACGCCTGCAGGATGTCAATGCCCAGTGCACCGAAATCGCGTCCAATCTCCGGGTCGAAGCGGGACCCGCCCGTGACCAGATAACGCATTTTGCGGCCAAAAATGTTGTGGATTTTAGCAAATAAGATAGGGCCAGGATTCCACCCGAATCTTCGGCTGATCCGCGTGAACGCCATCATCGTTCGAAAGACCCAAGTCGCAACCCTACCGCGCTGCGACACTTCTTTGAAAATGCGCTCGTGAATCAAGTAAAAAAACTGCGGCACAACGGCGAATGCAGTAATGTTCCGCTCAGCCAACGCGCGAAGCAGCTCAGTCGTATTGAGGGTCTCGAGATAAACAACCCTTGCCCCCTTTACCAGTGGCAACAGCAGGTTGGCCATTTGTGACAGAACGTGAAACAGAGGTAACACCCCGAGCACTGCATCATCAGAGCCGATTTGTGCCCAGCCGAACACGGCCCGCACTTCGCCCATAAGGTTCGAGTGCGTGAGCATCACGCCTTTAGGATCAGCGGTAGTTCCCGAGGTATAAAGCAAAGAGGCGAGACTGTCGTCGCTTGAAGACACCGGCACAAAGTCCCCCGGCCCAGCCGCAAAAATGTTGTCAAGATGAGCTCGGGTGGGGGCAGCCGCCCTCGGCTGTCCAGCCGCGCGAAGATCGGCCTTCTTTGTGGCGCGGACACTCTTTTCCCCGTCAGCTCTATCAAGCGCCACAATCCCGATTCCTGATCGACCGATGGCTTCCTCCGCGACTTTCAAATGCCTCGCATCGCAAAAAAGCAGCGAAGAACCACTGTCCTGGAGCAACTTCGCAACCTGATCGGCATGAAAAGCCGTGTCCAATGGAACCGCAGTGCACCCGGCCGCGATAATCCCAAGGTACGCAGTGATCCAACGCGGGTGGTTATCGGCCAGGATCGCAATCCGAGCGTCCCGCTGAAAACCGCTCTCCGTCAGCCAGCGCCCAACGCTCTCCGTCATGCGCCGGGCTTCTGCGTAGGTGATACTCTCGATCCGGTCGCGCCGTTGAATTTCCAGGGCGACGTTGTCGGGCCAACGCTCAGCGCATTCGCGGAATAGTTGGTAGAAGGTTGGCATAGACCAGCGGGAAAATATATCTGAAAACGTGCCTCGGCGCTGTGATCGGACGCCCTGCTGCAAGTCCACCGGAAATCCTGATTTTCGTTCGCGGTGGCTTAAGCGCTCCGGAGAGATTGTCTTGAAAGGACTTGCTCGCGACTTACGCGCTGCGCACGCATCTAATATACTAACCTTCTAGGATAGCGGGTGTAGGGCCCCTCAAGGATTCTCATTTGATTAATGCTTTGGTAGCCAAGGTCTTCGGGACCAAGAATGAGCGCGAGATCAAGCGTCTGATGCCTCAGGTCGGGGCCATCAACGCGCTTGAGCCTGCCATGCAGAAGCTCACCGACGAGCAACTGCGAGCCAAGACGGACGAATTCCGCCAGCGGATACAGGAACGCCTGACCAGTATTCCGGAGGAGCCCAATGCGGACCAGGATCGCCGGAAAGAACTCGACACCGAGCGCACCAGGTTGGTGAACGAGATCCTCAATGAGCTTCTGGTGGAAGCATTCGCTGTCGTGCGTGAAGGTGGCCGCCGCGTTCTCAACATGCGCCACTTCGATGTGCAGCTGATCGGCGGCATGGTCCTCCATCAGGGCAAGATTGCCGAAATGAAGACTGGCGAAGGAAAAACCCTGGTCGCCACTTTGCCAGTTTATCTGAACGCTCTGAGCGGGCGTGGCGTGCATGTGGTCACAGTCAATGATTATCTGGCCAAACGCGACTCCGAGTGGATGGGCAAACTATACAGTTTCCTCGGCCTGAGCGTGGGCGTGATCGTTCACGACCTCGACGACCAGCAACGTCGCGAAGCCTATGCTGCCGACGTCACTTACGGGACTAACAACGAGTTCGGTTTCGATTACCTCCGCGACAACATGAAGTTTGATTTGCACGATTGCGTGCAGCGCGGCCATAACTTTTCCATCGTTGACGAAGTCGATTCGATCCTGATCGATGAAGCTCGTACGCCGCTCATCATTTCAGGCGCCAGCGAGGAGTCCACCGACAAGTACGCCAAGGTCAATCGCATCATTCCCAAGCTCGAAAAGGGCGAAGAGATTGATGTCGCGCCCGGCGAGCCCAAGCAATACACCGGCGACTATGTCGTGGACGAAAAACATCGCAATATCACGGTAACCGACGATGGCTGGGAAAAAGTCGAGGGGCTGCTTGGCATCGGCAATATTGCCGACCCTGAAAACTGGGATATCAAGCACCACGTCGAAACCGCTGTAAAAGCGCACGCCCTCTATCACCGCGACGTTGAGTACGTGGTGAAAGACGGAGAAGTCATCATCGTCGACGAGTTCACGGGCCGCTTGATGCCGGGCCGGCGCTGGTCCGATGGCCTGCATCAGTCGGTCGAGGCCAAGGAAAACGTCAAGATCGAACGTGAGAACCAGACCCTCGCCACCATCACTTTCCAGAATTATTTCCGCATGTACAAAAAGTTGGCAGGCATGACCGGCACCGCGGAAACCGAAGCCCCCGAGTTCGACAAGATCTATCGGTTGGAAGTGATGGTCATTCCTACGAACAAGGCCATGCGGCGGCTGGAGAATCCGGACGTTGTCTACCGCACTGAGAAAGAAAAATACTTTGCCGCAGCCGATGAAATCCAGAGGTTGCACGCCACCGGACAGCCGGTGCTGGTCGGCACCACGTCGATTGAAAAGTCAGAGCGTCTTTCCGAACTACTGAAGAAGAAGGGCGTCAGACACTGGGTGTTGAACGCGAAGCAGCACGAGAAGGAAGCTGAAATCGTCGCGCAAGCCGGCAGCAAAGGCATGGTTACGATCGCCACGAATATGGCTGGCCGCGGGACCGACATTCTTCTCGGCGGAAACCCCGAGTTCATGGCTAAACAGGAGTGCGTGAAGAAGGGAATCGCCCAGCCTTTACGCGCCGCACAGGGCAAAGTGCAAGCTGTAGTTGACGACACCAAAAGCACCGTCTGGTATTACGCCGGCAACGAATACGTAGTTTCGACCGATCAGTGGACCGAGGTTTTCAATCGCTACAAAGAGCAGACCGACAAAGAACATGACGAGGTCATCGCCGCCGGTGGGCTGCACATCTTTGGCACCGAGCGTCACGAAGCTCGCCGAATTGACAATCAGCTTCGCGGCCGCGCCGGGCGCCAGGGCGATCCTGGCTCTTCCCGATTCTATCTTTCCCTCGAAGATGACTTGATGCGCATCTTTGCCAAGGAGTGGGTCTCGAACCTGCTCCAGCGTCTCGGCATGGAAGAGGGAGTCCCGATCGAATCGCGGTTGATCTCCCGCCGCATCGAAGCCGCGCAGAAGGCCGTCGAAGCGCAAAACTTCGAAGCCCGCAAACATCTGCTCGAATACGACGACGTTATGAACAAACAGCGTGAGGCCGTATATGGCCTGCGCCATCAGTTGCTGGAAGGTGTGGATCAGAAGGAACTCATCCTCGAGGATTATGTTTCCGGAATCCTTAGCGATTTGATGGATCAGTTCTGCGCCGTTAAAGTTCATGCCGCGGATTGGGATCTCAAAGGCCTGAAGGACGCCGTGTTCACCCGCTTTGGTGTGGATATTCTCGCGGAAGGCATTGCGCCCGAGACCCTGAACCGCCAGGAACTGGGCGATGCTATCTTTGATAAGCTCAAAGCCCGCTACGACGCCAAAGAAGAAATGATTGGTCCCGATGCAATGCGCTATCACGAGCGCATGATCATGTTAAGTGTGCTCGACGCGCAATGGAAAGACCACCTCCGCGACATGGACCACCTCAAAGAGGGCATTGGCCTCCGCGGCTACGGCCAGCACGACCCGTTGGTGGAATACAAGCGCGAGTCTTTCGATATGTTCGAAGCTATGATGCAGCGCTCCCAGGAAGAGACTGTCCGCTATCTCTACCTGATGCAGATTCTCGAGCGTCCGAGCGAAGGCGGACGTACCAGACCTGGAGATGGCGGCGGGTCCGGCGCAGGCCCAGAAGCCGGCGTGCCAGTTCCGCGAATGGGCGGCGATGGCAACGGCCGCAAGCCACAACGGCAGGTAGCGACGTCGGTCGACGAAATCGAAGAAGCTTTCCAGCGCAAGAAACGCCGCGAACTGGAGCAAGCTCGCATGGCCGGCTCCGGCGATCTGCAAACGGTCCAGCAAGTGGTACGCGGCGCAGCGAAGGTCGGACGCAACGACCCCTGTCCGTGCGGCTCTGGAAAGAAATACAAGAAGTGCTGCGGGGCGAACGCGTAAGGCCACACTATGCGTCGTCATACTCCCTTCGTTGTCATCCTGAGCGGAGTCGAAGGACCCCGGATGATTGTGCAACGATGAAGTAAAAAGGCATTTCTACAAGACCTGCTGTGCCGTGAGAATTCCCTGACGCTTCGTAGCTGACTTGGCAACCCAGGATCCTGCGACTACAGCATCTTTGGCCTCGCGAACGATGCCGCCGGGATGACAACTTACTTTGGGATTGGTTTACCCAGAACAAATGATTTCACCACAATGTTATTCGGCTGTACTCCCACCGGAATCATCGTCAGCAGAGAATATTCGCCAGGCTCGAATTTCTTCTTAGGCGTGCGCTTTTGAATAACCGTCACGTCGCCTGATCCCGAATTCAGAACTAGCAAATAATTCTGGCTCTGCGAAAGCGCCAGCCCGTCCGGGTGGCTGCCGACTGGCAATGTCGCAATCATTTTTCCTATATCGATGTCGTAAACCGCCACCGTGTTCGATCCGAAATTGCTGACGTAAAGCCGGGAATTATCCGCAGTCACCAGTCCCCGCGCCGGATGGGTGCCAATCAGATAACTGCCGCCAACCTCGTTGGTCGCAGTCTCGACGATCGAAATATTGTCCGAATCGAAATTGCTCACCAGGAGTTCACCGCCGTCGGGCTTGAGTGCGAGCTGCGCGGGAGTTTTGCCCACGTCCAGCACGGCCAGCAATTTTTCATTTCTCAGATCAATCGACGCAACTTGTCCCGACGCCGCGCATGCCACAAATGCTTTGCTGCTGTCCGGCAGGATGGCAATGTCTTCCGGTTGCTGGCAGGCCTCAATCGTGCTGCGAACCGTCAAGTGTTGAGCATCAATCAGCGAAATAGTATTGTCGCTGCGATTGCTGACCGCTACAGTTTCGCCATCCGGAGAAACTCTAGCCAACCCCGGCGAACCCCCCACGCGAATGTTCTTGATCACGACTCGTTTCTCCAGATCAATCACCGAAACATTCGCTGACCCTGAGTTGGCCACGTACCCACGCTTCCCGTCCGCAGAAACATCAATGAAGAAAGGCTTTCCGTGCACGCCAATCGTCGCCACAACTGCGTTGCGTTCTGCATCAATCACGCTGATGTTGCTCGACCCCGCATTCACCGCGTAAACCTCGTTCTTCTTGCCATTCGCCGCGATCCCGGTCGGCTCGCTGCCAACCCGGATCGTCTTCGCCGGCTGAAACGTGCGCAGGTCGATGACGCTAACCGTATTGCTCTTGCCATTGGTGATGTAGGCGTACTCGTGGTAAGCCGGGCCGTAGTCGGTGAGTTGGCGCTCGTGGAAATACAACCACCCAATGGCAACAGCAATGGGAGAGAAAACAACGATGAAAATAAGCTTTCTCAAGTTCGCGGAGCGACGGAGGATCCGCGTGCAGGCTCTGAAGACACGGATGAAAGCGCGTTCGGACGAGTCAGAACTGCCGGCACTGTCTTGCCCACCACCGGCGCAATCTGCCGCACCTGCGCCATCAACTCGTCGAACTGATCCGGATAGAGCGACTGCATGCCGTCCGACAGCGCCTTGTCCGGCTCATGATGGACTTCGATGATCAAGCCATCCGCACCGACGGCCACTGAAGCTCGCGAAAGTGGCGTAACTTTATTTCGTTTGCCGGTGCCATGACTGGGATCGACAACGATGGGCAAGTGGCTGAGCCGCTGCACCGCCGGGATCAGGCTCAGATCCAGCGTATTGCGCGTGTGGTCGGCGAAGGTGCGCACCCCACGCTCGCAAAGAATCACGTTATAGTTGCCCTCACTCATCACGTACTCGGCCGCCATCAAAAATTCTTCCAGCGTCGCCGACATGCCCCGCTTCAGCAGCACCGGCTTGCGCGCCCGACCAGCACGCTTCAGCAGCGAAAAGTTCTGCATATTGCGCGCGCCAATCTGGATGACGTCCGCGTATTCCTCAACCAGTTCCAAAGACTCGTTGTCAATCGCCTCGGTGACAATCCTCATACCAAATTGTTCGCGAACCTCGGCCATGATGCGCAAACCTTCTTCTCCCAGACCCTGGAAAGCGTACGGAGAGGTGCGCGGCTTGTAAGCTCCACCTCGAAAAAACTGCGCCCCTGCGCGTTGAACGCGCTCCGCCACCGCAAACGCCTGCTCCCGGCTCTCAATCGCACAAGGCCCAGCGATGATTGCGAGCGCGGGCCCGCCAACCGTGGCATCGCTTCCCGCGAAGCGTACGACAGTGTTCTCCGCCTTGATGTCGCGGCTGACTAGCTTGTAAGGCTTGGTGACGCGAATGACTTCCTGCACGCCCGACATTTCCTCCAGCGTGCCGGGCTCGACCTCGCCCTTGTTCCCAGTGATGCCAATCGCGGTCCGCTCCGCTCCCGGAATCGAATGGGCGCGGTATCCGAGCGCCTCGATTTTCTGACAGACCGCGCGCACTTGAGCTTCAGTAGCGTGCGCCTGCATGACTACAAGCATGAACCACCTCGAAAGTCCAAGTCTATCGTTGAAACCGTCTGTATCGCAAACCTTGGTGGTCGGCTGTCACCTTAATCCTTAATCCTTCTTCCAATCTTTGTTCCATGTTGCGGAAGTCCAAATCGCCGTTCCGAGAGCCGTGAAAACTGCAAATCCAGCAGATGCTTTCCATGAAAGGTAATGAGTTGTCCTTGTCCACCCCTCCCACCACCTGATTCCCAAATAATGCACCCCCAACAAATTGATTAAGTAACACAGGGAAAGCGTCCAGAAGAATACACGGAAGCGCGTTTTTCTAGGCAGGGAATGCCGCATTCTGTTCTAATAATCCCACTAATTTCTCCAAATTCAAAACAGCCATCGCTCAAGCCTTAAATCATGTCTGACGAGGGGACCGATCCAGCTCACCTCGACCGCTGGTTATACTTTCCTCATGCCCCGTTCTATCGCCAGCGAACAGGACATCCTCAAGCTGCGCGTGCCAAAGCGTCCGCCTCGCCTCACCGCTCGCCGCATCGGCATTCACACGTCGAGCGCCGGTGGTGTCCAGAACGCGGCCGAACGCGCCTATCGCCTGGGTTGCAATACCTTCCAAATGTTTTCCTCCAGCCCGCGCCAGTGGGCGCCTTATGAACTGAGCCGCCCGCAATGCGACGAGATGATGCGCCTGCGCGAGAAGTACGACCTCAAGCCAATGGCGATCCACGTGAACTATCTGGTGAACCTGGCGAGCACGACCCCACTGTTCTTAAAGAAGTCGATCGAGGCGTTTCGTGGCGAGGTTGAACGCGCTCTGGCCTTGTCTGCAGACTATCTGGTGCTTCATCCAGGGTCATTCCGTGGCGCCGACCGCGAAGCCGGCCTGATTCAGACGTCCGCCGCGATCGCGGCCGCCACGCAAGGCGTCGATCTAGCCAAAAGCAATCTCATAATCCTCATTGAGAACACCGCCGGCGCGGAATACTCTCTTGGAGGAAGTTTCGAACAAGTCGCCGAAGTGCTGGGACGCCTTCGCAACCTGGTTCCAATCGCGGCCTGCATCGATACCTGTCACACCCACGTCGCCGGATACGACATCGTAAGCGAATCCGGAATGCGCGACACCTTGGCGCATCTTGATGACACAATCGGATTGAAGAACGTCCGTGTCTGGCACTGCAACGACGCCAAAGCAGCCCGCGGATCCAAGCTGGACCGCCATCAGCACATCGGAAAGGGAAGTATTGGCCGTGAGCCGTTTCGCCGCTTGTTGAACGATCCCCGCCTGGCCCACGCCGCCTTCATCGCAGAAACACCGATTGACAAGCCCGGAGATGACAGAAGAAACGTGGCCGCCTTGAAGCGTTTGGTAACCGGGATTGCCACGGTTGAGGAAGCCTCCGTAGTTCACAGCGTTTCTTGAAGAAAGGCTCCAAACCTGCTATGTTAAACATGTTTAACATGCTTGGCATTCGACTTGAACCCGAACTCGAAGAAAAGCTTGACTCGTTAGCCAAACAGACGGGCCGCAGCAAGAGTTACTATGCTCGCGAAGCCATCCGGCAATATCTCGAAGATCGCGAGGACTACCTGAAGGGCATCGCTGCGCTAGAGCGGCGCGAACCGACCATCACGCTCGAAGAGCTGGAGCGCAGGCTTGGTCTGGACGATTGAGATCACCCGGACCGCCGAAAGGCAGATCAAAAAGCTCGATGCTCCCTCTCAAAAGTCTATCGTTCGCTTTCTGCGCGAGCGGCTAAAACCTGCCGAGAATCCAAGGCAATGGGGCAAGCCGCTGCACGGCGACAAACGGGGCCTTTGGCGATATCGGGTTGGCGACTACCGACTGATGTGCGATATCCAGGACGAAAAGATCACGGTTTTGGTTCTCGAAGTGGCGCATCGAAAAGATGTTTATCGGTGACTCCCGCCCCTGCGCCTCACGCCTCGCTATTGTAAAATCTAAAATTCACCGTAACCCGGATTTTCCTTCTATGTCGCAGGACGAACAAACAACCATGGTGCGCGAGGACCGCTACGACGCCCAGCGCATCGAGACCAAATGGTTCGAGCGCTGGCAGCAGGACCCGTCTCTCTATGCCGCCGAGCCGAATTCAACCAAGCCTAAGTACTACGTGCTTGAAATGTTGCCTTATCCGTCAGGCGCCTTGCACATGGGACACGTCCGCAACTACGCCATCGGTGACGCGCTCGCCCGCTTCATGTGGATGAACGGCTATAACGTGCTTCATCCCATGGGTTGGGATTCGTTTGGTCTCCCCGCGGAAAATGCGGCCATTGCGAACAACACTCCCCCGCGAGAGTGGACCCTCCGCAACATCGCCAACATGAGGGCGCAGATGAAGCGCCTGGGCTTCGGCTACGACTGGTCGCGGGAAGTCACGACCTGCCTGCCTGAATATTACCGATGGAATCAGTGGTTCTTCCTGAAGCTTTACGAAAAGGGCCTAGCTTATCGCAAGAAGAGCAGAGTGAACTGGTGTCCGAAGTGCTGCACCGTTCTCGCGAACGAGCAGGTGGTGAACGGCCGCTGCTGGCGGCATGAAGATACCCTGGTGGAACAGCGTGAACTCGAACAGTGGTTCTTGCGCATAACCCAATATGCCGAGGAATTGCTCCGCGACCTCGATCGCCTCCCTGACTGGCCTGAGAAGGTTCGCACTATGCAACGCAACTGGATCGGCCGCAGCGAGGGCACGCTGGTCGATTTCAAACTCGACGGGGCGACCGATTCACCGGACTCCAAGATCACCGTCTTCACCACTCGCATCGACACGATCTACGGGGCAACATCCGTCCAGCTTGCGCCGCAGCATCCGCTGGTCGCTCGTCTCACCAGGAACAACGATCCCTTGCGTGCGCAGGTAGAACAGTTAATCGCGGAACAGCGCAAGGCCAAAGAGGTGGGCGACATCGGCGCCATCGAAAAGCACGGAGTCAATACCCACCACTTCGCCTTGAATCCTTACAACGGTGAGCGCGTCCCCATCTGGGTAGCGAACTACATCCTCATGGATTACGGGACGGGCGCGATCATGAGCGTGCCCGCGCACGATGAACGAGATTACGAATTCGCCAGGAAATACAGCCTGCCAATTCGCATCGTAATTGTTCCTCGAACGGTTGATCCGGAAGAAACCAGTGTCGAACCTACGCTTCCCTTTACCACCGTGGAGGGCACACTGGTGAATTCAGGTCCATTTACCGGCCTCGACTGTGAAGAAGCAATCAAGACGATGTCCGAACATGCCGAGAAAAAAAGTTTCGGCAAAGCCACGATTACGTATCGCCTCAAGGACTGGGGCATCTCGCGCCAACGTTATTGGGGCACACCCATCCCGATGCTGTATTGCGAGAAAGACGGGATCGTGCCGGTGCTGGAAAAAGACTTGCCAGTGATTCTGCCAGACAGGGTTGACATAACCTTGACGGGGGGCTCACCCCTGGGCCGAGTACCGGAATTCGTGAACGCGACCTGTCCGAAGTGCGGCGGCCCCGCCCGCCGCGAGACCGACACCATGGACACGTTCGTGGATTCGTCCTGGTACTTCTATCGCTATACCGACCCGCATAACGATCAAGCCCCATTCGATTCCAAGACTGTCGCGTACTGGTTTCCAATCAATCAGTACATCGGCGGTGTCGAGCATGCGATCCTCCATCTCATCTACTCGCGTTTCTGGACGAAGTTCATGCGCGACATGGGATTGGTAAAAAACGACGAACCGGTCGAGCGCTTGTTCACTCAGGGCATGATCATTAAAGGCGGAGCGAAAATGTCCAAGAGCCTGGGCAACATAGTTTCACCGGATGAAATGATCGCCCGATATGGCGCCGACAGCACCCGCATGTACACATTGTTCGCGACCTCCCCAGACCGCGAACTCGACTGGCAAGATGAGGGAGTAGAAGGCATCCGCCGTACCCTAGCCCGCGTCTACCGCTTTGTCGCAAAAAACGCTCCTGTAGAAACGCTGCTTGCTGCGTCTCCGCGTGCGCAGCGAGAGACTTTGGAAGTAACGTCCCTGCAACCCGAGGCGCGTAAAATTCAGCGCAAGCTTCACCAAACCATCAAACGTGTGAGCGACGATTTTCAGGGACGCTGGCATTTCAACACATCAATCGCAGCGATAATGGAACTGGTAAACGAACTCTATGCGATCGAAGAACATGTGGCGCGGGCGCCCTCGCCCGCAGAACTAGTTCCAGCCGGGCTGTGGAGGGAAGTGCAGCGCGATCTTGTTCTCTTGCTCGCCCCGTTTGCCCCCCACGTAGCCCACGAACTCTGGGAAATGTTGGGAGAGGAGGGAAGTCTCCTTCGCGCACCGTGGCCGACGTACGATCCCGCCTTGGCGAAGGAAGACGAAATTGAAATCCCCGTGCAGATCAACGGCAAGTTGCGCGGCCTGATCGTCGTCCCCGTCGATTCGGCGAAAGAGGTAATCCAAGACGGCGCTTTGGCGAACGAAAAGATCAAGGCAGCCATCACAGGTAAACAGATAGTGAAGGTGATTGTAGTGCCAGGCAAACTGGTCAATATCGTGGTGCGCTGAACTCTACTTCCACTAGATGCTGTCATCCTGAGCGCAGTAGCTGATTCGCGAAGCGAACCAGCTACGGAGTCGAAGGACCCCGACAAAGTAGCTAGTGCAAAACAGCGTCAGGGAATTCAACTTGTGCTGCCCGCTCACAACGCTCAGCTAACTTGACTTGCGCTATCCTACCCTTGCATGAAACTGCGCTCGCCCACGCTCGAAGGCTTCCGCGCCATCTTCCGCCGCCCCTTATTTGGACTTGCGGAAATTGCCTGGCGCTGGAGTTTCGGCGGCGCCGCCTCATTGCTGCTGGTGTTTACATTTTTCGAGTATCTGGACACTTTGCCCGTCAGCAAAAGCGATCTGTTCTTGCTGCGTACCCGCCAGCCAGCTCTCATCTCTCGCGCCGTGCTGCATATTTTTCGGGGCAGCTCATTTCGCGTGGTGGAAACCGCCATTGTGTTGGTTCTGGCTCTGGGATTTGCCTGGGTCGTAACTGTGTCGCTTGGACGCGCAGCTACCCTAAATGCCCTGCTGGCCTATTTTCGCGAGAGCGATGTCTCAACCTCAGATCACAAAGAGAAGAGTTGGCGGTTACGCTCTCTCTTCGGGCTTAACCTTCTTCGGTTCGCTACCACGCTCGCGGCCGCGGTCGGTTGCGTCGCAGCCATTCTTCTGGGCGCAGCGGTGTCACGGCCAACCGACCCCGCACCAGGAAGCGCGCTGCTGATCATCCTCACGGTAACCGTGCTGGTGTGGCTCGCCTGGTCCACGCTGAACTGGTTTCTTTCGCTGGCAGCAATATTTGTGGTCGCCGACGGCCATGATACCTTCGACGCAATCGCAGCCGCTGTCGAGCTGTGCCAGACTCGCCCAGGATCAGTCGCCGCCGCCGGGACATGGTTTGGACTCGCCCACGTCACCGCGTTCGTGATCGCCAGTTCGGTGGTTGCATTTCCTTTAGGCTTTGCCGCCGTCCTGCCCACCGGCGTAGTCCTCGGCGGCGTGCTCCTGATCACAATGCTCTATTTCGCTGTCACAGATTTCTTGTACGTGAGCCGCCTGGCGGCATACGTGGCCATTGCGGAAATGCCCGAACCGCCAGTGAAACCTGAGATCGCGCAGCCGCCATTACTTGACGGAGGCAACGACGTCGAGTCTGACACTCTGTCGAGGCCTGCCGTTGACGCGAGCGAACTCATTCTGAGCGATATTCCAGCCAGCACCTAAAAGCCGGTAGCTGCTCGCGGTCCTTCCTCTTTACACTTCTTCCCCGATTTGAGACACTCGTCCGTGGAAACCCAATCGATCGTTGTCCTCGACTTTGGGGCGCAATACTCACAACTCATTGCGCGCCGCATCCGTGAACAAAGTGTGTTTTCCGTCGTGCTGCCGTGCACGGCCAGTCTCGATGAAATCCGCACTTACTCGCCTTTAGGAATCATCTTGTCCGGAGGCCCCTGCTCGGTTTACGACCCGGACGCACCCAACACCGACCGCCGAGTATTCGAACTAGGCCTGCCCGTACTCGGCATCTGCTACGGTTTACAGCTGATGGTGCATGTCCTCGGCGGCAAAGTTAAAGCCGCGGAGAAACGCGAATACGGCCACGCCGAAGTCGAAATCAAACACGATTCGCTCCTGTTTCACAACGTACCCAAGAAGCTTAATGTCTGGATGTCCCACGGCGACGAAGCCGTGGAGTTGCCCGCCGGCTTTCACCTGACTGCCAGTTCGCCGAACGCCGTCGCCGCCATCGAGAATCCCGCGAAGAAGATGTTCTCCGTTCAGTTCCATCCCGAGGTGCGCCACACTCAATCCGGCACCGACATCCTGCGCAATTTCGCCATCGCGATCTGCGGCGCCAAGCCCACCTGGACTCCGCAACACTTCATCGACGCGACCATCGCCAATGTGCGTGAAATCGTGGGCAAGGGCCGCGCCATCTGCGCGCTCTCCGGCGGCGTGGATTCTGCCGTCGCCGCCACGCTCGTCGATCGTGCTCTGCGAGATGGCAACGGTTCCTCACGCCTGACTTCCGTGTTCGTCAACAACGGTGTGTTGCGCAAAAACGAATTCGAAAAGGTCCAGCAGAACCTGCGGGACAAACTGGGCCTGCACGTCGTTGCAGTCGATGCCACTGATCGGTTCCTCAGCAAACTAGCGGGCGTGACCGACCCCGAGAAAAAACGCAAAGTTATCGGCAATGAATTCATCGGCGTATTCGACGAGCAAGCTCATCGCATCGAAAAAGAAGAAGGCAAAGTCGAATGGCTGGTCCAGGGTACGCTCTATCCCGACGTGATCGAATCGCGCTCGGTTCGCGGGCCCTCGCAGATCATCAAGTCGCACCACAACGTCGGCGGACTCCCCGACAAAATGAAGCTCAAACTGATCGAGCCGCTGAAAGAATTATTTAAAGACGAAGTCCGCAAGATCGGACGCGACCTCGGCATGCCCGAAGAAATCCTGCAACGCCAACCGTTTCCGGGGCCAGGCTTAGCGGTTCGAATCCTCGGCGAAGTCACGCCCGAGCGTCTAACCATCCTTCGCGAGTGCGACGACATCGTCGTGGGCGAAATCAAGCAAGCCGGCCTCTACCAGAAAATCTGGCAATCGTTCGCGGTCCTGCTCCCGATAATGTCTGTCGGGGTCATGGGCGACCAGCGCACCTACGCCAACACCTGCGCCATCCGCGCCGTCCACTCCGAAGACGGCATGACCGCCAACTGGGTCCCGCTCCCCCACGAGGTCCTGAAAGCCATCTCCAGCCGCATCGTGAACGAGGTCAAAGGCGTGAACCGCGTTGTCTACGACATAACGTCAAAGCCGCCAGGCACAATCGAGTGGGAATAAATTACGTTTTACACCCCAGCCATGGCTGGCTCGACCTCGTAAATCGAGTGCCAAGAAGTCGCTGCCTGCAGGCGGTCGTTTACGTTGTTGATATTTTTCACGCCTTCGGTCTGCAGCCATTTGCGGAAAGCTTCCGCGCCTTGCTTGGCGTAGATCGGGATGCCGTCTTTCCACGTCGCTCGGCCACACAGCACTCCATTGAACTTCACCCCGGATTCTCCGGCGAGTTCGAGCGCTTCGGTGAACTCTGCGTTGCTTACTCCTGCGGACAAATAAATGAAGGGCCTGGTGGCGACCTTCGCGGCTTTGAGGAACAGGTCGGCGGCTTCTTTCTTGGTATAGGCTTTCTGGCCGACGTAGGCCTTGGCGCCTTCGACAAACTTCATGTTCACCGGCACTTCAACTTTCAGCACATCGACGCCGTAGCTGTCTTTGCTGAACTCGCGCATGCTCTCGGTGACGATCTGCGGCTTCTTCTTGGAGTACTCGAAGCCTTTCTCGTCCGCGCCCTCTTCGTATCCGACGAACTCCAGAAAAAATGGGATGTCGTTGGCCCGGCATTCATCGCCGATGCGCTCCACCCAGGCATGTTTCTTGTCGTTAACTTCCTTGGGATCGAATGGCGTGTAGTAGAGCAGAATTTTGACGCAGTCCGCACCGGCTTCTTTCAGCCTGCGGGCCGACCAGTGATCGAGCAGGTCGCCGAGGCGGCCCGGCCCGGTCTTGTCGTATCCAGTCTTTTCATAAGCCAGCAGCAATCCGGCGTTTTTAGCGCGGCGCTTCGCCGCAGGCAGCCCCCACTCGGGATCGAGCAGGATGGCGCTGGCATGCGGGGTGAGCACTTCGGCAACCAGCGACTTGAATTCTTCCATCAGGACATCGCTGACTTCCCCACCCTTTTCCTTAGCCAAAGACTTCTGCAAAGACCCCCTCTGGTCCATCGCCGCGGCGGCGATGATGCCGTGGGGGGTGGAGACTTTTTTTAGGCCTGCCAGTTTTCCGGGAGTGAGTTTCATAGGATTCCTCCTTGGGATGATTCCATGAATTCTTAGAGCAAACAATTGTAAACCCAAAGCGAGGGCGTGACATGTGCTCGATTCAGAGGCCGAATCTTTCGGCGGCGCGGGCTCTGGCTTTTGCGGCTTCCTCTTCGCGATTTTTGGGCGGCGCGCTGGTTTCGAGGGAGCGGAGAAGGCGGTTCGAGATGGCGGTTACTTCCTCGATGGCGGCCAGAAATATATCCTCATTGGCTTTCGACGGTTTGTTGAAGCCAGTGATTTTTCTCACGAACTGCAGCGAAGCTGCGCGAATCTCTTCTTCCGTGACCGGCGGATCGAAGTTAAAAAGAGTTTTGATATTGCGGCACATGCTTGTGACCTCAACGATTGGAGCTCTCTGCCAGCGCGAAGAACGCCAGCGAGTTCAACGGGTCTATCTTAACAATCCGCAGACGTTTTTTCTTGAATCCGCAACGGCCGACTACGAGCAGGTCGGCTCAAGCGGAGCTTGGACGGGCCACCCTAAGCATTCAAATCCCTTGATTGGCGGGCCAACTAGTGCAAGAATGCCGGGGGTGATCGTGCCGATCTTTTGCGGCGCTCGGGGAATTGTTGAGTCTTCGGGTTTCGCGGGACGCTCTTATGGCAACGACTCCTCCGGAGGTTTCCATATGAGACGCACGACATCTATTTTCATCATCGTTCTCTCTCTGATTCTATTCTGGTGTTTCGCGGCCTCGGCTCAGCCCGCCCCGGAGGCGAATGCATGGGCTCAGTCGGCCGAATTGACGCCCACGAAACGCGTCAACCAGGACTGGTTTAGCGTTTCCACGGCGGTTAGCGGCAATACTGCGGTCGTGGGTGCGTTCGACGCAAACATCGAACAGACCGGTACGGCTTACGCCTTCGTCAAGCCATCGAGCGGCTGGGGAAACATGACCCAGACAGCCACGCTGACACCTTCGGATGGCGGCGAGGGATTTGGGACTTCGGTCGCGATCAGCGGTGACACGATCATTGTGGGGGCGGCTAACGCTTCGAACCAGTTTCGGCGAAGTCCCAGTGCTCCGGTTCAGGGGCCGGGAGCTGCGTACATATTCGTCAAACCGGCATCTGGCTGGAAGAACATGACTGAGACGGCCAAGCTTACGGCGAGCGATGGGGCGAACGGCGACGCTTTTGGTTACCAGGTTTCTATCAGTGGGAACACCGCGGCGATCGGCGCGCTCTTCGCACATAGCGGCGCGGGGGCGGCTTATGTTTTCGTTAGACCGACGGGCGGCTGGTCAAAGATGACCCAGACCGCCGAGCTCACCGCGTCCGACTCAACCACCTTTGACAACATGGGCTCAGTGGCAATCAGCGGCGGAACTGTGGTCACGGGCGCATACGGTCACAACAACTTCATGGGAGCAGCTTATGTTTTTATTAAACCTTCCAAGGGCTGGAGAGATATGACGCAGCGGGCTGAATTCAGCAATACCAAGGCCAATCAGATTTACGGATTCTCGGTTGCCACCGACGGCAAGTCGGCCATTGTTGGAGCTGTGGGAGCGAATCAAGGCGTCGGGGCGGCATTCGTGTATCTGAAACCCAGTACTGGCTGGAAGAGCACGTCCAGGTTCGACGCGAGACTCAGCGCATCGAGTTCATCCGGCGTGAGCGGGCTGTCTCAGGGTATCTCGATTAGCGGGAAGACGATTGTGCTCGGAGCGCCCGGGACTACGGTCGGATCGAACTCTGGCCAAGGAGCCGTGCTGGTCTACGAGGAGCCCGCGACGGGCTGGAAGACGACCTCCAAGTTCACGGCTGAATTGACCGCCTCCGATGGGGCGGCGAACGACAATCTGGGCGTGTCCGCAGCGGTGAACGGCAGCACAATCATTGGGGGCGCGACTAAGAGTGGCCCACCCGGGGAAGCCTACAGCTTTGGGAGGTAAGGTTCGGCGTAGGAATCTTCGTGAGCGGACCGCTCTGGTCCTCTGCTAATTTCTGTTGAGCAGAAAATCTTATAAGCTCCGAACTGGAGGAGCCAGCTTTTATGAAAGAGTTTGCAGGGCGGCTGGCTCTGGTCACGGGCAACAACGGGAATTGGCCGTGCGATTGGGTAGCAGTGAAGTGAAATCCACAGGGCGGGTACTCCTCCTGGGGCTGTGAGAAACTTAACGCATGAAGTTCCCCCGCTTGTTCGAACCCAAAGTCTGCCTAACAGGAAACCTACGGCATGGAAATGCCCGGCGTGTTCTGAGCGATTCGAATGGTCACCTGAAGGATGGTTCGGAGCGAATACCACCTGGCATACAAGTGGCCTTCGAAAAGCACTTCAGGGCTACTCACTCCGAAGAGGACGTCAGCCAAGCCGGTGCGCGGGTCGTGAGAGAAGCTATCAAGGACTGAGGGTCCATCCAAACTCCATTCCCCGCGATTTATTGACCAATTTTGCAAACTTCTCCCGAAAATCCCCCATGTCTTGGCAGAGTTTCATGATCCTTATCGCCCTCGTAATCTGATCGTGAACCTTATGCCGCCCGAATTTCTTCTGTCATTGATGATGATTCTGAAGAGAGTGCGCTTGGCTTCGCTCGACTCTTCATTGGACGTTACAAATCTC
>Ga0210406_10001866_pt1 | contig 24791 bp, 32 predicted proteins | sample IncBWC30MmetaG_FD_155454 | JGI IMG/M metagenome (GOLD analysis project Ga0210406, IMG submission 155454) | Forest soil microbial communities from Barre Woods Harvard Forest LTER site, Petersham, Massachusetts, United States - Inc-BW-C-30-M | ecosystem: Environmental > Terrestrial > Soil >...
CGGCCTGCTGTGCGTGAATCGGCATACACCCAGCCAACAAGCCCGCTGTAGTGAAAACAACGGTCTGCGGCAGTAGGGAACGCATCGCAGCATTATAACCCCGGCTTTGATGGCTTCCCCAACCGCGGGCGCTCCATCCCTTTCCTGATGCTCGCTTTGCCGCTAGTCATTCAAGATAAGAGCCGGGGATGCGGTAATCAGCGCCCGTCCGGGTCCGGGCGGGGGGCACCCGGCAAGTATCGCGACCGCGATCTCAAAATCCCCGACACAGGATCAATGAGTCTACTCGCTATCCAACTTGTAGAAAGGTCGGCACACTCTCACCAAGGCTGCCTCTTGCTCTGGCGTGATCCAAATGATATCGAGGTGTTCATGGCCGCCGAACATTGAAGCAAACACTTCGCCGACTCGGTTGGCGAACATGCGATTCTGTCCGGGCTGACCCCGGACGCAAAGTACCACCTCAAGTGGTCCTGTATTTTCATACTGCACTCGGGACAAGTAGGCAGTTCTTACTAAATGCAGTTGACCAAATAGTGTTACCAATTTGGTTTTTAGCTCGCGTTCGGGCAGTCCGTCCTGCTCGGCAACAAAATTGATCGCTTGCGCACGAAGTTCCTCAGACGGACGACCCGACGACACGCTCTTAGGCCAAGACAATCGGCACCTCGCCCCTCAGCATTGTAATTGTAAGCTTGGGGACGCAGTTGGCGAAACCACCCGATTTCATTCAAAACCCCTCCGGGTAATCTGCACGGGAAGCGTGGACGTGCATTTCTAACAATTCGCTAAAATGCCGAAAACTCGTTTCCACAACCGATGCCAGCAGCGGACTATTCGTGCTCTATGCGCCAAAACGTCAGGTTGATGCGCGGCAGGGTGATGCCCGGTTCCTTTGGAACCTCGTGCATTCTGGCGCGGTGAAGTGCCAGCAGGAGTCAGGCTCATCTGACTTGGGGGACGTGCTGAGCCCTACTTGGCATTTCAGTATCATGAGTGTGTTTCGGGAGCCGGGCTGCGGGAAGCTATGTAAAATTGTTTCCAGCCATGGATGCTCCCCGGCCTCGTCGCGAAGTTCTGTTTGAGGGGCTTCGCGAAGACGAAATTCTGAATCTCCCGAAGGAAACCATCGAGGAACTAGTGCTCATTGGCGAGCCACTGGTGTTTCGGGTAGGCTCGGCAGTTCTGCTCGGTTCTTTCAAGATCGAAGCTGACCGCTTGGTGATCGAACTCGCGCAGATCGAGGGTGGCGGCGAAGGGGTGCTGGTGTCACTCGCCTCACTCACTAGGCGATATGCCACGCTGCATAGTCTGTCGGGTGTTGAATGGATCGTACATGCGGTGTCTTGTGCCGAACCAAATCTAAAACTGCGGCGGGTCCTCGAACGTCGTGGTTTTGTCAAGCAAGTCGAAGGAGTCGGCGAAGCCTACTATTTTGTTGATACTTTCCGAAGCAGTTTCAAACCCCGAGTAGCACTCTAAACCTCTTGGCGGCCCAGCCGAGAGGTAAAGAGCGGGCTGCTGCAATGGTCTAAATTCCGCACACTAATGCCGGGTGGAGCGAACCAGTTTCCGGGCGGGAGTTGCACCCACCGAAGTCCAGCGCCTTCGCGGCGCACTATTTCGCGAATCAAGCTCAGAACTGGAGAAAGACGGAATCTTGGTGATTTTTCGGGTCGTACCGCACAACAACTTGATCCCCGACCTTTACCTGTCGCGGGTTGGAACGATCAAACCAATGCCAGAAAGAGCCTGATTGATAAGCCTGTTCCGTCGAATAGGAGTACAAGATTTCTTCCCGAGGACACGGACTGTCCCAGTTTATTACGATCACCGTTCCTTCCGCCCGTGGCCAATCTTGGCTTCGTTCTAAACACCGACTTCGGCGCACTTGATACAGCCCTCTCTTGATTGCAACAGCAATCGGATGGAGAAGACGTGCTAACCACTTCTCCCACGGCAGGAAGGCTGCGGCCATTCAATCCTCCAGATTCACTGCTGAGTTTACTGCATCGAAACAGGTCAGGCACCGTAGTTGATGTAAATAGTTGGTACTCTATCGCAGGTCCGCCGAGCAGGAATCCGGCGCAAACTGGGGGGCAGTGGTGGGACTTGCGCCCGCTGAAGTCCAGCATCTTTTCACGGCGCACTTTTTCGCCAATGAGGTCGCACCGGGAGCATAATGTTCGTGTGACCCGAAGCGTGCATTCTGGGAGGCGTTTGCAAAAGTCTGCCTGCCTAGCCTATTACTCTGGTCCGTCTTTGCTTACCTCCTGAGATCGAAGTTGAACCTGCCTTATGCTGAGGCTCTGCCGATATATCTGTTCCTCGCCGTACTTCCGATGCCGCTTGCCTTTCCGGTTTATCGACGTTATCTGAGGTGTGGTCCCCGCAATACGAAAACGCTATCGCCGAAACTTAACATCGCTCTGGCGATCTTCTTTGCAGTCGTCGGGATATTGCACGCGGCGCAGCTTCCACGCCTGCTTCGCAGCCACAAGAACGGCTGGGATGTCGTATTTCATGCTGCAATCGCAACGGGTTGGCTAAGCATGAGCATCGAGTATGTTCGACGCGCTGCAACGAAGCAGCCTCCTACGGCAATGTGAGACTCACGCTTCTCAGTTGTTGTAGCCAGATGTCGGAGTAGCTTTGTCAGCCATTCTCGACTCGCCCCGTGTTCAGGTTCACTCGGAATCCACCCTAAATTTGGTAGGCACGTGGCGGCCGTTGCCGGGACACCGCTAGGCTGGCACGCGCTCCGGCACTCGTATCGCACGTGGCTGGGCGAGAAGGGAACTGGTCCGGAAGTGCAGAAAGAACTGATGCGGCACTCGACTATTGCGATGTCGCTAGACGGCTATGGTCGTGGAGTTCCGGAAGCGAACCGGGCGGCGAATGCCACGGTGGTAAGCGATCTTCTGCAATGAATTCGCTCCATGCACTGTTAACGGACTGTTAACGGACTGTGTTGAAGCGTGAGTCCTTTAGAATTGGTGCGGAAGGGGGGATTTGAACCCCCACGCCTTTCGGCGCCACCCCCTCAAGATGGTGTGTCTGCCAGTTCCACCACTTCCGCACTTGGTAAATTACCCGTAATCAATAGCTTAGCAAGTTCATCCTGTGAGGGCATTTCCAGCTGCACCGGATTTTGCACCGACTTGTTGCACCCGATGCGTTCCTCCGGCCGTTGCAAGTCCGCCAGTCGCGCAAACAGCTTGTGAACCGCAGCCTCCCGCGGGTGTACGTGGCGCATCGTGGTCTTAATGTTATCGTGTCCCGCGACATACTGCAACGTAAAGGGATCCGTGTACTCTCCGGCCTCGGTCAGAAGAGAATGACGGAGAGCGTGCAGGCCGGCATCGGGATGAGTCTTGATCTTTTTCCGTACCTGGCCTATCTGTTCCTCCAGCACCCAGGGCCCAAGAGGCTTTGTCGGATCTTGCGGGCTCGTGAAGACGTAGTCGCACTCGGAGTGCTTCAGAAGCCGTTCGAGTACTTCCTTCATCTCGTGATCGATCGCCAGCTTGCGCTTTCGCGCTCGCCGTTTCAGGCCACGCTTGATTATGAGCTCTCCGCCGATTTTCCCGTCTGCACGCTGCTCCGAGTGGAGGCGAACGCAATCTTTCATCAGCTTTAGCATCTCGTTACGACAGATACCTGAGTGGCGCGCCAGAATCGAAGCGGATCGCAAAGGTTCGGCAGCACGCGAAGTCCATTGCGCATACTCCGCCGCGCTGAATATGTAATCCGTTTCACGCTCTGCTCCTTCGTCCTTCGTGTACTGTTCAACCGTCGGCACCTTGGCGATCAACTTAAGCTTGAGATGCGCATAACGCAGGGCCTTGCGGAAAGTGGCCAAATAGCGATTAACCGTGGTTTTGCCCACCGGCGTAGGTTTTCCGTCACGCCGTCGCCCCGCTTGCTTTAAAGCCCAAGTTTTAAACGCTTCGATGTGAGCTTCGTCGATCTGGTCGAGGGGTTGATCAGCCCAAGGACCGTAACTGAGCAGCTTTCGATAGCTCTCCTGATAAAACTTAACTGTGCCGTTTTGTTCGGCTTTGGCTGTGGCAACCCACTCGTCGAAAGTTGTTTGGAACTGCCTCAGCGTAGGAATGCCCTTTGGCTTTTCATCACCCGCGGAAGATTTCCGCTGCGGACAGGCTGTCGCTGCAAAACCATCGGGTAAATTTCTTTGATTCTCCTCGGAGTTTCGAGCAATTTCAGCAGGAGTTTCCTGAATCCGGTCTCGCGCCTCTCTGAACCTGTTGCGGCAGGCTGGTCGCCTTCGAGTGGGAGAGACTGGGCTGGGTGAAGTGATTCGTTCTTACCCTGTACCGAAATGCGGGTCTTTTTGTGCCCTATGCGCCGCATCAGGTGTCGGCAGCGCGAGGTCCTAACTAACCTCAAGCCGGGATTCAAAGTAGCCAATTTCAGGGTCAAATTGAGGATGTAATGCTGAGCAATTCCCCGGAGGGTTTTGAATCGCCTGATAGCTTCAGCCATCGCTTACAATCGTCAGGCGTGAACGTGGCAAAACCAATCTTGCTAATATTGTTGCTCCTCTGCACTGGAAATGTTCTCGCGCAGCTTGACGATAAAGAACCTACCGCAGTGATTGAGCTTGGGGCCGCTGGCGACCAAAGCCTGACGGAAGGTCAAGCGAGCTTTGGTCCCACCGTCGCGGTTGAGGCTACACCGATAGAGAACTGGTTAGAACTTGAGGCTGGGATCACGCCTTTGTTCCGCCGTCACTCGACCGAATGGAGCATCGACCTTCTCTTCAAGAAACCGTGGACGCTTTCCGACAAGATGGAGTTCATGCTCGGGGTTGGCCCCGAGTGGATTCATACGAACACACGAGGTATCAAAATGAACTCAGTTGCTGCTGAAGTGGCACCAGATTTTATGTTTTGGCCGCCCGGAAAGCACAGACTTGGCTGGTATCTTGAACCGAGCTACGAGTACAAGTTCGGGCCCGGGCATGAACATTCGCTCGGTATAACGGGCGGTCTGTTGATTGGTATTCCATGAGGGCCTTTTGTTAGCTTTGAGTATCAGGTTCGGCGAATGATCAGTTGCCGGCAAATCGCTTTCTCAACCCATCCATCGAAAGTCAAAGTAGTTTTCCTTCCGCTCATTTGTACAATCCCTCGCGGAGTGGACTGGATGCCCGTGCAACGGGGGTGGAACTTCCCCCCGAGAGTGAACCGGAGCCGACCAAGGAATCGAATCTCTGGGCCACCACCTGCGCCAGAAACTGCTTGGCTACATCTGCTTCCAACAGCCGGTCGCGGTTCTTAGTCGGTTATGCACGTTACAACGAGAAGTTGTTTCCTTGTAACGTTTTAACCTACAGTTGTTGCGTCCTTGGGATTCGCTGGGATATCAAGGGCAAAGCCCTTGGCTAGTTAGTGAAGGTGGTCGCGTCCCAGACTTCGTCGTCCGCGTTCAGCCCCACAAACCAGCGGAACAGCAGGTTGTAATCCATCTCCTTGATCAGCAGACACTCGCTGCGCACCGAGTACAGCATCTGCAGCAACTGCGCCCGCAGCAATTCTCCGGCGCAATCGACGGCCGGCCCACCTCGGCATACATGGCGTCAAAGCACCCAGACACCTGGGCCAGCGCCTCGTCCACCATGACTCGGATCGCCCGCAGCGGATGATCCTTCCGCACCCGTGCTTCCGGCGACAAGTAACTGAATATCTGACTCTGCTGCTCGTCCGCTCCTCGCATGCCTTTTCGTAACGCACCCAGCCTGTGGATGGAAGAGTAGTTCTTCAGCAGCCTGATAGTAAACCATGTGCGAAATCGCCCGAAAGCGTCCCGGCCATCTTCGTGGAATTGGCAGGAAAAAGCCGCAGGGCCGTATCAGCATTGAGGTTCTTCAACATTGATGATATTTTCAAACGGCTCTTGGAAAGGGAGGATTTGATACCCCCTGCCGGCACCACTTAACTCCGGCCGCTCCGCGCGAACGGCCTTCATCTTGAAAGACGCCTCTCCTCACTAGGCGCTGATCGCTTGAACCGCCTCGCGTATTGTTTAGTTGGTTCCGTCTGAGAGCTTCGCTGACTCCGACAAGTCGGCCGGTTTCACGGACAGCCTGGTCAGGTAAGGGAAGAACGGCGTGACTTCGAGCGGCATCTTGTCTGCCGAGCTCAACAGCGTCACGCGTTTGGTATTCATCATTTCAATCTGATTGCTCCATGGATTCAGGTCAACTCGACTACCTAGCGACAAGGCTGCTAGCTGATCAATCTTGTTTTCCAGTTGCGGTGCTGCGGTGGCAACGGTCGCCAGCCGCGTAGTGTTCTTGCTGCCCAACGGATTGCCCAAATGCGGGCGAATTAAGTTGGGAAGCACTTGCGCGCGGTCTTGTATCTGCCGTAAGAAAAGTCCTGCCGAGGCTAACTTGTCTTTGTAGGGCGAGTTATTCAGCAATTCGCTTGCTTTCGCGTCCGCCGCTTGCTCGTCGAGCGCGCTACGTTCGAAGTTCATGCGCTGGAACGTAGCCGGCTCCGAAAAGAAAAACCGGTCGGTGAATGCAAACTTGGTATCAACCCTGTGATTCAGCGCGATGTGCGCTAATTCGTGGGACAGAACCATTGCCAACGCAGCTTCGTCGGGAAGGACATCGATTAGACCCCGGCTGACGACAATGGTGTGACCGATGGTAAACGATTCAAGCGGTGTCGTTAGAAGCACCCGGCAACGTACATCGGGAATAATGTCCAGTCTGTTAGTGATGGTCAGGTTGTTCACTACGGTCTGTAGCACTTTATCCACGGGCCCAGGAGGAGCGATGAGTCCTATCTTCTGTAAATGATCGACCGCATTATCCTCGGCGAGCCTTTCCCAGTTACGCTGCGCTTCCAACGGGGTAGCCTGTGCACGGATTGCGTCGGTGTGGTCCTGCGCCATGTCAATCCGGACATCTGTGAACTCGGAATCGTGCTTAATGTGTACCTCGTCGTAATCCCAGAACCTGGTTTGTGCCTTGAAGCGAGGCTGGATAAACGGAGGAAGGTCATGTTTACGTGAAGTTTCCTCGCTGTAAACATAGGAGGGCAGCCAAATTCCTGACTGCGTGTTCATGCGCCAACTGTCAAAATGGAAATATGAGTCGTAGTTCGACTTGTTAGAGTATGTGCCATTGAACCGAACGATGTTGAAGTCGTGATCCTCAACCCAAATGCGTCCGACGAAGGATCCCTGGTGCGCGCTTTCCCTGGGTTGCACATCAACGACGACGCATCGCACTTCCCCGAGGAACTCCTGTTTCACAAACGTAAAGTAGTAGTTATTCTTTTGGAAGTCTCGGTCGACGATCGCCATGTTGGCAAAGCCCTGCGGTACGTAATGGCGCACGAAGGTATTCTTCCCGAGCATTTCGAAAGGTGAAAAGAAGCGGTGCATCTTGCCCGGTTTGTCCTTCTGAAACACTTCTTCGTTTGTGCTCTCTCTCAAATCCAGTCGTCCCAGGAAGTAAGTATCTGCAATGGGCCTGACGTTATGCTCTTTGTCTTCCTGCATGTTCTGGATGTATGTTTCGGCCAAGGGTTGGTACTGCTTCACATTGTCGATGAAAGAATGCTCCCGGGCGACGACTTTGTCGATCATCCGGTCGAAGGAAACCGGCGCGAAAACGGTAAGGTCCGCATGTTTGGTCATACCGTAGTTCGCGTAGATACTCACTACCGTGTCGTCCCCGCCGATTGCGGCGTGGCTCAGTATGGTGATGACGGTGAACGTGGCACTGGTTTCACCGGCCTTGATAGTTACGCTGGACGGGACCTTAACCGCGTTTGCCGGATCAGCCCCGAGGGAGACTTCGACGTCTTCCGTGGTGGGCCTGGAGAGGGTGACCCGTCCCTCGACAGAGCTCCCGCCTGCGGCGCTAGGAGCCGTAAGGCTTATGGAGCCCAGGGTCTCGGTCGTCTGAGCGTGGGCCGGAATGGCCAGCCCGGCCAATAGCATTAACGATACTGACAGGCCCCGAAGAAACTTGACTGACGTTTTCATGGAAGATATCCCCCTTTAGGATGCTAGTTCGAAAATGATGTGGACTGTCGCTACTGAGTCCACTCGTTGTCCGTTACTTTCCGCCGGCTTAAACCTGATCTTTCCGGCAACACGTTCGGCCTGCTCATCGAGTCCGTGGCCCAAACCTTGAACTACGTTGAGCACACTGACTTGACCGGAAGCGGAGAATCGGACCCGCAGTAAGACTTCGCCCTGAATGCCGAGCTTGCGGCCTTCCTCGCTGTAGTCAGGTCTGTCGTGACCAAGAATCTCCACTGGTTTGCTGGTGTCGTGCGTGGGAGTCTGAACTGTCGCGGTGGAGCCCGGAGCATCTGGTTGTGAATCGAAGCCGGATGTACCGACAATGCCTGCTTTGCCGCGAGCATTGCCAGTTCCGTTTCCGTATCCGGAGCCGCTGGGCATATCGAAAGATCCAAGCGATGAAATCGTTACCTGGCTTTTCTCGCCGCCATGGCCCTTGACTCCATTGGGATCGCCGAATCCGCCTGTTTGTACCCGCTCAGATGGTAAGGATTTTGACAATATCGGCGTCTCCTTAGTCGGAGCGAATGCGCCCACTTGTACCTGGGGTGCAAGCTTGGGAACGGAGACGGATAGATCTGTCAAAACCGGAGCCGCAGGCTTGATGTCGACCTTGGGTGGTTCTACAAGAGCAGGACGAATTACAACAGCTGACCTGGAAATGATAAGCTTCGCTACCACAGCCGGCTCATATGGCTTGATTGCTGGTTGCCGCTCAGCCGGCAGCGTCTCTGTCGTTACCAGCGGCGTGTAAATCAGCCTCTTTGCTACCACTACAACCCTGCTCGGTTGGATTGCGCCGATATGTATTAAACCTACGGTCAGCATAACGTTAAACGCGAATGCCATGAACATGGTCTGGTAGTTGAGTTGAGACTGGGGTAACAACCCCATGGTCATGGTTTGGCTTATTGGCGTTTGGTTCATTGAGGAAAGGTTGGCGACTGACATAACTGCTACACCTCCGGCTGTTGCTTTACAGCTAACTGTTGTTTGACCGCGGGATTCTGGCGTTGGCCAAGTGCATGTTGGGTACCGTGTTCGTGCATAGTTACCGGCGGCCGCGGAGTGTGCTGTACAACGGGGGCCGCAGGAACCGGCGGCGGGGCGAGAGCCGGAACCGAATGAGTAGCTGAGTTCGTAAACGCGAATGCCGCAAGCGCGACTGCAGCTACTGCGACGATGTATGGCCTCCGTGCAGCTAGATGGACAACGCCTGAAACGCTGCCGAGACCGGGAGTAGCAATCGTTAACATACTAATCGTTCCCCTTTCTTCCGAAGAGGTGCCAGGAGTAGGAAATGTTAAAGAATATCTTGAGGCCGTTGGCGCTGATTCCGGAGTTGAATCGGCTTTCATGCATCAAGCCGGCGCCGAAGTCGGTGTACATGTCTCCGATCAACACGCCAGTTTTTAGCCCACCGCCAGCGATGTATCTGTTCTCCCAGTCATACCCCTGGCTATCATGACCTAGCGTAATCTCGCTATAGGAGATGAGGGCTCCGCGCTTGAAACGGTGAAGCACGTAGCCTTGTGTTGCGTATCCTTGTTCGATTAAGTCGCCGTGCTCTACTGGGGAAGTGTGTCCCACGCTGGCCCAACTGGAGCCGGGGAATCGATTCTTTGGATTGGCAATTGATTGCCAGCCGAACCAGTCTGAAATGAAATCCGTCCGGCCACCTGCGGTGGTGGAGCTAAATCTATTTTGGTACGAGTAAGCTGTGCCTGCACTGATAATGCCGATGCGGAAGAGCCTGTTGACTTTGATGCCGGTGCTCGGCTGAATCTGGTTATCGTAGGTATGACCTTGACTGTCAAACACCCCGTTAAACTCGAGGTAAGGGGTGACAGTCACAGAGTTACGCCACCCGGAGAAGACCACGGTTGATTGCTGAAAGTCCCACTGGGAAATCACGTTGTTCTTTTCCACGGGGCTGTAGGTGCCAGTGGCCATCCACATCTGCCCAGGAAGCCCAACCGCGTCGAAAATGCTGCCTTGTTCGGCGTGCGGCGGAACTCCCTGTGCTTGGGCGTGCGGCGCAAGGCAACAAAACAGTAGTAGCGCCACGACTGTGGCGGCTCGCGCAAGCTCAATGCTTGGATATCGCTTCAAATGCTCTCCTTTGCCTCTAGTAGCGCTTGACGGCAAACCACGTCTGAATCTTTCGTTGGCGAACTATTACGGCCCAAAAAGCGGCCAGGAACACGCTGCAGTCAATAAACCGAACTAGAGGAAACACCAGACAACTTGTCAGCACGTCTACGCGGCGATCACAAATCGCGCAAATAATAGCCAGTAACACCTGGAAAGCAAACTCACCAGCCACGATTCTGCCCGCCCAGATCGGAGTTATGATGAGCCACAACGGGCTGAGTAAGATTATCGTCGCGAAGAAGACCCCTTCGCCCATAAGCAACTTGTACTCGAGATCGATTTTGCTTAGGCCGCCGAGCATGCCGTACTTTTTGCCGACCTGCCATGCCCCTACATCCCAGCGGTACATCTGCTTGATATAGCCATGAAGATTGTTTGGGTCTTGCGTAAAGACAAGCGCCTCGGGCTGGTAAACAATCTTGCCCAGCTTTTTGCGATGCACCTGGATCGTGCAGTCCATGTCCTCAACGATGGTGTCGCTGTTCCATTCCAGTTGCGCAAACACATTGGCTCGAAAGCTCGCGGCGCAGCCTGGAACAACGGTGACCACGCCCATATTGCTTTGGCCGCCCTTATAGATGGAGTGGGAAATCCAGTACGCCAGAGAACGGTACGCCGTGAGCCAATTGTGCCGGACGCTCAATGCCCGCCCGCACACAACCGCGACTTCGGGGTTGCGGAAGTCCGCAATGCACACGCGGAAGTAATCCACATTGACTTCGGTGTCGGCGTCCATCAAGCAGACAATGTCGTAGGTGCTGGTCAGGCTCCAATGGTCGGTCGCCCGTAAAATACTGCTAGCCTTGCCAATGTTTTTCTCGTTGCGGAGGACATTGACTCCGTAGAAGCCGGCGATGCCGCCGGTCCCATCACTGGAGCCGTCATCGATGACGTAGACGTCAGCCGGGTTGACACCTGCTGCGAGAATGCTGCGCACGGTTTTGCCAATGCCCAGCTTTTCGTCTTTCGCAGCTACGATGACACAGAACTTCACTCTGCGTTTCCTGACTTTGTCATAAGCGATAGAGGGGAGGTCACCTGGTATAACGCAAGCGCGATACCAACGAAGGCTGCGAATCCCGAATGCGAGGCAGTATTGTCACTTTCCGGACCGACGCAGCTCGCATCTTCTGCCAAAGAAGCGACTTTGGCCGATACATCAACTTATGCGAAGACCCGTCTCGATCGACCTCTTGTGGTCGAGCGGTTACTTATGAGGGGTTACGCAAGTAACTAATGGCCCGCAAAGTTTTTGTCAATCGAGAGAAAAGCGTCTTCCACTGTTTCGCAAATGGATTGATTCGACCGCACTCGTGATGTTAGTAAGGTTGAAAAACAATTGGCCGGAGTTGTTCGACAAAGCCGGGAGTGTGGCCGCGTGAACACTAAATCGTAAAAGCCGCTGACTGCAGCTTTTATAGGAAGGGCAGATCGACCGAAATATGGAACAGGTTTTCCCTTCTGGAAAGAAGTGTTTCGGCCCGCGAAGCGAACCGTGTTACCGTCGTAACCCAAAAAGTAACCAGCAGAGTAACTCATCCGACAGAGATAATCTGGTGCGGCTCCGCGTCCTCCGACGACTCCTCTAGGACATAAGGTTCTTTCTTCGTGTGAGTTGCGGGCTGCGGCAGGCTCAGCACCGGCCCGCCCCCACTGCTGGAGGCCTGCAGCCGGAGCTGCTGGCACTGCAATTGCACTAAACCATCGTGAAACGTCCCGCGTGAATTTATGGTAAAGCCAGTGTTTGCGGTATTGGTGTGCAGTTTGTTGGTGGAACTGAGTGCTGCCCAGACGCCCACGCTTCGCGTGCTGCCCTGGAACGACCATGCCGCAGCCGTGTCGCTCACTTTTGACGATGCCAGAACTGTGCATCTCGATGTCGCGGTCCCGGAGTTGAACAAGCGCCATCTACACGCAACCTTCTTCCTCATCGTCTCCAAGCTTACCCGGTTGGATGACTGGAGAAAGGCACAAGCCGAGGGTCACGAGCTTGGCAATCATTCCGTGAGTCACGAACATCCCGCTGAGTTAACTCAAGAGAGCGAAGAACTCCAGGTCGAAGACGCCAAGAAGTTTCTGGACAGCAACTTTAAGTCGGACGTAGACATTTTCGCGTATCCATATAGCGAGTTATCTCCGGGGTTAGAGTATTGGGTGAAAAGGTATGACTTCGCGGCGCGAGGCTGGCGGGGAAACAACGCATCGCCTTACGTCACTTCGGACGCCGAACCTGACTGGTATGACCTGCCCAGCCAGGCGGCTTACACCAACTATGATGCCGCGGTTTACAAATCCTGGATCGACAAAGCTTTCGCAATGCATGCCTGGACCACAATTCAGATTCATGGGATCGGTGACCCCTCGACTGGATTCGAACCCATCCCGACCGACACGTTTTTTTTGTTGTTGGACAATCTCAAGGCCGAACAGTCGAGAGGGCTCTGGGTAGCTCCATTTGGAACCGTAGCTGCCTGCTTGCGCGCGCAGAAAATCGTGGAAGCGGCGCAGCTACAAATTGAGAACGGCGATGAAAGATTTGTCTGGAAAGCACCAGACCCGTTTCCGACCGGCGTAGTGCTCAAAATTGTGATCGCAGGCGGAGCGCAGAAGCATGTGTACCAGAGTAACCGTGAACTACAGCCCGACAAAAATGGCGTTTATCTCGTCTCGTTTGATTCTGGAGAGATAACTATTAAACCTGCAATATGAATAAGGTCAATGTTGTAAGTCCGTCAAATGACGAGCGGCTGGAAATGAGTAAGACCTCTATAACTGTGTTAACGCCAGCATCGGCGGTGAAAGTAAATATGACTATCGAAGGGAAAATCCAATGAAAAAGTTAGTGGCCCTGGTGTTCGTTGCGCTCATTTCGCTTCCACTCATCCAATGCGGTGGGGCAGCGACTGGCTCCGGAGGAGTGCCAACCACGTCCCTTCGAACTTACACCCCTCGTCCCAACGGTTTATGGTCAACGCTGCCTCAAACCATGCCAATTAATCCGGTTCACGCGGCGCTGCTCCACACCGGAAGGATTCTGATAACGTCGGGTTCCGGCAACTGCCCGCCGCAGCAAGCCGGTTGTCCGCAGGGGCCTCAGTATACGCAGGGCGCAGCACTTCTTGACTTGTCCAATAACAACATCACCACCATGCCCACCACTTGGGACATGTTCTGCAACGGTATGTCGATCATGCAAGATGGCCGCGTCCTGATCAATGGCGGCACCAAGGGTTACGGAGCGTTGGCCGTAGTGGGGGTTCAGGGCGACACTCCGTTCACCGGCTTGCCCAACGCATCCATTTTCGATCCTTCCAGTGAGTCCTTCATCGACATAGCTCCCACGGCGCATGGGCGTTGGTACCCCACACTTACCGAACTCAACGACGGCACCATCATGACCACGTCTGGCTTGAACGATACCAACGGTAGCGCGAACAATACCACTGAAATCTGGAACGGACAGCAATGGAGCGCAGAGATTCCGGGAAATCCGAACATCGCAAATTTTCCCGGCTTTCAATTTCCGTTGTATCCCAGAATGCACCTGCTTCCCACCGGCCACATTTTCTATTCCGCACCGTCGTCGGCGACTCTCGACTTCAACCCCACCAGCCAGGCCTGGACACTGGTGTCGTGGACGATCTACCCCGGGCTGAACGATCCAAACGGTGAGCGAACTTACGGTTCGTCGGTGTTGTTGCCTCTGACGCCGCAGAACAACTACAGCGCCAAGGTGATGATCATGGGCGGTGACAATCCCGCGACCAACACTACCGAACTGATTGACTTGAGTGCCGCGGGTTCACAGATCTCGGCGGCCTGCCCGACTTATGCTCCGTGTTGGGTGGAAGGCCCGGCTATGTCGCAAAGCCGCGTCGAAATGGAAGCCACGCTGCTGCCGAATGGCAAAATGCTGGTGGATGCGGGCTCTGCCCAGGACGAGAACGCGGCGACGGCAAGCTTGCAGACGGAGATTTACGATCCGGTTTCCAACTCATTCTCCTCGGCCGACAGTAATGCTTTCGCCCGACTTTATCACAATATCCAATTGCTGCTGCCGGACGGCACTGTTCTTCTCGCCGGGGGCAATCCTGCCCAGGGCGTCTTCGACAGCCACATCGAAATTTATCAGCCGCCCTACCTCTTCAACGCCGACGGGAGTCCCGCATCCAGGCCACAGGCTGCCACCAACGCGCCGAGTTCGATCACCTATGGCCAGTCGTTCACTTTGTCCACTCCGGATGCTTCGACGATCTCGTCCGTGGTGCTCATGAAAGCCGGCTCGGTGACGCACTCTTTTGACATGGATCAACGCTACGTTGGTCTGTCGTTCACGATGGGGCAAGCCGGGAGCCTTAGCGCGGCCGCGCCCCCCAACTCGAACATCGCGCCCCCCGGCTATTACATGCTCTTCCTGGTGAACCGGGCCGGCACACCCTCACTCGCCTCATGGGTGCGTGTTTCCGGTCCTGCCGCTCCGATCGCCAACGTTGAGTTGCATCCCGAGCGCGTGCCCACTCCGGCTTACATATTCCAACGCAAGCAGATGACTGAGTCACCGTTGATGCTGCACAAGGAAATGCACATCCACTAAAACTGGCGGAGATTAGTGGCTTCCAGGGGGCAAGTTGCCTTGGAAGCGTCCTCAGAGTAAGCAAGGCGCCTGGCTGTTGAACATGCTTGGCGCACATAGAAAAAGCCTCGTCGGAGGAATTTGTGGGTAAGTGGTGGGCTTAGCGTTGTGGTTGACTGAGGAAGCGATGAAGTTTGCGGCAGGTTGAATCGAGGGAGTACTGCGCTTCTTCCGAGCCGTTGTAGATCAGTGGGCCGCCATCGGCTCCGATTGCATCGCGAAGAAGTTTGTGGACAGCGACCTTCCTCTGAGAAGGATCGCAGTTCAGGTCGCGGATGATTTCTCCACCCAGCAGCCAGAGGTTGTCCACGTGCCGGCGAATGGTCTTCGGGGAAAGACTCGAGGAGGCCAGATGCTCGATGAAGGGTCGGAAGCAGGCCACCAGTTGTTCTCCTGGCGGCAGGTCTTTTTCCAGTCCCATCCAGGAGCGCGGCCAGGTGTCCAGATCGCGGCCATAGGCGGATGCATCGGAGGACGACGCCGAGGTAGCAGCTCTATTTACTTTGGAAGTCTTCGCCTTGAAAATCGTCCTCGCCATGGAACTGCTCACGATTCTAAACCAATGCCATCACCATCGCGGGTTCGTCTACCAACACGCCCGCTTCGGAGCCGACAAGAAAAGTATCGAGGTAGACGTCCGAGCACGCGTGGGCTCGGCGGCGGTCTGCTCAGGGTGCCACCGACCCGCGCCGGGCTATGATCACCTTCCCGAGCGGCGCTTTGAGTTCATCCCCTTGTGGGGTTTTCTGGTTTTCTTGCTGTACGGCATGCGACGCGTAGACTGCAGGGATTGTGGCGTCGTGGTCGAGGAGGTTCCCTGGAGCGATGGCAAGCACCAGTTGACCAGAGCCTATATGCTGTTTCTGGCCCGCTGGGCGCGCAAGGTTTCTTGGAAAGAAACCGCCGAGTCCTTCCACACTTCCTGGGACAAAGTGTGCGACGCCGTGGAATCTGTGGTCACCTGGGGCTTGGAGCATCGCACCCTGGCATCGATCCGTGCCATCGGCGTGGATGAAATCCAGTACGCCAAGGCCACAAATACTTGACCCTCGTCTATCAGATCGACCAGGGGTTCACCCGCTTGCTCTGGGTCGGCAAGGAACGCACTCTCGAATCCTTTCAGGGTTTCTTCACCGTCATCGGCGAACAACTCGCCTCCCAAATTGAGTTCGTCTGCTCCGACATGTGGCAGCCCTACCTGGACGTGATTCGGCAGAAATGTTCCCAGGCGCTACACATCCTCTAATGTGAAGTTTCCAAAAATGTGGAGTAGGCACGCCAAGACCCCGAAAATTGCGGTTGCTGGCGGTTCCCAACTCCACATTTGTTAGTGGTTAAAGGGACTCCAACCAATCGAGAACTGTGTGGTCTCGGCTCCAAGGTGTGCGCGATTGGCCAGGAACCGGTTTGACCCGTGCGATCGCTTTCCGTTTCATCTCCAGATCCACTTTCGCGTACCGATTCGTGGTGGCCGGGCTAGCATGACCAAGATAGTGGCTGATCGTCGACAGATCCACCCCCGATTTCAAAAGCGCTACCGCCGTGCTGTGGCGCATGCTGTGTGGATGGAGCCGCTTGTTGCGGAGATTGGGGATTTCCCGGCAAGCACGGTCTATACATTGAGCGAGGATGTAGCGGACACCGAACCTAGTCAAGGGCTCGCCACGGTGATTCAGAAAAGCGCGAGCTTCCGATCGTACGTCCAGATTCCATTCCTTGCAGAAAGCTCGCAAGACCGCGGCGGTTTGCGGCCACAGCGGACAGTAGCGCTCTTTCCGCCCCTTGCCAAACAGCCTCACTTGAAAAGGTTTGGTCAGTTGGAGGTCGCAGGCACGCAGATCGACGATCTCCTGTACGCGGGCTCCAGTATTAAACATGATGGCAAGAAGCGCGTAGTCGCGGGTTCCTTGTGAGGTTGTCCGGGCGATCGTTTTCAGAATCGATTCGATCTCTTCCCGCTCCAAGTAGTCGATGACGCGCTGTGACGCCCGTTTGAAGGGGATGCCCAGATGCCCAGAACCCTCTGAGCCAAATCTAGATGTTCTGGGTTCCGCGAAGCCACGAAACGAAACAGTGCATGAATGGCAGAGAGCCGGACGTTTCGTGCGCCACTCGATTGTTACGCTCTTTCTCGAGGTAAGAGAGAAACGCCAGGATTCCGGGTGGATCCAGATCCTTCAAGTCGAGTTCCGCCACGGTCCGCTTGCTGTGCACGGAGAGAAAGCGCAGAAGCAGCACAACGGTGTCGCGGTAGCTGTGGATGGTGTGCGGGCTCGTTCCGCGAACACGTGGCAGGTGATCGGTGAAGTAATCGCGGACTATGGCGCCCAGCAGGTTGGGAAGTTTCCTCTTCATCGCCGTCCCCCTTTCCGGTTCGGCGCAGGCACAACCAGGTCACCGTAATGGCGGGCGAATTTTTCACTGGCTGCCGTTCGGAGCGGCTCGATCCAGTGCAAATAATAGTGCGTGAACACAACCGAAGCGTGTCCCATATAAGTGGCCAACAAGGGAAGTTTAGCCTCGACCTCAGCGCCCTCCCGGTGAGGGCTGTGTCTGAGGAGACAGGAAGTTTCTGCTGGGCTCGGGCGCACAGATAGTGCTCCACCTCCTCCGCAATGTCGCCGTTGAGAGAAAGCAGGCGAGACTTGTAGAACTTCGACTCTCGAATCAGCAAGGTCGCATCCCGGCGGTCGTAGTCGCCCACAGTCAGGCGCAGCAACTCCCCACGCCGGATTCCGGTGGTGAATAGGAGCACGATGGCGAGTCGAATCATTTCGGGACGAAGGGGCGAGGATGGCACCCGCCTCAACCCCGAGGCGGCTTGCAACAGCTTTGCAACCTCTTGTTCAGAGAAGATGTAAGGCTGGAGTCTTTGATGAGGCTTCGGAAACAAGGCGGGATTGGGAACGAAGCAGTGGGGCTCGGTCCGACGGCGATAGAGGCAGAAGTTGTACACCTGCTGCATTCGGACGCGGCGCTCACCGGAAGCGACATGCTCCTGGGTTTGACATCAGGCCTCGAAGGCAGCCGCATTCAGGACGGGGTACTTGGTAACGTGGCCCTGGAGAAATCGGTCCAGCGACTCAAGAGTACGGGTCTGGGGGTCGAAGCGTTGACCTAGGGCCCACTTCAAATCCACGTAACGCTTCAAAACAGACGCAAGCGGAGACGAGAACGTAGCTGTTCCTCTGGTCATCGCTGTTCCTCCTTTACATGGCGGTCTTTGCCCGGAACCGGAAGAGAAACTTCGCGTAAATCGCCGGTCGCTAGTCGTAGGTACGCGGACGTGCTCGCCGCAGAACGATGCCCAAGGATGTCGCCGATGGTTTTGAGAGGCGTCCCGTTCTTTAGAAGATGAGTTGCCAGTGAATGTCTCATGCAATGCGGACCTTGGAAGGGAATACGGAGACCGCTTTTCTGAACCACCGCTTGAAAGGTGTCCGCGACGGCGGTGCGCTTCAGTATGCCGATGGGAGCGCGCATTCTCAGGAAGATCCTGCGGTACGGTGATGACGGTGGAGTCCGCTTCAGATGCCTCACCAGCGCGGTGGAGACTTCGTTGGTCAGCGGCAGTTCCAAGGGCGATGAGGTCTTGCTCTGATGGATTCGCAAACGGTTTTGCCTCCAGTGAATGTCATCGACGGTGATGGCTACCACCTCGCTGACACGCAATCCGTAGGTCGCAATTAACAGAAACATCGCGTAGTCGCGCAGCCCCATCGCCGAAGTTCGGTCAATGGATCGCAGAAGGGCGCTGACCGTCTCCCACGGAAGGGCGCGTGGTAATTGCTCGAGCCGGTACAGGCGCGGAGTATCAATCTGGCTGTCCAGCCCTGCGGGAACCCTCCCGTCCATGGCTAGAAATCGAAGGAATACCCGTAGCGCGCTGACCTCGTGTTGAAGGCTTCTTCGGCACAAACGTTTGCCAGTTCTGGTGATGTAGGATTCGAGATGGCTGCGATGGATCTTCTTGAGCGTGATCCCCTCTTCGTCCAAGTGCCGGAGAAACCACTGCGCTGTATGCCGGCGACGTGCAATGGTGTCCGAAGCGAGCCCACGCACTTCGTGCAGATAGTTCGCATACTCTTCAACCAAAATCAAGGCAGCGGAGCTTGCTGTTTCTGGCCTGGCAGAAGCGATCAGGCTGGTCGCGGCCAGATATCTTTCCAGTGTCCTCACAGTTCCCGCGAAACAGGGATAGGTCTTGAAGAGAGTTCTCCAACAATCGTGGAGAATCGGATGGGTTAGACTACCGACTTCGTTCACATGACGGCGGCGAAGGTCGGCATCCACATGCTTGAGCATGCGGATCGAATAGCGGCGTGAGTCTCGAGTGTAGCCATTGGCAACAAGCCAATCGTCAAAACCATCGGCGATCGGCCCCAACAGTGGCAGGGATAAAAACGTACGGTACGCCTTGGGAAATAGAGAATGTAGCATCGGTACCCCTCAAGAGTGGATTAGGCCACCGGAAGGCGGCCGTTCCGATGCTACGTACAAATGTGGAGTTGGGAACCCCCAGCAACCGCAATTTTCGGGGTCTTGGCGTGCCTACTCCACATTTTTGGAAACTTCACATTAGAGGATAAATGTTATTCCTAACATTTATCCTCGACCGCTTCCACATTGTGGCCAAGATGAACAAGGCTTTGGATGAAGTCCGCGCCGTGGAATCGCGCAAGATGGCCCAGGACGGCTACCCGCCGCTGCTGAAAAAGTCACGCTGGTGCGTGCTCAAGCGCAGACAGAATCTCACCGCGCAGCAGAAGTTCCGCCTGCGCGATCTGCTCCGCTACAACCTCCAGACCGTCCGGGCCTATCTCCTCAAAGAGGATTTTCAGCAGTTCTGGGAATACAACTCGCCCACCTGGGCCGGCATGTTCCTGGATTTCTGGTGCTATCAAACCATGCACAGCCGTATCGAGCCGATGAAGAAGATCGCCCGCACCTTGCGCGCCCACCGCGCCCTGCTGCTCAACTACTTCAAGGCCAGGAAACAGTTTTCCAGCGGTGTCATCGAGGGGCTGAACAACAAGGCCAAAGTAACCATGAGAAGATCGTACGGCTTTCGTACCTTCCGCATCCTCGAACTCGCGCTCTATCACTCACTTGGCAAACTACCTGAGCCGGAACTTACCCATGAATTCTTCTGACGAATCTAGAAAAAACCCCGGCTTCCACCGGGGCTGATCTGGACACGCTCAGGCGCACATTAGGGCAAAAGGCGGGTGCTGGAGGGTCGCGATCTGTGTGACCATCTGCATCAAACTGATGTCACGGGTTCGACGTGTCTGTTCCCGAATGCTCTCCTTAAAAGCGAGCGATGGCCGTTGGGGGCGATGCGCCGCCTCGGTTCCCGTTCGCCGGTGAAGCTGAATCCGAGAAACTTTCTTTGCCCCGGTCGGGCCACTGCGCTCTTCGTCTGATTTACCTTCGGTTTGAGTTGGTGCGTGACCCCGCCCGACTTATTCCCGCGGCCCGGCAGAGCCGGTTCACGATTGCCCCCGCTTCGCCCGCCTCTTGAATTTGCTCATAGAGTCGGTGCCGCCGTTGACGGCGACTGGCCGAGGATGTTTTCTGAAACGTCGCAACATTTGTTTTTTAAAAAATCGATTTCCATCGTCTGCTGGCCGCTCTTACGTTCCAGCTCAGAGATCCGATCGGCATTGAGTGTTGCTTTGCGGCTGCGCACCCTTGCCCGGAAAAACCAAGTCGCCTTTCGCGCGCCACTCGCTTCTCCAAGTCTCCAACCGCTTGGGACTCAGCCGATACATGCGAGCCACCTCCGCCATACCTTTTCCGGAGTCGATCTCGCGCATCGCAGCCATCTTCAGTTCACGGGAATATTCTTGTCGGGGCACCAGCATTGTTCTCCTCCATTCAATGTAGCTGGCCCCTTAATCGCGTGTCTCACTTTTGGGATGCACTCCACCTTTTCCTCCATGCCGATTTTGCGTCAGACTGCTATAGCTTGCCCTCCTTGGGCTCCCACCGTTCTTCGGCGGCCTCCATCTTTCTCAGAAAAACGCAGATGTACCTCCGAGTTTGACCAGCTTTCCCATCCAGCGTAGAGTCCACCTCGATCCGTATCTCCTCATTTGAGGGAAAAAACTCCCGGGTGCGATTCTGCCTCCGCTGTGTTGTTCTGTTCGCGGCAGGTAGGAGACTGGTTTTGTCTCGTCGGCCCGAGGTGTGGGCCGAATGGCTGGGATGTTTGGTTGAGGCGGCCATGGCCGAATCTGTTGCCCTGATGAGGCCGGTCGAGTCTTAAGAACTCCAACACGGTCAAACAATCCCAAAGAGATTGTTCACCATTCTATCGGGGACACAAATTCGATAAAAGGTGGGAGAAAAATGAAGAAGCTAGTCACTTTCCTGCTCCTCGTTCTGAGCAGCACGACACTCTTGCAGGCACAAATGCTACGGGCGCCCAGGAAGAACAGGACCTCAGATTCCTTGTCATCTATTAGTTTCAGTGCCTCTAGCGTAGTCGGCGGAGATCCACTGATTGGAACGATTCACTTGACCGCACCTGCGCCATGGCCGGGAGCGGTAGTGAACCTGGTCCTAGATGATCCCAGCGGTGGATGTGTCGTACCTGTCGGCGTACTCGTTCCGACTGGCGCCGCCTCCGCGAGCTTCGCCATACAGACCAGCAGCGTCTCGTCGAGTGTTACGGTGACCATCTCGGGTACCTATGGCGCTACGCGGAGCGCCTCGTTCATAATAGCGGATGCCGTTTCCGCTCCACCCCCCACGGAATCTCTAGAAGAGCCAACGCGAGTGCCAACTTTTCAGGACACGTTCGATGAGGGTGTATTGAACACGTCGAAGTGGGTGGTGTCGACCTACAAGAGTAATAACTACGCAGGAGGCGGCAGCAATGTTACATTCTCGCGTGCCAATGTAGATTTGAGCGCCGGGAACCTGCGCATGGAGCTGACACAACCCACCGCCGATACATCGACTGGCGCCGAAATCACGACCAAACTGAGTTTTGGTTACGGCACCTACGAGTTCTCGATGCGGGCAGGGTCGACTTCGCCAACATCCAGCGGGAGCGGTACGACCGAGAGCGGACAAATTAGTTCCACATTCATTATTCATAACCCGCCGCCGACCTACGCTTCCATCACGGAGATTGATGCCCCAGAGATCGAAGGATTGTCCGCTCGGAATGACAAAATCGAGTGGACTGTGTGGAAGAACGGCACTGCTACCGATCCAACCCCGGAATACAAAGTGCTGTTGAACCCTGAGGACGCGTTCCACACTTACAAGTTCGTGTGGTCAGCGACCAGCATCAAGTTTTACATCGACGGCCTCCTCAAATCCACCTGCACGTCGGGAATCCCAACTATAGCGGCGGTCATAGATATCAACTTCTATGGCACGAATGACACTAAGTGGGGCGGCCTGGCAACCGTGGGCGTCACGCGCTATATGTACGTCAACAGCGTCAAGTTTTGGGCAGCAAATTAGTTCAGAAGAGGAAAGTCCGTCCGGGGCTGAAGCCCGGTGATTCTCAGCGGGCTTTTTGACGCAGGTTTGTAAGGACCTGCGTCACTCCTGCTTCAATCAAAAATTAAATCCAAACTCATGGTCCGTCCGTGCTGGAGGTGAGGTCAAGGAACCCAATTCTCAAAAGGTAAGAATAGGGTGCTCAGCCGTGACCCCAGATTTGTCGCCAGAGGCCTCTTCAAGCACAGAAAGAGTAACGTTGCGCGGGGCATTGTCGAAGATCTAAATCTATACCTCAACCTTCGACCTGTGATGTGGTTTATATCTAAAGGGTAGAAGGTTGAGGTATTGATGCCATCGCCGCGATTTCCTATTCCTCAAGGCACGCTCGACATGCTGATTCTCCAAATCCTTTCTTTGGAGCCGGCGCATGGGTACAGAATTGCCCAGCGGCTTGAACAGATCTCGAAGTCCGTTGTCCAGGTCAATCAGGGATCTCTATATCCCGCGCTCCACCGGCTGGAACAAAGAGGCTGGTTGAAAGCCGATTGGAAGCAATCGGAAACTGGACGCGAAGCCAAGTTCTATTCATTAACACGCTCCGGGCAAAAGCAGCTCCGCTCTGAGAAAGATAGCTGGGCTCGCCTGACCGGCGCGGTGCGACTGATCTTTGACGAGGGGTACGCGCAATGAAGCGAGTTCTCAACCGGTTCCGGCAGAGCAGGCTTGAGGGCGATCTGTATTGTGTGAATTGTGCAGTATCACATCGACCGCCGCGTGGCGGACCTGATTTGATTGATTCTGGTTTGCCAAGGGCCGAAGCAAAAAGGCGCGTTGCGCTGGAATTCGGGGGCACGACGCTTCGCGAGGAAGTGCGCGACATCTGGCTGAATCGATGGATCCGCGATTTCGTGCACGACCTGCGTTTCTCGGCGAGATCCATTCTTCGGAGCCCGTCGCTCACGGCGGCAGCAGTACTTTCCCTTGCACTCGGAATTGGAGCGACGACCGCCCTTTATTCTCTAATCGATCAGATCGTTCTGCGCGCGCTCCCGGTGGACCACCGCTAGCGCCTCGTTCTATTCAACTGGAATGGCGACCAGTTGGCGGAGACCTTAGGCACCGACAACTTGATGTCATACCCGCTCTGCCTCCGACCCAAAAATCGGGCCAGCTAAGTCCTTATCCGGGAGATTTTGCGTGTAAGTCATTCTTTGCCAATATTTTGCGGCGGCGATTGGGATATCTCGAAGGCTGAACGCCATCCATTCATAATTTGCCAATCTACCTCCCAAAAAATATTGAAGGGGAAATGGTCCCGTGGCGTAGTGTCTTGTAGAAATCTTGCACAAACAAAGACAAATGATTGCTTCAGGACTACATCGAACGCTCTTTAAGGTAAAATACTCCCCGTCCCATTAGCATCGAGGCAATCCAATGAACGCGAGATCACTGCTCTCCTTCTGCGCCATATCGGCAAGCTGCCTCCTTGTTACATCGAACCAGCTGTCTCATGGACAGACAGCAACCAAGCCGGCCAACGACCCACCGGCAACCGTTGCAACGACAAATTATCCCGACTGGGCTTACCCGAAGGGTGTGCACGAAGCTCAGAATCCGGACGACGGCGAGCTGTTTCATATTCCCGGAAGCAAACAGAGCTATACCGACACTCAAATCAATCGGAGCACCAGCACGGTCGATTGGTTTCCGGATCTACACCCTGTGCCTCCTGCTGCGGTAATCGAGGGTAAGAAGGGCGCGTACAACGCGTGTGGACAATGTCACCTTATCGATGGCCGAGGCAAGCCCGATACGGCCGATCTGCAGGGGCTTCCAGTCGGTTATTTCCTTCAGCAACTCGCCGATATGAACGATGACAAGCGGAATGGTTCCGTACCACATGCAACCCTGAAAGACATGATCCCGATTGCGAAAGCGATCGACGCAGCCGACGCGAAACTGGCAGCGGAGTACTTCCACTCGATACCAGCCGCTAGAACTACGCGCATCGTCGAGACTGATACCGTCCCGGTCACACGGCCTGGCCCGCACAACGTACAGCTGGTGGATGCGAACGGAGCCAAAGAACCGATCGGGACCCGTATCATCGAGGTGCCTGAAGACGTAAAGCGGACATTCTTACGCGATGCCACGTCCGGATTTGTCGCCTACGTGCCAAAGGGAAGCATAAAGAGAGGCAAGCTCTTGGCGGTGACTGGGAGTTCTGGCAAAACCCTTCCCTGCGCTTTTTGTCATGGAGACGGCTTAAAGGGAAAGGGAGATTTGTTCCCGCCTCTGGCAGGTCGCTCTGCTGCGGCCACGGCACGGCAACTCTACGACTTCAAGAGCGGCACTCGCGATGGCCGTAACGCCGCTGCTATGAAACCGGTGGTTGCCAACCTTACAGATCAAGACATCGTCGACCTTACGGCCTACATCGTTTCACTGCAGCCCTGAGAGTCTTAGGGAC